>Ga0209184_1001757_pt1 | contig 12793 bp, 9 predicted proteins | sample EN8Hudsemesocosm_2_FD_184627 | JGI IMG/M metagenome (GOLD analysis project Ga0209184, IMG submission 184627) | Methane-oxidizing microbial communities from mesocosms in the Hudson Canyon - EN8C Hudson Canyon (SPAdes) (version 2) | ecosystem: Environmental > Aquatic > Marine > Cold seeps | place... | reverse complement strand
TAATTCAGCCAAGTGTGTGTATCTAATATGAATTAGCTTTAAAAATCAATACGATAGAAACTATGGCCAATACCGACCAAGAATTAATAGACGATCTGCAAATGCGCATCGCATTTTTAGAACAAAATCAGGATGAGCTAAATGACGTCCTCACCCGCCAGCAAGCCCAGATCACCCTGATGGAGCGCGCCCTGCGCCACCTTAGCTCGCGTATTAACGAAGTGGGCAATGCCTCCGTTAAGAGCAGCGAGGAAGAGTCCCCCCCTCCTCATTATTAACCTGTAAACCGGCCGAAAACTGGTACACCTTCACTCACCTAGTGGCGGCGCAGCCTCACTCTGGCCACCAGCATTAACATAAGCGTCAGCAGTGCCGGTAACACAACGATGTTAATGAGCTTGAGTCTCCCCCCCAGAGCCTCTATATCCTTATCCAATTCATGGCGCACTTCGCGCAAAGCCTTACGAATGTGCAGCTTTTGTTGTTGAAAATCCTCAATCGCCTGTTCCTGAGCCGGACTTAAGGTAAGGCTTTCTTCTTCACGCTGCTGCTCTAACAGGGCCAATTGTTGCTCGGTGTCCTGTAATTGCTGCTGCAACGCCTGTTCATGCTCCTGGTAAGCGGTTTGCGCTTGATGCTGAATATCTTGCACCACCGTAAACGGGCGGGTGAAGCGGCCACGACTGCGAATGCTGATCAAGTCCGAGCTGCCTAAAAACTGTTCAACCACATTCGTCACAAACGCGCCATTATCGGCCCAGGGCTGTTGAATACGCTGCCCAAAGAAATTTTGTACTTGCACCCATAGGCGGTCGGTTAACACATCGGTGTCGGCCACCACTATTACGTTTAGCTGTTCGGTTTCGCTTACATGGGGGGCGTCATAGACGCTGGATGCCGGCTTTTGATCAAAAACACTGTTGGCCTGGCCACTTAGGCGCGCCGCCAACACATACGACTCACCACTGGCGGTAAAATTTGCAGACAATTGAGAGGGATCGCTGATCGTTTGATATTGTTGCAAGGGAACGGTTTGCGCTTGTTCACTGCTCCAGGCCAGGGCGTCAAATTGAATATGATCAAAACCTTCCTGCTGCCGTATCACCCCGGCACTGGCGAAATTGATCATTTCCAAGTCGGCGGTAGCTACTTCTTGAGAGCTCAGGCTGTCCTGCTGCACCCCCAACAAACCCAAATGCCGCAGCGGCGGCTGGTTTTGCCCCATGGCAATGGTCATGGCGTATTTGTCATCGGTGAGTACTTGCTCTGGGTTATATTCAATCCCCCAATTGGTGAATAACCTGGCCAGTGAACTGCCGTCAGCATTAGCCACTTGGGGCGCGTTTGCTTGGCTTTCCGCCTTGGGGTCCACAAACACCAGTAACTTGCCGCCTTTCATTACAAACTGATCCAGTTCATACAGGCTATTATCATCCAGCACCCCAGGTTGCACTAATATCAGCAGCTCCAGATCCTTATCCAAGTCTTGCAGCTTTTCATCCACCCAGCGCATATCAAATAGCTCATCGAGTTGATCATAAACCACCCAAGGGGGCGTGCTGCCACCGCTTTGCATGTCGAAACCGCCTCGCATATCCAGTGCCGACATTAAACCCACCACGGGGGAGTGGGTTTGTCCCAGGCGATAAATCAATTCGCTTACTTGGTATTCCAGAAATGCTTCTTTATCGGGCTGTAAAAACGCAATGATCCCTTCTTCACCCGCTGAATTTTGTGCACTCAAGCCAAAATAAATCTCGGTGCCATCACCAAGCGGAACCGCCTGCAAACCAAACTCGGCGGCCAGATCTTCATCCTCAGAAAAAGGTTCAGGATCGATGATACTAACGGTTAGCCTCCCCTTAGAGAGCAACTCATATTCAGCCAACAACTCCTGTACGGACAGGGCATAACTGCGCAAGGCGGTTAAGTCCTTACTGGCTTTGGCACTAAAGAAGAGTGTAATGGCCACGTCCTGCTGTAAGTTCGCCACTATCTTTTGGGTGCCATCCGAAAAACTGTATATTTTTTGCTGAGTCAGATCCAATCGTAAACCGCTTAGCCAAAATTGACTGAGCAAAATGCAGGCTGCAAAACAGGCTATGGCCAAAGCGACTTTCACTAAGGATGATTTTTTATCTATTTGATTCATATGGTATCCCTATTGCCGCTAGCGAGCTTGGTTACGTTTTAAGGCAAGACCGGTGAGGTATAACCACAATACAATCAGCGCGAGAAAATACAGCACATCCCTTATATCTAGCACCCCACGGGCAATGCCATCGAAGCGAATTAAAAAACTCAAGCCCGCCACAAAATCCAATAACCATTGAGGCGCCCAGAAAAACGCATCCAACACCATGGGCACGCCACTGACAATAAACAAAAAGCACACTACGATCGTTAATAAAAATGCCACTATTTGATTTTTACTGCAGGCCGACATGCAGCTGCCAATGGCCAGAAAACTGCCCGCCATTAACCAGCTGCCCAAGTAACCTGCCACAATCACACCGTGATCGGGTTTGCCTAAATAACTCACAGTGAGCCAGATGGGAAAGGTGAAGACCAAAGCCAGTCCGGCAAACAGCCAGGCTGCCAGAAATTTCCCCAACACTGCGTTAGCTTTGCCGATGGGTAGGGTCATAAGCAATTCTATGGTGCCCAACTGTCGCTCCGGTGACCATAACCCCATGGCAATGGCTGGCATAAAAAACAAAAACAGCCAGGGGTGAAAGTTAAAAAAGGCACTAAGGTCAGCCTGACCTTTTTCAAACAAATGCCCCAGATAAAAGCTGAACACCGCCGCCAATACCAAAAACATGAAAATAAACACGTAAGCCACTGGCGTTGCAAAGTAGCTGTACATTTGGCGGCGCATTACGATATTGATCATTTGCCAGGACATTACATGCTCTCCTGCGTTGGCTTTAATGCGGTAACCTGGCGGAACACATCTTCCAGGCGGCCTTTCTCCACGTGTAAATTTTCAACTTGCCATGCCTTGTTATCTAACCAACGCACCAGTTGTGTTAAGAGCATGGCACCGTCTAGGGGGAACAACGTGAAGCTGCGTTTGTTAATCTGTTCAACCGCTTGAATACCCGGAAGCTCTTGCAACATGCCCTGGGCCCCTTCTATTTCATCTTCTAGACTAAGGCTAATGGCATTGTGATAGCGACTTTGTCGCTCAAGGTCACTGGGTTTGCCGTCCACGATCAATTTTCCCTGATCGATGATCAGAGCACGAGTACATACCGCACTGACCTCCTCTAAAATATGAGTAGAAATAATCACTATTTTGTCTTTCGCCAAGCCCTTAATGAGTTCACGCACTTGGTGTTTCTGGTTAGGGTCCAAACCATCGGTGGGTTCATCTAGAATCAGTACCTTAGGGTCATGCATGATGGCTTGTGCAATGCCCACACGGCGTACAAAGCCTTTTGACAAGGTATCAATCACCTGCCCCAGCACGGACTGCAATTGCACTTGCTCCACCACGGCTTGCAGCCGCGCTTGCTTTTGCGCCCCTTTATAGCCGCGCACCTGGGCAATAAAGTCCAGAAAGGCGCTCACTGTCATCTCGCCATAGGCCGGAGCACCTTCAGGCAAATAGCCCATTAACTCCTGCACTTTTTGCGGCGCGTCATAAACGTTGATGCCACACACGGTGACTACGCCCTGGCTTCCGCCCAAAAAGCCACTGATGATTTTCATGGTGGTGGATTTACCGGCACCATTGGGGCCTAAAAAGCCCAATACTTCGCCAGGTGCCACGGTAAAACTTAAATTATCCACCGCTAAAAAATCATCAAATTGCTTGCTAAGGTTTTCCACACAAATCATGTATTGCCTCTTATTATTGGTTGTCCACACCATTACCTGGATTTTAAATTAAAACACGAAACTTATTTCACAATATAGACCAGCAAAGTGAATTTCTATAGAGCGAACAAGTGTTTATGAAAAGTACCGCTTACTTCACAAACCTTCTTACGGGGCAAAAAAGGCCAATTTAATTAAGGTAATTGGCCCTAGGTTTGTGATTGAGACCTGCTACAATTCACAAATCCTGACCGTCTCAACCGTTATTTGCAGGAAGCATGGCGCAGCGCCATGCGGGTTTGATGATTTTATTAAAGGTAAATATTTTGGCAATTCTGATTTCTTTCTTCAATGGCCTGTTTCGGCGCTTATTGAACATCTGGGTGAAAACCGATGTGGTGGGTGCGGATGATGCTCAGGCCAACGGCCTGGATCTTGATCAACCCATTTTTTACGCCCTGCCGCAGCGCTCTTACAGTGCTAGCCTAGTACTGGATGCCGAGACCCGTAAATTTAATTTACCGTTAGCCATGGAACCCGTTGAAGTTGGTGGTATCCGGTTTAAAAACCGCATCGTCTATTTGTCTCGCTCGGAAGGCAGTTGGTTACGTCGTCGCTTTACCCCTTATTTGCATTCCAGCGTGCAGGATATGCTTAAGGTGTGCCAGCAAAACCCCAACATTAATGTGCAGGTGGTACCGGTAAACGTATTTTGGGGTCGCGAGCCCAACAAAGAAAAAAGCTTCCTTAAAATTTGGCTGGGTGACAGCTGGGCGGTCATTGGCCCCATGCGTCGCTTCATGAGCATATTGTTAAATGGCCGTAACACCTTTGTGAACATCAGCAAACCCTTGTCCATACAAACTCTGCTCACCGAAAACCCCGACATGGAGTCCAACCGTTTAATTCGCAAACTGGGCCGAGTATTAAGAGTGCACTTCAGGCACACCCGCAGCGCGGTGATTGGCCCTGATTTAAGCCATCGACGCACTCTGGTACACAGACTAATACGCAAACCCATGGTGAAGGCCGCCATCGAAGACTTGATGCAAGAAAAAGGCATCAGCTATGAAAAAGCCGCCGCCCAAGCCATTAAGTACGGGGATGAAATTGCGTCTAACCAGAGTCACAGCACCATTCGTTTTCTGTCCATCATCCTAAACTGGGTTTGGAACAAGCTCTATAACGGCGTAAATGTTCGCCACATGGAGAAACTAAAAGACATCTATAAAGACAACGAAATCATCTATGTGCCCTGCCACCGCAGCCACATAGACTATTTGTTGTTGTCTTATGTAATGTATAAAAACGGCATTGTGCCGCCTCAAATTGCTGCTGGCATTAACTTGAACATGCCCGTACTTGGGCCTATTTTACGCCGTGGCGGTGCCTTCTTCATGCGCCGCAGTTTCAAAGACAACCCTTTATACAGCGCCATCTTTGATGAATACCTACATGCCATCTTCACCTCAGGTTACAGCACGGAATATTTTGTTGAAGGAGGCCGCAGCCGCACCGGGCGCACCCTTAAACCCAAAGCCGGCATGATCGCCATGACGGTACGTAGCTTTTTACGCGACAGCCATAAACCAATTATCTTCATGCCCATTTACGTGGGGTATGAAAAGGTATTTGAAGGCAATACCTATTTGGGTGAGCTGCGTGGCAAAGCCAAACAGAAAGAATCGGTATTGGGCATATTCAAAACGTTGAAGGACTTGAAGAAAAACTTTGGCCAGGTGCACCTGACTTTTGGTGACCCTATTGAACTGGATGGTTACCTGGAATCCCATAACCCTGGCTGGCGTGAACAGGACCACGGTCCGGATTTTCGCCCTCAGTGGGTTAAACCCGTGGTAAATAGCCTGGCTCTGGAAGTGGCCACACAAATTAACAAGGCAGCCAGTCTTAACCCTATTAACATGGTGTCGCTGGCACTACTGGCTACCCCAAGACAGTCCATGGATGAAAAAACCCTAGTGCAGACCCTTAACCTGTACGGGGATTTGGTTAACAGTATGCCTTATAGTCCGTTCACCAGCTTGCCTGACGGAGAGGGCCAAGATTGGATCCATTACGCCGAGAACATGCAGGCCATCGAACGTCTCAAACACCCACTGGGAGATATCATTTCGGTGGATGAAACCCAGGCGGTCATGCTCACTTATTACCGCAATAACGTGATTCACGTATTTGCTATTCCGTCTATGCTGGCGTGCTTGTTCATTAACAACAGCACAATGAAACGCCAAGAGGTGATTCGTTTTGCTAACACCATTTACCCCTACTTAAAGGCCGAGTTGTTTTTGCACTGGCAAGATGACGAAATTGAAGCGGTGGTTACGCAGTGGATTGATCTGTTTATTGCCAAAGGCTATCTGAGTGAAAATGGCGAATATCTAGTACGCCCAGCGGTTAGCTCCAGTAATTTCATTATTCTTTCTGTGTTGTCCGAACAGGTTATTCAGATTCTGGAGCGTTATTACATTGCCATTGCCCTGCTGCAACGTTCGGGTTCGGGTACCCTAAACAAGGACAGCATCGTTAAAAACTGCTCATTAATGGCCCAACGCATCTCAATCTTGCACGGGTTAAATGCCCCTGAGTTTTTCGACAAGTCACTTTTTAGAAACTTAATTGATGAACTATTAGAACGTGATGTGCTGACGCTGGACAGTGACGGCAACATATTGTTTGCCCACAAGATTGAAAATATCGCTAATGATGCCAAAGTGTTGCTGGACGCTAATTTACGCCGCAGCATCTTGCAGGTCACCCTAGACTAAAATAGATGCCCTATGGCGGGTTGTGAACAAAACACAACCTGCCTCTTTCCCCAAGCTATAATTAAGCTCGCTTCTTTTTGTTATTAAGTCCCTGCGCGAACTGATGGCGCAACTGCAGATACCTTGGGGTTAGGCCCACATCTTCGTATAACGGGTCCCCCATTTCATCCACTGACACCACTTTGCTACCCGCCTTGTAAGGCATTTGCCTCTCCACTTCATCCAAGGCCACCTCTATGAGTTGTGCCAATACCTCATTTTTATCCAGCCCCGGATACAAACTGGCCAAGGCCTCTAACCGAGCCGCATCACGTCGCGGTAAACGTATGTGATACTTTTCCTCCCCATCATTGTGATGACTAGTGGATTCCCATGAGCTCATAAGCTCCCTTACATTCATTTGTCGCTCCCCTTTTTTGCCACGGCTTTGATCATAAGTTTAGTCCAGCCTGACTCCCTTGCAGTGAAATACACAATTTTTTACAGTTTATTTTTTCGTTAACCTGTCGTCACTTAAGGCTGCGATTAACAACAAAATGACTACACTTAAAGGAGCCGTTATCAGGTAGGTAGCCGCTTATAAAAATAGAGTCTTGGCATCATGACAACTGACCTGAATTAGCGATACTCCCCTAAGCGCTCCAGGGAAGATAACCTCAACAATCGGAGCCCAAGCATCATGGCAACTGACCAGAATTAGCGACATTCCCCTAAGCGCTACAGGGAAGATAACCTCAACAATCGGAGCCCAGGCATCATGGAAACTGACCAGAATTAGCGACACTCCCCTAAGCGACACATGGAAGATAAACTTATTAACCGGAGCCTAGGCATCATGGAAGCAATGCTGGATAGTGAACTGAAAGAAAATGTGCGCCTACTGGGAGATTTACTCAGTGAGGTTATAGAAGCGGATAAAGGGGCCGATTTTGTTAAAAAAATCGTTCACATTCGCACCCTCGCTAAACAGGCTAGGGCCACCCAGCAAACTACCCCCATTGAACTCATTCACGCTCTCAACCGCCTGGCCAACGATGACATCACACCCATCACTCGGGCCTTCAACCAGTTTTTAAACCTGGCCAACATCGCCGAGCAATATCACGATGTGGTTCGCAGCCAAGAAAAACAACTGCCAAGCCAGCAACTATCCGAGGTTTTGCAGCAGCTAACCAAGAAGCTCAGTAAAGAAGACGTAGCCCAGCGTCTGGCCCAATTACAAATTGAACTGGTGCTCACCGCCCACCCCACTGAAGTGACTCGGCGTACTCTAATTCAAAAATACCAGCTAATTTTTAAGGCGCTCAACCAACTCGACGCCCACCCTCGCCCCCATGAACGTCAAGCAATTCTAAGGGAAGTGAAGCAGATCATCGCGCAAATTTGGTATACGGATGAAATACGCCAGACTCGCCCTTCTCCTGAAGACGAGGCCAAATGGGGTTTTGCTGTCATTGAGAATTCCCTATGGCAGGCACTGCCAAGTTTTTATCGAGAGCTGAACCAACAATTACAAGACCAAGGATTACCTGCTTTGCCCATGGATGCTAAACCTTTACGGTTTTGCTCGTGGATGGGAGGCGACCGGGATGGCAATCCCAATGTCACCGCTAAGGTCACCACCAACGTGATTCATCTGGGTCGCTGGATGGCGGCCGATTTGTATTTACGGGATGTGCACAGCCTTATTAATGATTTGTCTATGCAAGACTGCAATCCGGTTCTCAGGGCTGTGGTGGGGGATATTCACGACCCCTATCGCAGCCTGTTGCGTCAACTTAAAAAAAGGCTCAAAGAAACCCGCGCCTGGGCCAAGAGTGCACTGAACCATCATAAGGGTTTAGAGGCACAACCCCCTTTGCATCATGTATCCAGTTTAATCGAGCCTCTTAAACTGTGTTACGACTCGCTCATGGATTGCGGCATGGACATCATTGCCAATGGCAAGTTACTCGATACCCTGCGTCGCGTGAACACCTTTGGCCTCACCCTGTGCCCTTTGGATATTCGCCAGGAGAGCAGCCGCCATGGACAAGTATTTGAGGAACTCACCGAATATTTAGGTCTAGGTGAATATCGGCATTGGGATGAACAGAAAAAGCAGCAATTTTTAATCACCGAATTACAAAATAAACGGCCACTGTTACCCAGGCATTGGCAACCCAGTGCCCAAGTCCAAGAGGTGCTGGATACCGGCACAGTGCTGGCCAATCAATCGCAAGATTGTTTTGCCAGCTACGTGATTTCCATGGCCAGCCAACCCAGCGATGTGCTGGCGGTGGCGTTAATATTAAAAATGTGTGGACGCATTACCCCTATTCCCATCGTGCCTCTGTTTGAAACCCTGGATGACCTAACCGGGGCCAAGGACAGCATAAATGCCTTGTTGCATTTGCCCTGGTACCAGCAATATTGCCAGGGTGAACAGATGGTGATGGTGGGTTACAGCGACAGCGCCAAGGATGCCGGGCAACTGGCGGCCTGCTGGGCCCAATACAAAGCCCAAGAAGAATTGGTGAACGTTTGTGAACAACACAATGTTCGTTTGATGTTGTTCCATGGTCGCGGTGGCACAGTGGGTCGCGGCGGCGGCCCCGCCCATGGTGCCATTTTATCGCAACCACCTGGGTCGGTATTGGGGCGTATTCGAGTCACCGAACAGGGCGAAATGATTCGGTTTAAATTTGGCAATGCACAGGTGGCCCAGCGCTCATTGCAGGTGTATATGTCGGCGGTGTTAATGGCCAGCGAGTTTCCGCCACCGCAGCCTAAAGATGAATGGCGTCAACACATGGAAGAACTATCTCAGTGTGCTCTGCAAGGTTATCGTCAAATTGTGCGTGAAGACCCTGATTTTGTAGACTACTTTCGCGCCGTCACCCCGGAACAAGAACTGGGAAAACTGGCGCTGGGCTCTCGTCCTGCCAAGCGCAATCAAAGTGGTGGTGTGGAGAGTTTGCGTGCAATACCCTGGATATTCGCCTGGATGCAAATTCGTTTAATGTTACCGGCCTGGCTAGGCAGTGAAAGCGCATTACAGAGTCATATTAAGGAGGGTAAGTTATCTCAATTGCAGGATATGACTCAGCACTGGCCTTTCTTTCAAACCTTCATCGATATGCTAGAAATGGTGCTCAGTAAAACCGACGGTGCCATCAGCGAATTTTATGAAAGCAGGCTATTAGACACCTCATCTGCTTTGGGCACACAATTGCGTTCAAGGCTACAGCAAGCCATAGAGCAAGTATTAGCGGTTAAACAACAACAGTCATTATTGCAAAACAGCCCGGTTATCCATCAATCCATGGCGGTACGTAACCCTTATACCGACCCATTACATTACCTGCAGGCCGAGCTTTTATACCGCACTCGCCAGCCAAATCCAGAGCATTTCCAGGAACTGGAGCACGCCCTCAAGGTTACCATGGCGGGAATTGCTGCTGGCATGCGCAATACTGGTTAGACCATTAGGGAACTACAACCCCAGTAAACTAGCACCCCTAGGAGCATTTCAAGCCAACACAAGACACCAGCTCCCCACGATTGCCGTCAACATCCAACGCAGTCCACTTGCCCTCAACACTTTGGTCGGGTATTGTGGGCGTTTTTTTAGTCTAAGCGGTTGTTTTTTAACCAATACTTAGTGAACTACAGGTTTAGGAGCAATTTCCAAATTGGCTTGTGTGGCTTTCAATGCAGCCATTGATTGAGGCCCATTTGGATATTGATTCAAAACTACCAAAGGAAACATGAATGCGTATTATTTTGTTAGGTGCCCCTGGCGCCGGTAAAGGTACCCAAGCACAGTTTATTTGTGAAAAATACAATATCCCGCAAATCTCCACCGGAGATATGTTGCGTGCTGCGGTGAAAGCCGGCACTCCATTAGGTAAGCAGGTTGAAGAAATCATGCAGACCGGTGGCCTAGTATCTGACGAGCTAATTATTTCATTGGTGAAAGAACGCATCACTGCCGACGACTGCGCCAACGGTTGTTTATTCGACGGTTTTCCACGTACCATCCCTCAAGCCGAAGCCATGATCGAAGCCGGTGTGGATATCGACTTTGTAGTAGAGATTGACGTGGCCGACGAAGAGATAGTGCAGCGCATGGCTGGCCGTCGCTTTCACCCGGCCTCAGGTCGTACTTACCACGTAATCTATAACAAGCCTAACGTGGAAGGTAAGGACAACGAAACCGGTGAAGATTTGGTTCAGCGTGAAGACGATGCCGAAGATACCGTGCGTAAACGTTTGGCCGTATACCATGAACAAACAGAACCATTAGTGGGTTTCTATAAAGGCCTCAACAGCGATAATGCGCCCAAGTATGCGCATATTCCAGGTGTGGGTACGCTTGATGATATTCGTGATGCCATGTTTAAAGCCATCGCGTAATATTTGATTACCATCATTGGTAAGCACAAAAAAGCCAGCTTAATTGCTGGCTTTTTTGTTTATGGGAAAAGGGTCAGCTTGTTACTGTAGGCAGGCTTTGAGCATACACAAATGTAATGACGCTCCGACATATCTCTTTTTCTGTCATGTATTAGGAGCATGCCGACTGAATACCCCAAAGGGGTCGTTACAAAAAAGTGTTTAGAACGGACACCGCCCTTTAAAATTTTTAAGACTATTCAATGGATGCCATGACGTATCAGGCAACTCCATCCCACGCAGGTTTCAACTGGCACTAAACCATTTTTCTCATACAGGTAACCTCTTAACGTTTTATTGGCGCAACCATACAGTCCGTACCTCCTCACCATTCGTCACTCTTTACCAACCATGGCATCGCGTCATTGCTTGCATGGATGCAAGTACTTAGGATTTGCCTGGAGCAAAAATCCTGACCGTACCTCCTGACCATTCGCCACTCTTTGCCATCCATGGCATCGCGTCATACCGTACCTCCTGTACATAATTATTTCTAAATGGCATATCATACTGGCTATTAGATTCCCTTGAGCACGCACCATGTCACAAAAAACCGCCATTATCTTAGTGAACTTGGGCACCCCCGACGCGCCCACAAAACCGGCTGTACGCAAATTTTTAAAAGAATTTTTATGGGATGATCGCATTATCAAGCGCAACCCTGTGTGGTGGATGATTTTAAACGGCATCGTGTTAAACACTCGCCCCAAGCGTGTGGCCAAACTGTATGAAAGCATCTGGCAAGACGATAGTCCTATTCGCACCATTGGCTACCAACAAAGAGACGCTTTACAAACGCTATTAAAAGATAAGGCCCAGGTGATGCTGGCCATGACCTATGGTCAGCCTTCCTTAAAAGGCTGCTTGGCGAGCCTGGAAGATAAAAATATTGAGAAAGTCATTGTACTGCCATTGTTTCCTCAGTATTCGTCCACCACCACCGCCGCCGTATTCGATCAGGTAGCTGACTTTATAAAGCAGACCCGAAATATTCCTGAAATTCAGCTCATTAAAGATTACCACCAAGATGATCGCTATATTGATGCATTGGCCAGTTCCATTGAAAAACATTGGCAGAAAAATGGTAAGAGTGAAAAGCTGCTGCTTTCATTCCATGGAATTCCGCAAATATACGTGGATAAAGGTGACCCATACGCCCAACAAGTAAAAAACACCGTAAATAAATTGGCACAAAAATTAAATCTAGCGGATTCAGAATACCAATTATGCTTCCAGAGCCGTTTTGGTCCCACACAATGGCTTCAGCCCTACACTGATAAAACCCTAGAAGATTGGGCAAAATCAGGGGTAAAGAGCGTTGATATTATTTGTCCCGCGTTTAGTGCCGATTGTTTGGAAACGTTGGAGGAGATCAGCGAGGAAAATAAATTGCTGTTTTTAAATAATGGCGGCCAACAATATAGCTACATTCCGGCATTAAATAATGATGAATTGCACATAGAAATGATGAAAAAACTGATCGAACCCTGCCTAGCCTAAAGTTGGCGTAAACTGAATTTCAAACACGTCACACCTAAAATCACTGCTATGCCGATAACTTTGAAACTGAATTTTGTTATCGGCCTTTTTTATCTTTTTACGAACTTTTTATGAAATTTGGTATTTTTTTGCGCCAATATTTCTGTTTTACAAGTAATTAAGTAGTTTTTTTCAAAAAAATCCTTTATTTTCACTTCAAGACTTTGCTCTTATCTTTTTTTAGACTATTTTTTTATTGATACACC
>Ga0209184_1001754_pt1 | contig 12805 bp, 7 predicted proteins | sample EN8Hudsemesocosm_2_FD_184627 | JGI IMG/M metagenome (GOLD analysis project Ga0209184, IMG submission 184627) | Methane-oxidizing microbial communities from mesocosms in the Hudson Canyon - EN8C Hudson Canyon (SPAdes) (version 2) | ecosystem: Environmental > Aquatic > Marine > Cold seeps | place... | reverse complement strand
ATACCAAGGTTCAACAAGACGAAGCGACCTTAGCGGCAGATGAAACTGCGGTGCAAAAGGATGAAGCGACCTTAGCGGCAGATGATACCAAGGTTCAACAAGACGAAGCGACCTTAGCGGCAGATGATACCAAGGTTCAACAAGACGAAGCGACCTTAGCGGCAGATGATACGAAGGTTCAACAAGACGAAGCGACCTTAGCGGCAGATGAAACTGCGGTGCAAAAGGATGAAGCGACCTTAGCGGCAGATGATACCAAGGTTCAACAAGACGAAGCGACCTTAGCGGCAGATGATACGAAGGTTCAACAAGACGAAGCGACGTTAGCGACGGATGATACCAAGGTTCAACAAGACGAAGCGACCTTAGCGGCGGACGATACTAAGATTCAACAAGACGATGCGACGTTAGCAGCAGATGATACCAAGGTTCAGCAAGACGAAGCCACGTTAGCGGCGGATGATTCTAAAGTTCAACAAGATGAAGCGACTGTTGCAGCATCAAATTCCCAAAAAAGCGCTGGTGAATCTGAAACTAATAGCGCCCTTGCACAAGGCTACACTACCTCAGCTCAAGCTTCAGATGAATTAGCGACCGACACTTTAGATCAAATAAAAGACACTGATACGAAAGCCATGGCTTCGTTCGATGATATTCAAGAAACAGGTGAACAAGCCGTTGATTCCTTAGCTGACATAGAGGATAAAAAAGGTAAGGCAGATGTTGCCCAGCAAGCGACAGACACATCAAAAGACAAAACGCAAGAGCTCGAAAGTGAAAGTGAAACGCTAACCGACTCGACAGACCAGTTGAATAAAACATCCGACCAGTTAACGACCAAAACTACTGAATTGAACAAACAGTCAGATGAATTAACGCAAAATACCACAGAGTTAAATAAAGAGTCAGGTGAACTCAAAGAAGAAATCGTTGTATTAAAAGATGAGTCTGAAAAGCTTAAAAGTGAAACGGAGCAGTTACGCGCTGAAACTGAACGTTTGAAGGATGAGTCGGACGGCCTTAAAGGTGAAATCGAGGGGCTAAAAGCAGAAGCTGACGGCTTAGTTCAACAAATACAGATGGCGCTAGCTGAAGCACAGGCGGCAGCGTCAGCGGCTCAAGCGGCCGCTTCGGCAGCGAAGTTTTTGGTATAAGGCCTAAATTATGGTGTTTGAGTCACAAATAGGGACTTTTTTAACAGAGTTAAAACGCGCAGCCCAAAGCCTAGAAGAGGGTAAGTCTCGTGAGCCTTTAAGCAAGCGAGTTGCAGAGTTGCAGCGAATGCTTAGCAGTCATGTGTTGCAGGTAACAGTTGTTGCTTTAGGCCAGCACACGGGGGCTGACTTTTTAAAACTATTAGTGCCGAATTGCCCTCAAGGTTTCAGTACTCGGAGTCTTGACATTAATGACGGTCAAAATTTTGTAAAAGAGGCATCAAAGTCGCATCAATTTGATTCGGCAGATAAGGTTTTTGATCATATTACAGCGCTTCCGGCTGATACATTGAGTAAGCCTTGTGAGAAACTTTCACTTGACGGTATGACGGATATTGCACCTGCCAGAATTCAATTTGCTGGCCTTGAACGTTTGCTTGAGTTTGATCTCTTAGAGTTTAACCGACTTATTAACCGCACTGACTTAGTGATTGTGACGGCACCAATGAACTACATCATGACTGAGCATGAGCGTGTAGGCCTTTGGCAAATATTGAGTAATAAAGAGTATATCTCAGTGGTCGCTTTACCAAAAAAAGGTGAAGAGAGTGAAGGTACGTTATGGCACCAGGAACCTGTACCTGCCCATTTAAAAGGACTTGCGCCGCTTAGAATGACAGCGAGTGCTTTACCCGACTATTTTGTAAATGCTGATAGCTCAGAACGAAAGCACCTAATTCATCATGGTTTATTAGTACAGTCTAAGCAGGCTCAGTTGCTGATAAGTGAACAGTTAGCCGAGAAACTACACTATTTACAATGTTGTGAAGAAGCCGACGACTTTACCCTATCGCTGATTGAAAATGACCCAGAACTAACGAAGGATCTAGATTTAAATCGAGCGGCCTTAGATACGCTCAATGAATCCTTAGATCGATTCAGCAAGCAACTTCAAGAGGACTCTAAAGCTGCCTTGGTGGGTAAAGGCCCATTTTATCATATGGTGGATGGTGAACTCGATAGAATTGGTGCCGACGATATTGAAAAAGAAGAAGTTCACAATGTGTATAAACTAACCATTTCTTCAAACGTACTTGATGAAATAGCAAAGGGCTTAATTCGTAAGGTCAATAAGCGTGCCGAAGAAGATAGCCACAAAGTAAATGATAAGTTTGAGCAGATTGTAAACCAAGTAAAACAACAGCTAAAGGCTTGGCCAGAAGGCCTGAATATATCCACACGTGAGCCTTTAGGTAAACAGGGCGATAATAGTAAAGAGGACTATTTAGATTTTAAAATTCGTTACCGTGGTGAAATGCCCAAAAGAGGTTTTTTAAAGCGAGTGGGGGAAGGCCGGAAAGCCATGTTTATGGTACTGATGATGTTCTCTATTTTTGGAGGAATGCTAGGGTTTAACTACCGTAATTATGCGTTCATGAGTGTGTTTTTTGTCTTATTGTTTCTTGGCGGCACGGTATTTACCTTTTTCTCATGGCGAAAGGATGATGCTTTTAAAATGGAGAAAGAAGTCGATAAAGCCAAAGACCAACTTCACTCAGAATACCTGCGCGCAGTGACTGAAATTGAACGTAATCGAGTAAAACGATTAAGTGATGAAATTACTCAGTTTACACGTCAGCAACGTCAGGCTTTTGAGCAGTGGCAGCGTAAGTCGACTGATGAAATTAAAACCAAAATGTTGGACGCTAAAGATAAAGATAAACAAAAAAAATCGATGTTGAAGGCTGAAATGGTGCGTTTTGGCCGTTTACAGGTAGACCTTTCGCAATTAGCACAAAAAGAAAATGAGTATCAGTCTATGTTGGCTGAAACTGACGTTAAACTAGGATTAGGATAAGTGATGGATAAGCAAGATGCTTTCTTTGTACTGGGTGTAAAAAGTGACGCAAGCCCTGATGAAATTCAAAGTGCTTATCAGCAGAAGAAACTAAGCTTAGAAGAGCGGCTAAACTCCGCGCCTGATACGCTCAAGGCAAAGTTTTCAAAAAACTTAGAACAATTGGCTGCGGCGTTTGGCGTCGCTGAGGAATCTACAGAGACCGCAGTAAATATTGATATAAATGACTTACCTGTTGCTAAAAAACATGTTGAAGACAACGCAGGCAGTGGTATTCGAGCGGCGTTAAATTCTAAATACCAAGTGACAGAAACACTGGATTCAAGTGCAAATAGTCAGTCCTTTTTAGGTGAGCCTAGGCGTGGGGGTGATGCCGTTTTCTTGAAAACATATGAGTTGGAGCTGAGTAAGTCTGCTCAGGCAAAAATTGAGCAACAACTTGAACTGTATCAACGCATTCAGCATGCTAATTTACAAGTTCTTTTAGAGTATGCCGTCTTACCAGCCGGCGTTTGGCTTTGTTTTGAGACATTGCCGGATAGTGCTGAAACCTTGAAAAAGGAAAAAATATCTAAGCCACAAGACATGATCGCTTATTTTAGACATGCTTGTGATATTACTAATTACTTAGCCTTAGAAAGTGGGCATGGCAACCTTAATCCAGAAACGCTTTATGTTGATAATAATGCGCCGTTTATTACGGCGCTTCATATCGATGGCCTAAGTGAGAGGTCACCTAAAACAGAGCCTTATCGGGCCCCAGAATTAAAACGAGGCAGTTCGGATGCGCTTAAGTCAGACCAATATTCTATCGCCGTGATGATTCTGGAAATGATGGTGGGCGGGGCGTTTTCAACGGGGGGCGTTGCCGCTGCGCTTTTGGATAAACGTTTGAATGAAGCGAGCAAGCTATGCTTTCAAAAAGCGCTGAATAGCAACCCTTCTCAGCGCTATGCGAATGCAGAATTATTTTTAGATGCACTTGAAGAAAGTTTTGTTTCGACGCTTGATAAATTAAAGCGCAACCCAGTTGTTATTGTGCCTACAGTGCTGATTTTAGTGGTATTGGTGCTGGGTATTGTATTTAAGTCTCAAGTTGTAGAAGTGTATGACGAAAATGTACCAGATTTAGCCAGTGATGTTGACTATCAAACTTTAGCCATTAAACAATTAGCGGCGTCAAAAGAACTGATCATACGGTTTGAAACATTCATTCACCAGCTGACTCGAGATGAAAGTAAGCTGAGTAGTCAATTAGCACGCTTGCAACGCTCTTCAGCAAATGCCTCGAGTAAAGAAAAAAAGTCATTACTCACGCAAATTAATTCGCTTAAAGCCCAGCGCGAATACTTAAATGAAAAAAAGCTGGGAGTTGATTGGTTATCCGACATTAAATCGACCGTCGTGGTCATCTCTCAATTGGTTTCATCAAAAAGCTATGAAAAAGCACTTGAATACAATGAAAAACCTTATGAGCAACTAACTTCGACAAAAGCACTTATCAGTATTTTGCCTGAAATAGTTAGTAACACGAGTGAAATAAACTACTTACAACTAGCGGTGGCAAAGCTAACGGACCGAGAGCATTTATCTGAAGAATTTATTCAAACAGAACAGTCATTACTATCAGCAGAAACTGAATTGTTAGCGGCTCATAATTATGCGCCATTAATACAGGAGGTTTATTCGCCACTGGTCAATTTGTATCAACAAAAGCTTAAAGTGGCACGAAACGCGATGGCGGCGAAAGCACAAAAACTGGCTAATAAATTTTTGGCATCAGTGAATGACTTAATGGTCAGGATTGAGCCTAAAACTTATAAAATGGGTTTGGTAAAAGCGGGCGCTATTGATGCAAGGCCGGTGCATAAAGTTAACCTGAACCCTTTTAGTGTGTCAAAATTTCCGGTTACTAATAGCTTGTACAATGAGTTTTTGCGCCGAAATAATCGTAACAAAGAGCGTGTAACGGGTAAAAATCAGTACCCTGTTGTGAATATATCCTGGGGAGATGCAAAGCAGTTTACTGAATGGCTATCGCGCTTTTCAGGACAACACTACCGCTTGCTGAGCGAGTCTGAATGGGAATATATTGCAAAAGGTGCAACCAAAAAAACCTTTGCATGGGGGAATTCGGCAGGGAAAAACAACGCCAATTGTGCAAACTGTGGAAGCCCGTGGGACAACCAATCAGCGTCCCCTGTGGGCTCATTTAAAGAAAACCAATATGGTGTTTTTGATATAAACGGTAATGTCTGGGAGTGGGTTCAGGATTGCTATGTTGATAGCTATACGCGGGCACCAAATGACGGTTCAGCGGTCGAATTTTCTGACTGTGAAGTCAAGGTGGTAAGAGGTGGAGCTTGGGATACGCCGAAGAAAAAATTACACCCAGCACTAAGAAGCGCTGCATTGCCGATCACTAAATTACCCAGCTTAGGGTTTAGATTAGCTAGAGATAATTAATAACGAAATAAGAAATGTTTGCATTCATGCTATTTTTACAGAAATAGACTATTTATATATAAAAGTTAAGAGGTGTTTTGAAATGAGACCTACAATGATAATAAAGCCACTATCAGTCATATTAGTGATGCTAACTCTGGCAGGTTGTTCAGCGTCACAGTATATTCAGCAACCTAGTTATGGGGAAAATGATGCACAACAATCATTACCGACAAATGTTCGAATGAACATAAAAGGTACATCTTATCCTCGCGGTGAAACGCCATCTGATTTTTATGATCAAGAAGTCAATGCAGCGATTTCTCGTAAGCTAAGCAGTTGGTCTCAAGACTTAAATAGACCTTTAATGCCTGTTATGAATTATCAGCTAGAGCAGGTTGACTCAGGCGTAGTGTATTGGCGGGTATTTACGAGCTGGATTACTTATTGGCTTTGGCCATTTCCAGAAGAAAATGAATATCGTAGCTCGATTGAAATTCAGCTAGCTGGTGAAACTATTTATTCAGAAAAATTAAGAGAAGATGTAAAAGTTTATCGTTCGATTTGGCCAACCCCAGCTTTTTATGGTGATCTTGATTTAGCAAGCTGGATTGGTAAGCAAGGGGGTTATGAAGAAATGGTGAATGAAAATTTAAATCGCCACAAAACTAAATTACTGGGCTGGATGAGTGAACAGCATAATGATTATCTAAGTGCTACAAAGGACGCAGATCTTGAAACGAAAAGAAATTGGTTATCAGACAATAGAAACAATATATTTAAGCCTGAACTATTAGAAATTTTAGCCTTAGAGGCTCCTAGAGGAAATGCTCGAGGTTGGCATCATGAAACCTTGGATCTATTTCCTGAGTATTTAGCTTTTATTCCGCAAGACTATCAAGTTTGGTTTGTAGGTCCTGCAGGAAACCGAACACTTGATGTGTTAAACCGTGTGAATAATGGTGGGGATGTCGCAATTATGGCTTCACGTTTGAAACTGAGTGGTGCGACTTACAGCATGTTTTCAGATCAAGAAGTAACAGTGTTAAAAGAGGGGGGGTTACCTTCGGTATTAATTGCCGCCATGCTGGAGTCGGGTGCCTATCGTAATGGCGCGGCTAAAACTAACACGGTGGCAGTTTCAGGCCAGACAGCACAGAACAAATCGAGTGCGAGTTACGCTATTTTTGACAATACCGGCGAGTTTCTGTGTCCGTGGACCACTGATGATGTACTGGCAGAGTGGGTGGATAAATCTATTAATGCTTCGATAGGTTCGTCCGTAGGCGCAACCGTTGGTGCTTATGCAGGTCAAAGGCTCTTGGGTTCAATTCCGTTTGTTGGAGGTTGGTTAGGAAGTAAAGTGGGGAATGAAACGGGTCGGATGATTGCAATTGAAGCCTCCGGCGGTGAAGCTTATATACGTGAAACCTCAGATATCTCATTTCGCACACTAGAAGATATGGCGCGTTACATCCAAGCAAATTACATTACCAGCAGTCATTATCAAGATGGTATAAATGCAGCGAATCAAATTTACCCGGATTTAATGGAAGCTATGGCGTCAGTTTATTAATTGTAGATGTTAACAACCGTTAAACGCTATCTTAACGGCTATTTAGTCTTGAGCTAATGCTATAGGGTAGCTGTTTTTTTAAATGAACCTTTTATTAATATGTAAAGGTGTTTTGTAGCGTGGTAAACAACAAATAGTAAGCAGGCTTAAGTACAAGAAGGCTAGAAATTCAAACAACTATTCTAAAGTATAGAGTAGAAATAAGGTGCGGAGTTTTTACATGAAGTTAATAAGTGTTTATAGAGTTTTGGTTTGGGTAGTGGTTTATTTTTTAGTCGGATGTACGACAGCTAAATATATACCGGCACCAGGTAGTTTTTCGGCTTCCGGCCTAGATCAAATTCCAATTGAAATGAAGTTAGCTTCGGATGCAATTATTCAAGGCATAGCAAATGAAACGTTAGCAGATCAGGTTTTCGCAAAAGATATAGAAGCGGCCTCTCAACGTGAACTTCAGGGTTGGGCTTATTTATCAGATTCTTCGCTTGCCCCTATATTGGACGTTTCTATAGAGCATGCCGATAGAAGTGTGAATTGGGGGCAATTCACTCTCTATTTACTTACATTAACACTAGTCCCCAGTAGCTGGGATGATGAGTTTACATCTGTCGTAACAGTTTCTGCCAGTGGTAAAGAGTTGTATCGTAATAGCTTAACAGAAACAGTTAGAACTTATTTATCTGTTTATTTCCCAACACCATATTTAGTTGGTGACTCTGATAGTAAGCCTTTTGTTAAAATGGCAAAATCTGCAATGAATCGTCAACAAGCTAATTTGTCTAAGTGGGTGAATGTTGAGTTGAGTGCATTTAACCAAGCTATCGAGGGTAAAAGTGGTTTGGACCAACAGCTATGGTTACGTCAAAATCAGAATACCCTTTTTAGGACAACTATCTTAAAAAACTTAGCTGCGGATAAGACGAGCAATGACTTATTAAAATGGCATTTAGATAATTCTAACTTTTTCCCTGATTACTTGCCGTTTATTCCCGAAGAATATCAAATGTGGTATGCGGGTCCGGTTGGGAATCGCGTGATAGAGGTCTTGCAGCAAGTACAACGTGGCGATGATGTCTCTATTTTGGCTTCGCGCTTGAAGGTGAGTGGTGATACCTATCGCATATTTTCAAATGAAGAAATAGCCATGTTAAAAGAGAAAGGTTTACCTTCCGTTTTAATTTCCGCTATGTTGGAATCGGGGTCTTATCATAATACCTCACCAGTAAAAAAAGTCGCTTCGAACTCAGTACAACCAGCGAAACAGAACGCGAGTGCACGTTATGCCATTTTTGATAACAGTGGTGAATTCATGTGCCCGTGGACGACTGATGATGTGCTGGCAGAGTGGGTGGATAAATCTATTAATGCTTCGATAGGTTCGTCCGTAGGCGCAACCGTTGGTGCCTATGCGGGTCAAAAGCTCTTGGGTACAATTCCGTTTGTTGGAGGTTGGTTAGGGAGTAAAGTGGGAAATGAAACGGGTAGGATGATTGCAATTGAAGCCTCTGGCGGCGAAGCCTATATACGTGAAACCTCAGATATCTCATTTCGCACACTAGAAGATATGGCGCGTTATATTCAGGCTAACTACGTAACAAATAGTCATTATCAAGATGGTATCGATGCGGCGAGTCAAATTTACCCTGATTTAATGGAAGCTATGGGCTCGTTGTACTAGCACTATAATATCGTGCGGGGGGGGGGGGACCCTCTCTTACTTTAGGTCTTGATTAATTATAGCCTTGGTGTTTTTGATGGTAGTTATCCCGATCATTTTACGCATAGTTATTTACTAATGATTAAGAATAGTTTCTTTTATGCTGTTTGTATTTGTTTAGTACCTTCGTGTGTTACTTTTCAATCTGTTCATAAATATGATGGAATTTGGAAATCTCAAGGTTATAGTTTTTACCTGAATATTGAAGATAGTATTGTTGAACGTTATCAATATACGAGTGTAAGTTGTTTCAAGGCAAGTGGTGGCTACCTTCCTAAAGTAACTATAGTCGATGAAAACTATATAAATATCGTTTCAGAAATACACTTGAATAGCTCAACCCGCATGTCAATTCGTAGACCTCAAGATGTGAATTTTGTGGTTCTTGATAAAATTTCATCGTTGCCCAATGTATGTTCTTCAGAGCCCGTTAATACAGCTCTTATGAATGTGGAGATAGTTTGGCGTTCAATTTATGAAAATTATGCATACTTTAACGAATCTGGTCGAGAAGAGTGGCGGAAGCTTTATAAACAATTCCAGAAAAAATCGAATGATATAGACTCTCGCATTTATTTGAACTCACAGGAAGAAAAAGTTGAAGTATATTATTTAATTGAATCACTCCTTGCTCAAATCGAAGATGGCCATAGCTTTTTGTATGCACCGGATATTCCAATTTTGTCTTTTCCAAATTTAAGTAAAAAAACAGATAAAATAAACTTATATGAAGAAACAGATATCGTGGATGAATTTAATCAGCTAATAGGAATAAGTTACTGTGAAGATGAACTCACTACGAATGCAAATGCTAAAATATTTCACTGCCGACTAAATGGGGGGGCATATTATATCTCCATTTCTTCTTTAGGGGGGTTTAGTGAGATTGATTTGTATGGCAAAGAGTCAAACAAAGCTTTAGTGGCAGGCTTAGGAAACATAGGCGCCCAACTTAGGGCAAAAGAAAGCATTATAATAGATCTTCGATTTAATAATGGAGGCTCGATTCCATTTGCAAATATTATCGCATCATTCTTTTCAGGTAGGCGGTATGTAAGTAGCTTTTTACAGACTAAATTAAATATGAATGATTCGGCAGGCTTTACCTCGAAGCAAGTTGTAGGGTATAGCCTGGGGAATAAAACTAGTGAAATTAAGCGTAAAATATATGTTCTTACTAGTGATTACACCGCTAGTGCTGCAGAATATTTGACGGCTAATTTTAGAGAAAACGGTGCGACTCTAATTGGTGAAAATACTAGAGGAGTATTCTCACCAGTGCTACTTAGATCTTTACCAAATGGTTGGTTTTACTCTATATCAAATCAGAAAATGACTCTTAAGAATGGAAAGGTAATTGAAAAATTGGGAGTATCACCTGACATTAGGGAGGCCATCGATATTCGTAAGTCTATCAAAAGCAAAAATGATACTTTAATTGGAATTGCGCTAAAACAAAGCAACAGATGAAAATGTAAGTGTTTGTCGGATAAGGCCGCGGTGTTACGCCATAGCCTTTCCCTAGAGTTTTATAATCATATTACAACAAATTAGTTTTGAATGAAGTATAAAAATTGTTCTAAATAGCGCTTAGATGATGCCTTCATCCAAGGCACAAGCCATTGCAGCACCAAGCTCTTTACATTGTTCTTCAAAATGAATGTCGTAATCACCACGTAATATTATAGGTTCTTGTACCCAGCGCCATTTCAGTCCTGTAGTGATGGTTTTAAGGGCGTTGAGTGTACCTGTACCATCATTTCCCGCACGAATATAGGCTGCACAAGGAAGGCCTTGCTTTGCTTCTAAGCACGCGTAGTAGCAGCGATCGAAAAAATCTTTTAAAGCACCACTCATGTAACCTAAATTTTCAGTGGTCCCTAGAATTACTGCATCCGCAGCGAGTATATCTTCTTCTTTGGTATCAAAAGGAGACAAAAATTTTATCTGGGTATTTTGAAGGGGGTATGATTTTGTACCGGCAAGTACGGCGTCTTTTAGTTTAAGAGTATTGGGAGAGGGGATGTGGGCGATAATGAGTAACGTTTTACTTGTCATGATGCATACGCCCTCGAACTTAAGTATAAGCGTGCTCCACTTATACTTAAGTGCATAAATGGAGCAGATGATATTATACTAAAGTTTAGTACACAGATTCGGCTTGGCTCAATGCTTTTTCTGTATCGCATTGATGGCCTTGGTCATTTAATACTGCGCCTAATGAAGCAAGGCAGAATAGTACATTCTTTTTGCTACAGCCATTACCCATTAAACCAACTCTCCATGCGTTACCTGCAAATTTACCTAAGCCAGCACCAATTTCAATGTCGTATTGCTGAAGTAGGGACGCACGAGTTTTAGCATCATCAACGCCTTCAGGGATTTTCACCACATTTAACTGTGGAAGACGAATGTCAGCAGCGACTAGCATTTCGATGCCGAGTACTTCAAGACCAGCAACAAGCGCTTTATGGTGAAGCGCATGGCGTTCGTAAGCGGCTTCGAGACCTTCTTCTTTAAGAATTAATAGCGACTCATGAAGTGCATATAAACTATTTACAGGAGCCGTGTGATGATAAGCTCTTTTAGCGTTTTGTCCCCAATAATCCATGACTAGTGATAAGTCCAAAAACCAGCTATAGGTTTTGCTTGATTTACTTTTGATTTTTTCGACAGCTTTAGCGCTAAAACTAACCGGTGATAAACCAGGAATACACGATAGGCATTTTTGAGTACCGGAATAAATGGCATCAATTCCCCATTCATCTACTTTTAGTTCAGTTCCACCCAGAGATGTAACGGCATCAACAATAGATAAACAATCGTATTTTTGAGCAATAGCGCAAAGTGTTTTTGCGTCAGAACCTACGCCAGTAGATGTTTCGGCATGAACAAATGCCAACATCTTGATATCTGATTGCTTTGATAATACTGATTCAACCGCAACAGGGTCAACAGCTTCACCCCATTCAAAGTTTAGCGTTTCAACTTGAGCACCCGCTCGAATTGCCACCTCTTTCATGCGCATTCCAAATACACCATTGATGCACACGAGTACTTTATCGCCCGGTTCAACCAAATTCATAAAGCAGGTTTCCATGCCTGATGAGCCAGGCGCAGAAACGGGGATGGTTAATTCGTTTTTAGTTTGAAAAGCATATTGAAGCAGACTTTTGATTTCATCCATTAAGGTGATGAAAGTTGGGTCTAAATGCCCCACTGTTTGTTGAGAAAGTGCTTTTAAAACGCGTTCTGAAACATCAGAAGGGCCTGGGCCCATTAGTATTCTGCTGGGTGCTTGAAAAGATTGCATAGATTGATCCGTGTAGATTGTTATGTGGTAATTTATTATCGTGGGGTCAGTATAGCGGGGAGAATAAGAAAAATGCACATCAAAATGTTAGATAACAGCTTTTGATGTGCATTAGTTTTGAAATGAGGCGTACTATCTTGCGCGTTTTAAGCTGTTTTTCGTGAAATCGCCATCTTCAAGACCTGTTTTAAACTTGTAGTTTGTCCACACTAAATCAGTACTTTTTCCAGTTTGGTGATTCTGCATCGCCATTTTTGCAGGACGCCAGAATTGACCGAGGTATTCTTTGTAATCGCTTGAGTTAAGTGTTTTTAATAATGATTTCTTACGATCAAAGAACTCAATTTTGTGAACGCGGTATTCGCTTTGGTCTATCCAGGCAGTCTGGCTGGTATAGCCCGAGTTCTTATCGGTTGGAATACGTTTCACGACAAAACAAGTCAATTCACCGCAGGCTTCATCTTTTATATACTCATAAGTATATTTTTCTATCTCTTGAGAGCTTAGATCTTCAAAAGCGAATTCACTGCCCATGAAGGGACCTGACTTATTTTTAGACGCAATTCGTTTTACACGCTTTAAAGCGGGAAGGAATAGCCATTGGTCATCAGCATCCGTTTTGTGTGAGAACGTTAAAAGCGCCGTGCCACGTACATCTTTAGGTTGGTCAAAGATCGTCATGCTCTTATCGCCATCGGCTTCTACTTCAAGGCTTTTCACCCGTAGAGCGCGTGCACTTTCT
>Ga0209184_1001748_pt1 | contig 12842 bp, 10 predicted proteins | sample EN8Hudsemesocosm_2_FD_184627 | JGI IMG/M metagenome (GOLD analysis project Ga0209184, IMG submission 184627) | Methane-oxidizing microbial communities from mesocosms in the Hudson Canyon - EN8C Hudson Canyon (SPAdes) (version 2) | ecosystem: Environmental > Aquatic > Marine > Cold seeps | place... | reverse complement strand
ATACTATCCATCGAGCACTACAAGGAAAAAATATAAAAAATATGATTGAAACGGAATTTGTTTTTGTCAACAAGAGTAATGTAGATAATATCAAAATACGGCTAGATCTGAATTAGGGGCTGTTGAAGCATGAGCGTAAAATAATCCACTATTGGATATGCAAAAGAAAAGTTACAGGATATTGCTTCTGATAGATTAAATCTAAATCTGAGATAACTGCTTGCTTTGTAGAACCCCCAGACTTTTAAAAAATCACCTAACGCTAAATAAATAAGGTTGAACTTCCAAAAAGGTTCATTTTTAATTCAACCAATATATTTAAAAGAAAACTGATTTCAAGATAATCAGGCCAAGTTCGCCCTGACTCTCAGTGACTGAAGTTGCCACTTAGCAGCCTCTTCGCGATCTTTCGTAATTCAGCCAGTTTGAAATTCGTGATGATTAATAAAATGAGTAAAAGCGCTACTATTTTATCAGTCAAAATCTCACGAAATCCATAGCCAAAGTGATATCTTTTGGGTTCGTGGGAAGCTGATGTTCAAAGTACGAAAGCGATACTTTTTGATCTACTGGAAGCAGCATGTTAATGAGTTAAAGCTGACCTTTTTTGTCCTTATTTAACGCAGCCAAATCAGCAGCATTATTGATTATAGTGTCAAATTTGGTTCGATTTGTTTTAGGGCGATGATAAAATTGGCTCACTTTGTCACACAAGGATATAAATAAGTATAATAAAATAGATAATAAATTGAGTGGTACGCATATGGGAGCACTTATATGCCAGAAAATGAAAGTTTAGAAAAACATTTTTTTCTTTTAACAATATTCTTTTTATTTTCAGTTAATACCTTTTCAGCTACTTTAATGGAGAGGTCCCTTAACTTAGCTAAAGAGAAAGAAATATATATGCAAAGTCCTCAACGATTTTCTCTATCATCTGAGGCTGCACTACAGAAAGTTTATTATTCTGAATATGTTATACGAAAAATTGAGAAGCTATCACTAATAAAGCTTCCTGTAGTGGCTAGAAAATATAGCAACAAAGAAACTAGGTTTAGATTAACTATTGGGGCGGACGGAGAAATACAAAATATTGAAATTCTCTCGTCTTCAGGAATTGAAGAATTTGATCAATCTATAATAGAAGTAATTCAGCTTGTTGCACCGTTTATTAGCTTTCCAACTCCACTAGCAGATGAATTAGATTCTATAGAAGTTGTACAGACAGCAAGGTATGGCAAAAGTTTAATATAAACAGGCAGGCCATAGGGTTCCATATGCACGGGGCGCTCGTATGATTATGTCACAAAAAGTTTTTGAATTAAGTTAGGAATGTAGTATGAATGATATGGATATGTATAACTCTCTTGAGTCAGAATTACCTTCTGATCCAGAAACTTTAAAGTTTGGTGGGTGGCTTAGGTTCTTTCAAGTCATTAATTTTGTCTCAGCCATTATTTCTTTCTTGGTAGTTTTATTGCTGGGGGCTGAATTAATTTGGGGTTTTTTAGCATGGGGTAACGATATAGAAATATATGTGTTTCTAGCTGAAATTATACCGGTTTTTGTATTCTCTGTAGCCGTTCTCAAAAAAGTAAAAATTCAAGAAAGGGGCACACCTCAAAAGCTCAAGTTTTATATAATGTTTTATTTTCTGTCTTCAATGATAATAACCGGTCTTATTATTTATCTTTATACCAAAGGTTATGTGACGGAAAAACCAACTTCAGTGTTCGGTGATATTGTATATTTTTTAATCTGGAGCTCTTACTTTAAAAGATCCGACAGGGTTAATGGCTATTATGGTAATAATGCTAAGTGACATAACGAGGCGTTCAATGATCAGCCCCTTCGGGCCCTGGACCTCCGTTCCGGCGCTTCGCGCCTCCACTGCGGTCCATTCGCGGCGTTAATTTACAAATTGACTGAGTTATCCTGAACTAATCTATCCCGTTGAGTGTCTGCTTTGTGCGAATTCGAGTCTTTTCTTTCTAGGTGTTGAATGATAGCCAAGTGGACACAAAAGACTTCGAGAATATGGGTTCCAGCCTGCGCGGGAATGAATATCTTTGGTGCTCTTCAACCTATTATTTATCAGATCTAAATTTGAGATCATAAGTGAGCAAAAAGGTGTCTTCGATTGCTAGGTCCAATTGGCCTATAAATCCTTTTTTGAAAATTAAAGCATATTTTTTACGGTTAAGCTGTAATGCTCCTTTAGCTGTAATGAATTCCTTTTCTTTGAGTAATTTTGCCTTTGTAGTTTCTACACCTGAAATACCATTAATGGATAATTTGATGCTTAGTTCAATGTCGTTTTTGGAGGGCTCATAGGACATAACTCGCTCGACTTCAATTTTAATCGGCCCCTGGATTACCTCTTTAAGTTTAAGATCTCTTTGGTAGCTGCCAGACTTAAAATAAGGCTTTGAAAGCACGATTGAACCTTTAAGGTCAGCAATGTTTTTTAAATTATTGACAGTGAGGTTTCCTGTTAGGGTGTTTTTGCTTTCGTCAATCAGTTCACCTTCAACAGTAATGGTTTTAAATTTTATGATTTCATAATTTAACGTTGACAGCGAGCCGATTAGTTCGAAGTTAGCGGCATTAGCATTGATCGCTAAAACCCCAATGAAAAGCAGCATCACTTTTAGGAAATGATTAGTCATACTAAGTGCTCGCTAAAGTATATCTTTCGCTATTATTCTTGAAATAAAAACGGTAAAGATGAATACTGCTGATTCATCATTACTTAGAAAAATAATAATCAGGTGAAATAATGTGTTACTTCTAACAGGGTTTAGTCTTGGTTGTCTAGCCTTAATATTTGTGATTGTCGCGCGTGACTTTTGGCAGCATTCAGTTGCTAAAGCTTTTTTGGCTATGTTGTTATCTGGTAGTGCTTTTTTGATAAGGCCGCAGCTTGACCCAAAATATGAGTGGTTGGCTGGGGATATTATGACCATGCTACCCGCACTTTTTTGGCTGGTGTGTCAGTTAGCTTTTACTCGACGACCGAAAATTCGCTCTATATGGGCTTTACTTGCTATATACAGTTTTGTTGCACCCGCTGTAACTCGAAGTTTTGGCGCAAATGTTGAATCGGCAGGGGATGCTTATTTTTGGGGTTGGTATATTCCCCGATATTGCGAATATCTGGTGATTTTGAATGGACTTTGGGCCATCGTTGCCCATTGGAAAGATGACTTAATAGAGAGCCGCAGAAAATTTCGTGCAATATTTTTGGCGACATTGGGCGTTACTGGTTTGTGGGTAACCATTTCTTTAAATACAGGTAATGGGGGGGCTTTGTTGTTGGTTATTGTCGCTTTATGTTCACTCATTGTGGGTACTTTATTGTTGAAAGGGCGTGAGGGGATGGTGCTTGGTACACAAATTAATGATGATATTCCAGTGCAGGACGTTGTGAATTTGGTTGCGGAGCAACAAGACGAATCAAGGCAATACGCTATAAAGCTCAAACAAGTTATGAGTGATGACAAATTCTACCGGACAGAAAAACTAACCTTGGGCATGTTAGCGAAAGAAATAGATTTACCTGAGTACAAAACCAGAGTCTTGATTAACCAGACATTCAATTATCGGAACTTTAATGATTATGTTAATCAATTGCGTATTGAGGAAGCCAGAGAGCGTTTAATATCTGAACCTAATACCCCTATTCAAAATATTGCATTGGATGTGGGTTATCGCACATTAAGTTCATTTAACCGAGCTTTCAAAGAAATTACCGATCAGACCCCTACCGTGTTTAGGCAGGCTAAAAATCTAAAATAAGCAAGTCATCACTGAGTGATTCTTTCAATTAAAGGATTAACTTAGCGCATTTTCGTGACAACTACTTGAAATTCTAATGCCTGAATCTGACAAAAAATAACCATTTAAAATCAATACTTTAAATAAATTGCACAGATGTATTTTATGAATTGCTTAGTAGGTATGCAATAAATTGCATAGCGATTATTTACTTTTGCTTATCGCATTCCTTTGCTTAACAGCCCCTTAATTTCTAAATTATCCCTCCTGATTCATAAGTGACATATATCAATTCTATGGATTTTTGAGTCAGCAAAAACATAAAAACAAATAATATCCTGGAGAACCACACATGAAACAAAATAATAATATGGGGCGCCTGTCAAAGGTGTTTTTGTGCACCTTGATTTCTAGCTCAATTTTAGTATCGGGCTGTAAGGTTACCATTAAAGGTGATGATGATGCTGAGGAACTGGTTCAGTCAACGGTTGATACCATTGTAAATGGTGGCAACTCTGATGGAAGTGGAACCGGCGAGCCATCATGTGATGGAACATTAACAACGTCGGGTTATCGTTTTCCATGTGATGCCATTTATGTTGCACCTGAAGCGGTTGATGGTGATGACATCACTAACGAATTATTGCTCGCTTTATTCGAGATAGCTGATGATTCGGTTGTGGTGCTACCAGAAGGTAACTTTAAAGTCTCAGAGACGATTACTATTTCAGCCGCTAATGGATTAACACTAACCGGCCATGGTATTCATTCGACAAAACTGGATTTCACGGGTTCAACTGGGGATGATGGAATCCGCTTTGAAGGGGGTAATGATATTACTGCGCGAGACTTCGGTGTTTATGAAACCAATAAAAACGGTATCAAAGCAGTGGGTGCAAATGGTGTTCATTTTACGTATACCTCGACAGTTTGGGAGGGTGACCTGGCTGAAAGCCAAGGCGCGTATGGCCTTTACCCTGTGCAAAGCCAAAACATCTTAATAGAACATAACTACGCCTATGGTTCTGCTGATGCAGGTATCTATGTAGGTCAGTCAAACAACATCGTTGTTCGTGACAATACTGCCAAATATAACGTTGCCGGAATTGAAATTGAAAACTCAAACAAGGCTGACGTATACAATAATTTAGCAATTAATAATGCTGCAGGTATTTTAGCGTTTGATTTGCCAGGGCTTGAGCAAGCTTATGGTACTAATATCCGTATCTTCAATAATAACGTTTATGCGAATAACACTGAAAATGTTGGTCATGGTGCGGTAAGCATCGCACCTCCAGGAACAGGGGTATTGGTTTTTGCTGTGAGCGGGGTAGAGATTTATAACAACGATATTACAGATAATGATACCTCAGCAATTGAATTAGCTAGCTACTTCATGAGCGACCAAGATGTTGCGAATTACCCGGTAAATTACGGTGACACAATCGCAAAAGGTTGGAGTCCAATGATTAAGAATATCTACATGCATGATAATACGATCGCCCGTAATGGTGACAACCCTCAAGGTGTATTACTGCAAGACGTAATTGCAGGATATTCTTCGGCTTATAACTCAACCGGTACGCCTCAAGTATTTCCTGCCATTCTCTATGATGGAATTGGTGAATTACTTTCAAATGCCGGAGCGCTAACTGACTTTAACTTCATGGTGGGTGATGATGCGGCGGCTGACGGGGTGAACTACAACCCTTATGGTGCTGATGATCTACTTTGTGCCAGTGGCAATATCAATGGTAATACGGGGCCAAGTTATGACGATGTGAATACCGGCCTTGTGTATGGAACTAACCCTCTTGATGCATTTAACTGGGATGCTAACGGTAACCCTGCTCCATCATTATTGATAGATAAAATGGTTAACAATACCTTCTTGAATTGTGAGCTAAATCGTTTGCCTGAAGCGGTAGTGACGTTCAAAGGGAAGGTTTATGGCTGTACGGGGGATGATCAAGCAGAACCCTCTTGCGCGCTTTAAGTTAACGATTAAGGTCAATCTCAGGTTTTGTGTAAAACCTGAGATCTTCTGACCTGCTGTTATATCTATTTAATGATGAGAGTAGTGATCATGAATATTTCAAAAATTAAAAATATTGTGCTAAAAGGCTCTGTCATGGTGTTTGCCATTACACTGCTATCAGCCTGTAAAATTGTGTTTAAAGATGGCGATGTCAAAGTTAAACCTGGAGATGGTGCAAATACAGGCCCTGTAAGTTGTAGTTCTCAAACAGAAGGGGTTAATTGGGGGGCATTATTGACGGAAAACTGCGCTAATCTTTCTGACTATAACTTGTTTGCAGATCCAGCTGATCCAACGACTAATCCTAATTCAGGTGGCATTCCGTACGATTTATCCACCGCATTATTTACCGATTATGCATCGAAATACCGCTATGCTTTTATTCCTGAGGGAGAGAAAGCAACTTATAGCGAGCATGAAGCTTTTGAATTTCCGCTAGGCACGGTTTTAGTAAAGACTTTTGCGATGCCTGAAAATACTGCTGACCGAGAGGGTAATGAGTTAGTTATTGAGACTCGATTATTGATTCTTCGTGAAAGTGGTTGGGTGGCACGACCTTATTATTGGGAAACGACTGCTGATGCAACTCTTGCGATTACGGGTAAGTCTATACCGGGTATGACGACGACTCATAATGGAGAAGAGCTTAACTTTACTTATGGTATTCCAAAAGCAACATCATGCACATCGTGTCATGCTGTAGTGCCTTTGTTAGCCGGCCCTGACGATACTCGCGAAGCCATCTTTAAACCGATTGGGCCTAAAGCACGCTTCTTGAATAGTGACTTTGATTATGATGGTTTAGTGATGAACCAGCTTAGTTATTGGGCGCTAAATGGAAAACTGGAAAACCTTCCTGCTGACTTGGAAAGTGTTTCGCAAGCACCAACGTTCAATGATCAGACGGATCTAGATCAGCTTAATGGTGAGGAATTGAATGATTATGCCAAAGCCTATTTAGATATCAATTGTGCACATTGTCATCGTTCAGAATTAAGCCTTCCAGAGCCTCTTTATGCAGGTCCTGCAGGTGGTAGTGGCTTACAAGTGGAATACAACCGCACATATGAGGAAAACCCGGGTAAGTTTGGAGTATGTAAAACACCTGTTGCAGGAGGTCATTCTGATTATTCAGCGGATGTTGTGCCACTCAATGCAGATGACTCCTATTTGCTGTTTCGTATGAGCACCAATGATGAGCGTCATCGAATGCCTGAACTTGGGCGTAGTACTGTTCATGGTGAAGGTGTTGCGTTAATTCGTAAGTGGATTAATAATTTGCCGAGTGCGAGTTGTTCTCCTGCGCCTTAGGGAATTGACCTGAGAAGTTTGTATTATTGGCAAATAAAAACAGGCCTTATTGAATGTAATAAGGCCTGTTTTTGAATTATTGCCCTTCAAAATAATGTCTTGAAAAGACTTGAATAGAAGGGGAGTAGTACGATGCAAAAATCAGCTGAATTTTATTTTGGAATAGATGATGAAGTGGTTGGTGTTTTATATCTTTCAGTGTTGAAAAATGTGCTTGAAGCGGAAGGTTTCAAGTTGTGCGGTTACGCAGGAAGCGTGAGTGACCTCAATGATTACCGGAAAAGAATTAGTCCTAAGGCATTCTATACTGTTTTAACCCAGTCGCTTGAAGGCGTGCCGGGAGGGCTAGGGTTTAAGTTTGGAGAACAACTAAATTTAGTCGCCGCAGATACCGTTGGCCAGCTAATCATGTCCAGCGCGACTTTAATGCATGCTCTTAATAGTGTGCAGTATTATCATTTATTACTTTCTATTTCTTTAAACTTTGAATCTGAAATAAAAGGCTCCGAAGCAGTACTTCGCTTTGAGCGGCTTTATCATCGGAAGCTGCCATTACCCCTGCAATGGTTCGCAACAGAAGCGCTTTTATCTTGTTGTCATCACCAAGCTTGCTGGTTAACAGGTGAGACATTAACATTTCAACGGGTATGTATTCCTTACTCACGACCACCTCATAGCGAGCTTTACGAAGCTAATTTGCAATGTAATGTAGAATTTGATGCGCCATGTCATGAAGTATCATTTAAAAAAGAGGTCTTGAATTTACCCATATTAACGGCAAATGAGCAGGTGAGAAGAATTAAAGCACAACACTGCCAAGCCGCTTTAAGGCGCTGGGAGCGGCGCTTTTCGATTAATGCCAGAGTGAATACGATCTTAGCAAGAACTTACCCGAACTTTCCGGCGTTGGAGATGATTGCTCAGCAGTTACATACCTCAAGAAGTTGCTTATACCGGAAATTACAAATGAATCAAACGAGCTATCAATGTTTGATCAATGAATTCAAAAAAAATAAGTCTATTTGTTTATTGAGAGGAACCTTATTAACTATCAATGAAATCGCAGAAAAATTGGGTTTTAGTGATGCTTCAAGTTTTAGAAGAGCGTTTAAAGGTTGGACGGGCGTTCAACCTTCATCGATTCGTAAAGAAAGAAGGTATAAAGGCGCTAAGCTGTTTGTTGAAAGTGAGCAATCGATAAAATCCATGCAAGGTTAATAAGAATGCGAGCCATCCCACCCAATTGCCATATCGAGCATAAAAGGTGATCGAATGTTGAGGGTAAACTGTTCCTAAAAGATTTTCTTGTGTATGGAGACCTGTTCGGCTCGTAATATTTCCAGCGGGGTCGACGATAGCGCTAATGCCGCTATTGGTAGCTCTAACTAACCAGAGCCTGTGTTCTATGGCGCGTAACCTCGCAAGTGAAAGATGTATCCAAGGTTCTTGTGTGTCTCCAAACCAGGCATCATTCGCGAGAGTGACGATGAGTTGTGGGCGGATACGATTGACTTGCTTGCGTATAAAATCGGGGTGAATGATTTCATAGCAGATTGGCGTGCTTATGGTTGTGGAACCCAGCTGAATTGCTTGCTGATTTCCTTTTGAGTAGAAGTTCTGACCATGTGGAAATAGTGCGTTTAGTTGTTCTTTGTAAGGCTTCAGTAACTGAGTAAAAGGGGTGTATTCCGCAAAAGGTATTAATAAACGCTTATCGTAAACTTGTTCAATTTTTCCTGCTTTATCGGCTAAAAATACTGAGTTCGCTTTAGTTCGTTGGCCATTATTTTGCCAGACAGAGGTGCCGCCAAAAAGTAATGGTACTTCAATTCCAGCGCGAATGAATTGCGCATCAATGGGTAAAGGGCGTCTTAAACCTCGAACATAAGCTGTTTCGGGCCAGATAAGTAAGTCTATTTTATGATTCGCCAGCAGATCTTGGCTTTGTTTAAGGTGGACGGGATGGCTACGTAATGACAACTCATCTTTTCCAAGCATGACTAGGTTACTCTGAATTGCTCCAATTTGAAGTGGGTTACTTTGATGGTGCTCTTGATTGTGCTCTTGATAGTTTTTTAGGATAGATGAACTCTGGATATGCCCATATATAAGCACTACCGTGATTAGTAATATAGAGCCAAAAGTCTGTTTGACAGGTAAGCCTTGTTTGCAAATATACCCATGATAAACAGCATAAACGCCACTGTTAATGGTCACAACAAAAGCACTTAATAGCAATGGCCCACCTAAGTCGGCTGTTTGTGCCAAAATAGGTTTTGCAATTAACGCTGCCCCACCATATGAGGGGAATAGGCTAACTTGCCACCACTCAAGTAATAGTAAGGGGGCTGTACCAGCGATAATGTTCGGACAATTTGCCTTAGATAAACAACGGTATACCAAGGCATAGAGCGCAAAACCTAAGGCAAACCAAATACCCAAACATAACCATAAAAAACTGCCAAGTATTATTCCACTTCCCAAGAATTGATCGGTGAGGCTTAATAACCAAGGGAAGCCAACAATGAATGCACTTAAACCAAAAATAAAACCTAAAAGAGCGGCCTCTATAAATTTATGGTTGCTATTCAACGTGTCAATAGCTAACCAGAGAGGCACTAAGTAAACAAATACCAAAGGCCACCAGCCAAAACCTACATTTGAAAATGCATAGAGACTGCCGCTAAAAAAGGCTAAAAATATCAGTTTTGGCTGTAGAAACATCATTACTTAACTCGGTTTCAATAATCTTTCAGCGTCTTCTTTTTCAACACGTAAAGCGTCTTCAAAAGCCTCTTTATCTGCGAGCCATGCTGCACGTCGTTCTTCTTGTTTTTTACGCAGATCCATTGCGTTAGATAGCTTCTTGGGTAACTCTTCCAAGCGTGCTAAATGTAAGTTCCGTGCCAATTTTTGAAAGCTCACATCTCGCTCCGGCAAGTCTTTACTATGGCGGTCTAATAGCTGAGTAGCAAAAACAATATAGTCTGTTGAAACTTTATGCTGGTGAGTATAGTAGTCCCTAATTTGTTTTTCTGAAGCTTTGTTAGAGAGGATTTTTCCATATTCTTTTTCCCAGTGAGTTTTTATTTCTTTACGGTGTTCTAGTAACCATTCATCAGAGGTGGGAGCTGCTAATTCCCAATATAGATTGTCGGGCATCTCTTTTTGTAGGCGATTTATATCAACTTTTGCCCAGGACCATGCTGGGTCTCCTTCTGGGAAAAGCATCTTTTTCAAGGAGTCCATCGAGAGTGCGTTATTGTCTAACATCGTGCTGTCACCTGAATTATTATTGTTGGAGGTTATTTTTGGTATTTGTTGGCTTGCTAATGTAATGGGGGGCTGTTTGTCACTTAGGTGAGGCGTCGTATGTGAATAACTTTGCGGGTCGAGAGGTTGCTCTGGATTCCAAATATAAAGGGCAGAAACAGCAAGTATTGATGTTGTAACTAGAATGGCTTTACCCATGTATGTTTTTTTTATTTGTTTCTTCATGGTAATCCTCAAAATTTTTCTTAAAGGTATTGTCTTTAAGTTAACGTACAGCAGAAAAATGTATAAATTCACCCCATGACCTTAAAATATTTTTGGTCATGGGGTAGGGGAAATTAAGCCATTCCCCAAGTCGTTCTCTGGCATGCTCTCCTGCTAAATAGCATCATCTATTTGTGGACCTATTATTTGCATACCTGGATCATCTTGGTTGAATAAATTATAGGGTTCAATCAAGCGTATAGTGTTGTTGCCGTTAATCCATGATGACAAAAACTCTGTCATACCTGTGCTGGTGCCTGGGCATTTCCAGTCTTGACCCCAAGGCCACTCCCAAAATTCATACCATTTTTTCTTGCGCACAGTTGGGCAGGCATGACTCCCTATAAAAGTAATGATAGTTGAACAGTGACTGTCATTAATGGGTCTATTCCAAGGGATGTGATAGCTGAAATTTGCGTGCTCATTCATTTCATCTACAAGAATTGATTGGTCTTCTCGCCACAAATTTAAAATACCAGCTTCATCAATGCCTGGGAAAAATCGCTCGTATGAAAAACGAGAAAAATTAAAATCTGTACTGTAGCCGGTATAAGCGAAGTGATCGTTTGGATATTCAATTGCTAAAGCATGGGAGACACTTCCTAAGTCATTTGGGTCAAATCTTGCTGGCATTTCTGATAATACGCTCGGCATATCCCATGCAATTGATATCGTGTCATGCAGTTGTCGCGAGTTAGCACTTACTTCTGGTGCTGGAAATAATGGCCCAGAGTCATTCAGCATATAACCTTCACTAAGGTTAAGTCGTTGACGAGCGGCATGGTACAGCGCGCCAGAAGCAACGCCCCCTGCACTAAAACCAGTAATTAAGAATTTACCGATAGTTGGGAAGCGGCTCGCCATGTAATCAAAGGCGGCAGTGGAGTTATTGTAGCCCATGTGGTGAAAGTTAAGGGGGGGGTCAATGCTGGTTGGATCGGTGTAGGTGGTGACCTTGTTACCTACATGCACATCACCTGTACAGTAGGGCATAAAAGCGACATCCCAGCCTTTAGTCACCAGGTCTGCTTTACTGCGTAAAGGAAAGCCAGGGTCTGCGCCATTGACGATGGGGGATACAAAATTGGCTGTTTGGGAAGTGATGAAGTCGTCAGCAATACCATTAGGATTGGCAGCACCGAGTTTACCTAATCGACCGCTACAGCTTTCATAATCCCAGCATGCGCCACCCCCTTCAAACATCATCACTAAGTTAGTTGAACTTGGGTTATCGTACACCCAAAACTTATATTGTGAGCCGTCACTACACTTTGTGCCCGTAATTTCGATACGTTCCCAAGCGAAATCATTACCGCCATCAACAACATCTTCAATACCCACTGCGGATGCTCCAGAGCTTAAACTAAGCGCTAAAGAAATACCTGCAACAGACTTAAGAAGATTAATGGATGAAGTTTTTGTTGTTACCATCATTTTCACCATTTTAGTTTTGAATTTAATATGACAAAAGTTTACTTTGTCACAGCGCCAAACTAACCAAAAAGGAGGTGTATTGGGAGGGCGAAAAGAACCAGTTTTTATGTAGATTGGGCAGGTTTGCCACGGAAAGAATACATCTAAGAAAAACTTTCATGATTCGTGTATCAACACTACACTCTATTTTGAGTAACTATTACGATGACAGGCTTCTCATAACAATTTATCTGGCCTGAGTCAGCTGAGTGGAGTGAACGTAGTTTGGCAGTTATTACGCCTTTGATCGTTGTTTCAGGGGTGGTTTTCGTAGCGAACTTCTTACATCTTAAGTCTTTTTATCCAAAACTATATCGTTTTGTTTTTTTACAGGCGATGACGGGTTTACTGCTGGCTGCGTTAAGCACCTTTTTACCATGTGCGGTGATGATTCGCTACGGCGCTTCACTGGCTATTTTTACTTGTCTGTCGATATTAATCATATATTTACAAATCTTCACGTGTCTTGCGGTATCCGCTAAAATATACTGATACATAGTTATCAACCAGATCGACTAGGGTGGGTTGATGAATTCCTAATCAGGAGAAAAAATGTCTAACTCGAATTATTTACGCTCACTTCAAGTTCTTTTTATGGGGGCTGTTTTAAGTGCTTGTGGAAGTTCTTCAAGTGACTCAGACCCAGCGACGAGTAATGTGGGAATTCGTTTTTCCGACGCTCCAGTTGAAGAATTAGATAGCGTGA
>Ga0209184_1001746_pt1 | contig 12851 bp, 13 predicted proteins | sample EN8Hudsemesocosm_2_FD_184627 | JGI IMG/M metagenome (GOLD analysis project Ga0209184, IMG submission 184627) | Methane-oxidizing microbial communities from mesocosms in the Hudson Canyon - EN8C Hudson Canyon (SPAdes) (version 2) | ecosystem: Environmental > Aquatic > Marine > Cold seeps | place... | reverse complement strand
AGCCATGCGATGTAATGGATGCTGTTAATGAGATTGGCGACATCCTGAAGATGTATGCGCTCGGCTTCATGTAAAAGTGGCACAGACTGGTCTTTATATTCGTAATAAATACTGCCTAACCCTGCACCATCAGCGTGAACACTTTCAACTATCTTTTGGAAAACCTCTTTATGCACTGCGACTGTTGTTTCTTCAAAGCCTGAGCGGTATTTGTTTTGTGGGGCATAGCGAGATATATGCTGCTCAGTATCATAGAACTCATACAGCCAGGAATAACCATATCCTAACTGCGCATTGACCATCCACGAACCATATAGAGAAATTATAAATGCCAACAACAGTAAGCTGAAAACGCGACCATTGAGCTGTATTTTATTCATCATTATTTTTATATCTTTGCTCTTAACAATCATAGTTAACAATCAGTGCTATGGAACTGACTTATATGCTCAGCAATAAGGCCGGCAGACTCTATCTCAGCATGAAAATGATGATGGCCTGGAAGATAGACTAACTGCCCCCGATCAACTGCCTGCAGCCGTTTTTCTACCCATACTTTTGGCACAATGCCTTGCTCTGCCATTACAACCAGTACCGGCGCCGTGATTGACGCGAGAAACGAAAGCACCTGATCTTCAGTCAAACGTACTTTAGAGGTATGGCGTAAGCGTGCATCTGTTCGCCAGCAATAACCACCCTCTACAGATGCTAAGTTACGCTCTACAATTGGCCTTAATGAGTCATCATTCATTGCTGGAGAAGACTTTTTACGTGCCCGTAACGCATCATCAAACTCAGTAAAAATTCGCAACGGTGAGGATATACGCTGCGAGTCCATAATGGCCTTGGCTAGCTGCTGAGGTGTTTGCTTAGGCTCAGAAGTCATAGGTCCTAGGGAATCAAGTAAGACCAGTGATGAAACCTTATCGGCAAAGGTACCCGCAAAGAGACTTGCCACGACGCCTCCCATTGAATGCCCAAGAAGATGAACACTCTCAAGTCCTAATACAGAAAGAAGCTCATACAAAGTTTCTATATTTTGCCAAATATAATAATGAGCACCATCCGCTAATGGCTGAGACAGGCCATGCCCCGGAAGGTCAACGACAAATAAATGATAATCATCTGCTAAAAGTGGTGCGAGACGATGAAAGCTAGCGCCATTATCTAACCAACCATGCAAACACAACAGTGGTGGTTTAGCATTATCACCCCACTGCTGAATTGCCAGCTCACCACTGCTTAATCGCACTTTAATTTCTTTCATTGGTCCATCTTTTTTTGAACCATCTTTCTTTAAACTATGCATTCTAATAGCACCCTCAGATTCACTCAAAGCTTTTGCCAACTGGTGATTTGATCTTTAATTTTTTTAGCCGTCATTTCTGGTTTTTCTAATGGAAACATGTGACTGCCTTCGACCCAGCTGACACTCATCCCTAATTGGCGTTTCATTTTAAAACCGTGCAGACGTTTAAATACATCACTAAATTTTCCTGCGATAACCGCAGATGGCATATTCAATCGCTTGGTGCGGTATAGGTTATCTGGAATGGTTCGATAAATATTTATTTCAGTATCGGCCTTAAAATGCAATTGTCGCCCTCCACCCACAAGCGATTGAGTACCGCTTTGTACATAATCATTCAGGCAACGCTCATCAAAAGCACTAAAGAGTCGCTTCCCCCGAAAGTATTGTGACGCATGCTCTAACGAACTCCACTCCTCTTTACGGCCTAATGTACGCCCCGATGGTGTTACCTTATCAATGAGGCCTAAACGCTTAACCCACGATAAACTGTGTGATTCAAAGGTCGTAAGAAAGGGTGAATCTAGCATGATCAGACCTTTTATTAGATCTGGACGTTGCGCCGCAACCATCATGCTTAACACGCCACCCAATGAGTGGCCTACGGCATAGACAGGTTGAGTATAATTACGCTCAAAGTAGTCAATCAGCTCTTGTGCTAAATGAGACCAATTATTGGTAACAGGATATTTTGAATCATGACCTAAGCGGTCGATAGAGCCAATTTCAAAATCGTCTGATAAGTAAGAAAGCAAGGTGGAGTAACTGCCAGCGGGGAAGCCGTTGGCATGAGAAAAATGCAGTATGTCTTTCATAGGTGTAAATAATACAGTTAGCTGACTAGATTGCCCTTACGCTAACAAAATACATCAAGAACACAAGGTGATTGAACGCCTAGGGTAACGTCCTATCAACCTTCATCTAAAGCAGGGTACCAGACATTAGTACTTTCGAGGCAACCCGCGGCAAAAACATCCCCTTCTAGCTGCCATATTTCTGCAGGTGACCAAGGCTGATCAAAAATAGCACCATCGATTAAAAGTGATGCTAGTCTACCTACTAGCGGTAAATGCGTCACTAATATTATATTTTGCTGCTCTTTGCTTAATTCATCGACGACTTTTTGTGGCGTCATTTCAGGCTGCAAACACTCATGAGTAACAATTTCTAGACCTAAAGCCTTGGCGATTGGCTCAGCGGTCTGCTGAGTTCGCAAGTAAGGGCTGGCCCAAATACTTACCGGGCCTTTGATTGTTTTTGCTAGCCACTTAGCGGCCCCAACGGCTTGGCTTTCGCCACGCGCCGACAGGTTTCGATTAGCATCATTTGGAGCGCCGGCTTCTGCGGCGCCATGTCGTATTAAGTAGAGTTTCACTACTGCTCCGTTGACTGATCTTTTTTGGATGGCCAATCGGTAAAAGGAAACGGTTTAGTATTATTATTTGCCGTTATGTATCGCACTATTTGTGCAATATAACGCGCCAACCCATCACTAAATTCACTCAGAGCAGGATTAGCTTGACCCGTCGTCAAATTAAATCCCCACTGCACGATGACTAGTAAAAGAACGACAACATCTAAAATTCGATAAATGATCGAAAATAAAATAATAAACAAGGTCTTCAACCAAAACGCATCAGACTCTAAACTTTTTTTAATATCACTCATGATTTCTCTCCAACTTATGATTTAGCCAAGGCAAACTCGACATCGGAGGTATTCTCACCCGTCATTAATTCCTTCGCAACGAGCCTAGGGTCAACATGAGCGAACAAAACTGCGTAAGCACCTTTTACCAAAGGCATATATATACCAAGTTCTTCAGCTTGTGCATTGACATAACGCAAGGTATTCACACCTTCTGCAACTTCGCCTAACGCTGTAACCGCTTCATCAAGGGTTCTCCCCTCTCCAATTGCATAACCCACACGATAATTACGACTCATTGGCGACATACACGTCACAACCAAATCACCTACACCCGCAAGCCCAAGAAAGGTCAAAGGATTAGCGCCTCTTGCGACGGCAAAACGGCTCATCTCTGCCAGACTTCGAGTAATAATCATACTCTTAGTATTTTCACCCATACCCAAAGCGGCAATAAACCCCGAAACGATGGCATATATGTTCTTTAATGCGCCACTAAGCTCAACCCCAAAAACATCATCCGAGGCATAGACTCTAAAGTACTCGCACCCTAACGATTCTTGTACCGCTGTTCTTAAGGACCCATCAGTACTGCCAACAACGGTGGCGGTTAATTGTTTACGACCGATCTCTTTGGCTAAATTAGGACCACTCAATACAGCTACCGAATGCCCTGGGCACTCATCGGTTAACACCTGACTCATAAGATTAAAGCCATCTGGCTCAATCCCTTTGGTCGTACTAATTAAGCTCTGACCTTCTACTAAAAAGGGTTTGATCTGCTGAACGACACTACGAAAAGATTTACTAGGCACTGAAACAAAGATAATTTCAGCCCCTGAAATTGCCTGAGCTAAGTCTGTCGTTGCTTGTAAGCGTTCGTCTAATTTCACATCAGGAAGATATTGAGGATTCTCATGCTGCTCGTTGATCGATGCAGCAACCGCCTCGTTTCGCATCCACTGTTTTATAGCGATGCCATTTGCAGCGATAATACTGGCAATGGCAGTACCAAAACTTCCACCACCAATGACTGCAGCTTGTTTAATTTTCACATTAACCCCTACTTTTTCTACTAAAATTTATTACTTTTAGCCTGTAAACAATCAACTAGTTCTTGGAAGGCGTTTTTATTATCGTCATTCAAACTCATAAGAATTTCGTGCGCAGCAATCACCTTAGCTCGCATCTCTTCTTCATTAACCTGCTCACAGGTCAACTCGTTTAGATCCGAGATATTCTCTGGCACTTCACTTATTAAATAAAATACCCTATCGAACCCCATACTCAGCAAGATACGAGTAATGTCTTCGTTAGGGGTGATTATCGTAGGGATAAGACCAAACTTGTCTTGGCTGACGATCGATATTTTTGCCATTTGACCCAGCGTCGTACTATCAACACCTTCTGCATCAGTCAAATCGATCAATACCGTTTTAAAAAGACCATCCAGAAACATTTCATCTAAATAGTCCTCTAGTGTAGAGCACAGGTTCAACCGTACATCGCCACTGAGTTTAATAACGTAGGTTCCGCAATTATTTGCAACTTCAATTTTACCTGGCTGCATTTTCATTCCTAACAACGGTCATTAGTGCAATATCATCCGGTACATCCTCACCACTTTCTAGGGCAAGTTCCTTAACAATAGCGTCATGATTTCCTGCTTCCCGTTCTATTAGGTGTAGCAGGTATTGCTCTTTTAATACGAGAGAAGGTTGTGATAATAATTCCAAAACCCCATCCGAAAATAGAGACAGAGTAAACTCGGAGGGCAGATTCATTCTATATTCGCTATATTGAGCATCACGAAACAAACCAACCGGCATCCCTCTCCCTTCTAGATATTGGGCCTTACCTTCAATTAACAAGACAGGCATTGGAAAATGAGCACCGACACTGTAATTTAATTCCAAGGTTTCTAAATTAAGCACAGCGTAGACAATGGTTAAATGCTTCCCGCAATCCGTATCCAATAACTCTTGATTAATTCGTTCGAGGACTTTTACCGGGTTAAATAGGTCCTGACTCGAACCTCGTTTTAAATTACGTTTCAAACGATAGGTCAAATTCTTCAATAAGACAGTCACAAAAGCCGATGAAGCCCCATGGCCAGAAACATCAGCAATGTAAAAACCATAATGTTTTGAATCTAAGGGGAAATAATCCAAGAAGTCGCCACTAAGCATCAACGAGGGCCGGATCTTATGTCTAAATGACAACTCACCCTCATCGACAAAATCTGGCAGCATTTTCATCTGAACTTTACGTCCCGCCTGCTGATCGCTACGTAATTCGTCAAGGCTGTTTCTTAAATCACGATTGGCTGACTCTAAATGATCACGGTAACTTAGATTCTGTTTTTCTAGCGCTACTAGCTCTAAGTTACGCTGCACAGAATGCTCTAGCATTACCATATCGAGAATCGGTTTTACTAGATAGTCACTCGCACCCAAGCGTAGAGCCTGTACTACATCGTCCATAACGCCAGCACCAGAGACAACAATCACCGGAATATTGACGGAGCGCTGCTTCACTTTTTGTAGTACTTGTAAACCGTCTAAAACAGGCATGCGTAAGTCACACAGGACTAAATCTATATCATTAGTCTCTAATATGTCTAAACCGGCTTGGCCGCTATCAACAGCAACTACTGAGTAGCCACTGTCTTCTAGGTAAGCCTCCATACTGTCTCGTACCATTGCCTCATCATCTATGATGAGTAAGCGAGCTTTCATCAAGCTACTCCAATTTGGAACTATCGATTCAGCGAACAATATACGCAAGCCCGAAGCAGTGCAATATACGCTGCATTATTAAGTCCAAAAATGAACTATATTATTTATTTCATTATAGTTGGTATGCTAAATGCTTAGTCATTAGAGTCAGAATTGTTCGTTTATTTAACGTTAAGATAATTTGAAAATATCATCAGCGGTGATAGCATGAATAGTAACAATAACAAAAAAGGAACTCTCGATATGGGCCAGGCTTCTAGGGATTACAGCGAAAAACGTGACTTCATTCGAATGCAAGTTACTACCGATACTCAAATTCATGTAAATGGGGAGATTTTCCCAGCAACTTGTCTCGACTTAAGCAGCAATGGCGCTTTATTAGAGAGTGAACAAGGATTTGAAGTGAATACTCCGATTATTCTATCGATAGAAAGTGGCGGTGGTGATACACCAGCACTTCAGGCTCAGGCAACGTTATTACGCGTTCGCCTCATGCCTAATAACGTTTATCAATACGGTGCTAGTATCGATAAATTTTTATAATAGTTAATTTGTCTCTAAAACGAAGATCTTTGTTAATACAGATCTTCGTCTAAATCCTCGTCCTCATCGTCAAAATCATCTTCTTCGTCAAAATCATCGTCGGCCATAAGACCGTCATTGACCAAGTATTCTCGACGCTGCATATAAAAGCTTCTAAAGAACGAATAGCGTTCTCCAGATATCAATCCTTCGGACGCAATTAGATCGGCACGAACATCCACATTGCGTAATAGCCACAAACCTCCCTGCTGGGCAGGAACATCTACCGCTTGAGTATAACCAAGTCCAGACAATGAATCTCCTGCAATACCAAAAGCATCTCGAACACTGCTAGGCCCCAAAACAGGCAACATAACATAAGGGCCAGAGCCTACTCCCCAATATCCTAATGTCTGTCCCAGATCTTCGTTATGTTTCACTAACCCAATGTGGCTAGCCACATCAAAAAAACCAAATACACCGATAGTCGAGTTAATTAAAAAGCGGCCGGTATCCGATAGTGCTTGTATGGGCTTTAACTGAAATACATCGTTCGCAATTATGAGCACATCTTCTAAATTAGAGAAAAAGTTGCTGATACCAGCATCCAAAAACTGGGGCGTAATTGCCTGATAACCTTGGGCAACTGGCTTTGCTACGTAGGCATCTAGAACTTCATTGAACTCAAATACCGAACGATTAAAGCCCTGCCAAGGATCAACATCGTCATCGCTTGCTGAAACCAAACTGCAAATACTTAATAACGCCAGCAATGTAATTCGCATCATGCTCATTGGTAAATCCCTTGCCATAACATTGCCTTAATCAATTCAAAATTTATTGCTTACTATATTAGCAGTCTACAACAAGAGTGCTAATTTAGCTGCCTGTAACAACGTCACTTGGATTCTCTGAAGGTATCATCCAACTGCCATCAATATAGCGAATTGTCCAAATATTATTAACCCCTTCTGGTCTTACCGTACCGTAAACCACATCACGATAATTTAAGTAAAAGACCTGCTCAAGATCTGCCGGGTCTTTGACGTAATTATTCCCTACTGATAATACACAACGATCTGGCAAGCCCTCTTCGTCTTCAATGATTTTGTAGTGAACAGAGGCAGGATTATAGCTTTGAGATAAGAATGCCGTAATATCCTGATCTTCCGAAACAACCGTGCCATCGCCTAAAGTCAAAGTTACACCGCCTTTAACTACCGATATATTACCTGCATCCTCAAAGTCAGCCGACGTATCATAACTAACCACTAAAGAGCTCGCCGATCCGCCCGTACCTAAAATAACGCCAGAATTGTCAGTCGTTGTTCCCGTATAATTATGAGATAACGCTGCTGTAATACGGTACTTATCTTTCGTCGGTGCAACCACCGTCATATCAAATAATGTATTAGGCAAATCAACTAGATTACTATCTTCAAGCTGAACTTCCGTAAATAAACGGACTGAGTCCAACCCCAAGACCTGCTGCTCAATTAGGGTGCCACTCATTGCTGGCATACCGTCTGTTAACGTATCCAGTACAAGACAACCATTAGCATCTGCTATGTTAGGAAAATCGACAAAATAAGTACCATGACCATCAACAGAAGTTCGCTGAAAAAGCCCTAACTCCCAGAATTCGTTGATCGTAGCCTGCATATCAACCTTGTCATAAACCGTTGATTTTGGCCCACAGCTCACTACATTACCGCTGGTCTCATCAAGTTTACACTCTTCAATACGGTGCCTATCTACCAACTCTTTAACATTACCATCTCGATCGGAGTCATTTTCATCAACAACTTTTTCGTCAGGGTAAAAGCGATAACGAATATCGTCATTGATTGAATTAATGAAATCAATCGTTTGCACTTCAATCACACCCGATCCAAACGGCACGCTTTCTTGACCAATATGATATTCGAGTAAACCATCGATATTATTACCAAGAGCGATATCACTATTAACGCTGAAGAATCCATCAAAACCAGCCAACTTTTCTGCAGGATAGAAGGTATCTGGCTTAGATGAGCTTGCCGTAATAATCAGGCTAGTAAACTCTCTATCGTCTCCAGCATCATCATCTATTTGATCACTTATTCTTGATGATAAAACCCAATTTTCGATATTGAAACGTAACTCAGAATCGTTGGGGGTATTAGCGTTCTGAGGATTACGCAGACCACGATAAAAAATCCTAAAAGCACCACTCAACTCCATCTCAGTAGGCAGTTTTGTTTCATCATATAACTGAAATTCACCCCAAATTAATTCATAGCCTTGTATTTCTAGCTCCGGATTTACTTCAGTTACTTTTTGATCGTAATAAATACGCATTGCGGAAGGAACGTCGATATTTTCTTCAGCGCTATCAAGATCATGAGCCAAGGTCAGTACTAAATTATTTTTCACTAGTTTACCGGTAATGAAAATGTCAATTGCATTAGAGCTTACTGGGTCATCATTGCCATCAATGAGATTAATATCCGCAATTTTCTGGGAAACAACATTGCCATTAGCAAACGTTAGAACTTTTGTTGCACTGTCGTAGGTTTTATCAAGATTATCAATGTCCAGCAATCCCGTTCTCGTTGTAGCATCATAAGTGGTGGTACATTCAGCTGCTGCTGGCACTAAGATTGTACAATTAACATAATACGATTGAATTCTTGAAAACTCTGTCGCTAGATCATCTAGATTTTCACGATGTTCATCACCAATACTTTTCAGTAATAATAAATAAGCATCCAATTCAGATTGATAATCAGGCTGCCAAAATGTTTGCTGATAACTTAATAAATCATTTACAAACAACTTGGTTTTTTCCAAGCCTACATTGAAGTCTTCTATTTCACTGGCCGTTAATAACTGACTCAAATCATCAGCAACTGCCGCTGTTTTGGCATTCGCTAGCGCAACATCTGAAATAGATGCGATATCTGTAGCCAGCTTAGCCACTACTGCATTCGCAGCCGCCTTTGCCTGAGTATTAGCAATGCTAGCGGCAATACTTACTAAGTTATCATGTGCAGCCTGATACCAAGCTTGTAAAGTTAAGGTGCGTTCCGCCACTGGGCTGTGGTTATAGAACTGCCCTTTGTCTTGGGCAAATTGCTGAGCGACAAGTGTTATGAAATCAATATCACCGACTGCATTATTATCTGCACTATGAGTTAACTCTAACTGCTGAAGACCTGCTAACAAGGCACCATAACGAATTTGGTTACGAACCGTTTCGGTATTCTCTTTATAATTATTTAACTTAGTTAAGTTCGCAGGAAGATCTCCAATTACATCCTGCAAACCCAATAAAATAGAGGTTTGGGAGTTGGACAGCACAACGTCATAAGCCGTGAACGTTTCATTTTCAAATGCTCCTCCTCCTATTGGAGAGTTTTTAACATCAAACTGAAAAGCAAATGCGGAGGCAAGTGTTGTAATGGCATTAACATTATTTCGACTGCCATCACTAACTGTATAAGCAATACTGCGCCATTCAAATCCACTCGTTGCCGAGTAGAAATCAGCAAAGCCATATGCCGCACCTGAAACAGTACAGCCTTGCGCTACCTGACACTGGCGCTGAGTAGCCAAATTATCCTTGTCTTTATCAACATCCGCGCTTTGCCCACGAGCAATAAAGAGCAATACTTCATCATTCGCCACGCTTGCAGTGAAACGACTTGCAGTATTCGTCGATTCACGTAAACCAAAATAAATGCCGTTACCATCGACTGAAACCTGACCCGATTCAGCCACCTGATTGACAACAACCTGAGCATTATTTAGCCCTTGTGCGCCAACCCAGCCATCGATATTTGACGTAGAACTACTGCTACTCTTGCTATCGCTACACCCTGGTAGCAGAGCCAATGCCGATAAAAAGACAAGCGAACCCGATAAAAACCGCATGATTATATTCCAAGCTAAAAAATCTAATATTCTGGTCAAAGCAAGATTGTTAATGCCAAGTGAATAGACCAGGGTAAAAATGGACTGATAATACCAGCTAATGCTATGAAAAGAAGCCAGCCATAGGGTCAAAACTGACAAATTGTGAAGGTGAGAGACATTTCGTTACATACCACTGCAATTTTGCAACAGACAGGTAGTGAAATGCTGATTATTATTTATTCATGATTTACATATCATGCTGCACACTTCAACGCTCATCCTTAATGATGGGCGTTTTTTTTGCCTGTAATTTGAGAACCTGCAATAAAATAAGTTCCCCTCTTTTTAAAAGGAGTTTATTTATACATTTGCCGGATGCTCATGAGCACCATCCATTTGTTTCAATGCCAGCAATTAACGCGATTTGAACTCTCGTCTATATAATACTGCCACAACAAAACTACTGGATAATATAAATAGATAAGGACTGATAAACCAAGCCAGCACAGATAAAGCAAAATAATAAGCTCGCAAACCATGATTATAACTAAGCCCAGCCAGATCAATGACTCGCGCAGCATAGAAAGCATAACGCTCACGATCCTCGGCCGTCACCCCATCCTCATCGACCATAGGGGCAGCCCCTAATACAATCGAACAAAAGCCATACTGACGCATTGACCAAGTAAAAGTAAAAAACGCATAAACGAAAATCACCAATAACATCAATATCTTCAACTGCACAGACAGCAGGCTCGCAGTAACCGCAAAAGGAATTTGAGAAACAAGACTAGAGATTTGATCAGAGACAGTAAAAACAGTTAATAGACCCGCCAAGATTAAGATGGTGGTTGACGCTAGGAAGCTTACGTTGCGCTCTAAATTTGCAATTAAAGCTGCATCCCCCACCCTTATATCTCTCAGCAGTACACGCCTCATCCAAGACTCACGATAATTATGTAACTCGGAAGCAAGACACGATTGCCTACTCGCCCTATTGCGAGCATAAAAAGTATAACCAACCCAACATATCAAAAACCACACTAGGCAAACTGAGTTTATTATTATTTCTTGCTCAAACTGCATAAATCATCCCAATCAAATTCTAACGTTATCCTTAGATAATAACGCAGGTAGCTCATATTAACGATAGTTTTAGACCTTCTGCCCTTGACTCACCAGGCACAATACAATACTGTTTAGTTATACAGTACTTTTAAGGAGTAAAACCCATGGCAGTGGTGACTTTATTTATGTCAGACAGAGATACAAGCAGAACCTTCACCAGTAAAAAAGAAGCCGATGAATACGACAAGATGCTTGAACTTGCAGAAGCAATCAGTCACTTCATGGAAAATAAAATTGAAGGGTTAAGCGAGCAACAGGTAGAAGAAATTGGTCTTGTATTTGCCCGTAATAAAGATCTATTAGGGCAAGCGATCAAAGGAAAATCTGAGGTATTATTTTCTTCTGCTGATGAGAGTGAAAAAGCAGAGGATTAAGTCTAGCGACTCAGTGCAGGTATCTTTTTCTGATGCCTGCACTTTAGAACTATATTAATGAAGCAGATCATTGGCGACTGGCATAGCGCAAAGTGTATCGCGCTGCACCTCTAAAGGTTCACAGACTAAACACGTATCATACTCAGAAGGACATATCGTTAGCCAAGCCCCCTTCTTACCCATATTCGTTAGCCAGTGACTAGCCCATACCTGCACAGGAATGGCGACAGCTTCGCAACCTTCCCACTCATCCATTGCACACTGCTCAGCTAATTCAGCATGAGGCCAAACAGGTAAACATACCTGGTCTTCAGTACCTAACTGAACAAAACCATCTTCATCACGCAATCCCCAAACCTGCTTATGTTCAACCGACTGCTCAATGAAGTATTGATATAAAGCTTCTTCACTCATGCTGGCAACGGACTGGATTTGCTGTTCGGTTAAAACGTTATTCATTTGCATATTCTCAATAAAACGGCTCTTTGATGACAAGGCAAGAGCTAAAAAGGACGCGCACTTTCTTCGATTTCGCAGACAAAATCAAGCCCTTTTTATTCGCATTTTTACTTGCTTTTAAGCTGTCTTTTCGAATACGCCAATGTACCTTTTTAAGTCACTGTTTTATAAGGAAAGATCAACTTGCAAGGATTTTATTGCTGTTTTCTGTATCCAAAAATAATTTTCATCAACCTTGAATACTTGATTCACATTGTTAGCTTTAACCGTTTTAGATTAGAATGCCTCAGCTTCATTGCATTCAGCTTATTTAATGCAACTCCTACATATAGACATCGCTCCATAACGGTATTGATACGATAACCATGAAAAAAAGCATTATCATCCCTAAAGAATATTATTACCGCCAATTCCTCCACCCTAAATACTGGGGCACGTGGCTTGGCATTGGTTTCATGTTTCTAATTTCACTGCTGCCCTACAAGGCTAAAATGTGGCTAGGTACCCAGTTAGGTATATTAATGTATAAGCAAGGAGGCAGCCGCTTACAGATTACTCAAGCTAACATTAACGCCTGCTTTCCTGAGCTTAACGATCAAGCGAGAGATGAACTGGTACGACAATCTTTTATCGCCAATATGAAAGGCCTTGTTGAAACCACAATTGCCTGGTGGGGCAACCACCAGCCAATTCTTGATAAGCTTGAAGTTCACGGTTTAGAACACCTAAAAGAGGCAGAAGCTCGTGGCAAAGGTGTGATTTTAGTCGGTGGCCACT
>Ga0209184_1001740_pt1 | contig 12911 bp, 8 predicted proteins | sample EN8Hudsemesocosm_2_FD_184627 | JGI IMG/M metagenome (GOLD analysis project Ga0209184, IMG submission 184627) | Methane-oxidizing microbial communities from mesocosms in the Hudson Canyon - EN8C Hudson Canyon (SPAdes) (version 2) | ecosystem: Environmental > Aquatic > Marine > Cold seeps | place... | reverse complement strand
AATATAGCGGTACCCAGTAATACGAAAAAACGATTCGCAATCGACCATCGAATAATTGCGGGGATCATTAGTAACTCCAAAATATTGGTTGAGTGCTTTGCACGACAGGAATGAGAACTAACTGAATTCTAGTTTGTCAGTTCAAATAACAGCTATTTCTTCACCGTAATTTCTTTAATGACATAGTTGTTTTCACCACCCACTAACAAGGTAAAATTCACTTCTTGCCCTAACTCAAGCTCAGATAGGTTGACCTGTTTTTGGGCTTTAAAATTCATACGCATTTTTGGCCACTTCAATTCTGGAATAGGCCCATGATTGATATTAACCATATGCCTATCCTGCATTATCTTATTAATACGCCCTTCCCCCACCACTTCACGCATATGTGATTCCATTTGCTTATTCATTTGTTTACCCATATCACCACCAGACATCATATGACCTGATTTTGCATCATCATGCCCATGTTGGTAAGTATGGTTACCTTCAGCCAAGCTTGAGGTAGAAATTGATAAACCAGAACTCAGCATTACTAGTCCGAAGATTTTGAATAGTTTATTTGTCTTTTTCATGTTTATTCCTCTTGCTAAAAAATTTCTATGTGAAATATTTTTTAGTCATTAATGTTGATAATTAAATAATCCCAATCACCCGTTTTTTGCAATTCAAACTGAATCGTATCTCCAGGTTTCACTGAACTTAGGTCAATAGACTCAACAACCTGAAAGTCCATTTTCATTACGGGCCACTCCCATTCAGGAATAGGTTCATGAGTAATGCTCAACATATTCATACCAGGCATTACGTCATCCACTGTTCCAGAAGCTAGCACCGAATTTGTTGGGGCTGAAGAAGCGCCTTCTTCACTGCTCATCATTTCAGCGCTATCCATACGTGCTAGCTCAGCATCCACATTGGATTCTGAATCAATTAGAAATTGTGCGGAGGTAACGACTTTATCGCCAATAGAGAGCCCTTTGAGTATTTGAATTCGCTCTTCATCAGAACCGTCTAGTACGCCCTCAAAACCAGCTTCAACCAGCACCGATTTGAATTTCCCACCTCCTAATGCTTTTACCACCCGTGTCGCTCGGCCCGCCTTGATTAATGCCTGCCTAGGAATAGAGAGAGATTTAGACTGCGAGTCTCCTTGCACAAGGCTTAATACCCGCACATTAGCCAGCATATTTGGTTTCAAAAAATGACCCGGATTTTGAATCAATACACGTATCGATAAAGTTCTGGTTTTAGGGTCCAATTGAGGGTAAATATAATTAAGACGTCCATTCCATTTCTTACCAGGCATCGCATTTAGCTCAATCTCAACATCTTGACCTTTTTCAACAAGGTAAGACTGACGCTCAAAAATTTCTCCTAATACCCAAACTGAATCAAGAGAACCAATAGATAGAACCTCTGTTGCAGGTTTGATGTACATCCCCTGACGAACTTTAAGGTCAATCACAACACCGTCATGTTCCGCAATCACTCTAATCCTTTGATCGACCTTTCGACGTTTTTCAAGTCTGCGTGCTTGTTTTGCAGGTAAACCTAAAGAAAGTAAGCGCTGTTTTGATGCTCTGATAATATTCTTATTACCGCTCTTTAAAGCTGCCAAATACTCCTCTTGAGCATTCACTAAGGCGGGTGAATATAATTCGTAAAGTGTTTGCCCTTTTTTAACAGAGTCACCACTTGAAGATACATTCAACACCTCTATCCAACCTTCAACACGACTATGAATGTGCGATATTTTGCTCTCATCAAATTGCACAGTACCGACCGTTTCGACAGGCATAACCAATTTTTCTGTAGAAACCAGCGCAGTTTTAACCCCTAAGTTATTTTCAACTACAGGGGTAATTTTCACCATCCCTTCATCACTACCAGCTCCAGCCTCTTCATAAACAGGTACTAAGTCCATTCCCATTGGAGACTGACCTGGGCCATCTCTTCGGTAATTTTTATCCATAGGTGCAACCCAATACATAGGCTCCTTTTCTTTTGTATTTAGCGAAGCTGTTTTGTCACCATCACTAAGCCCTACATATTGATCGAACTGAGAACCTAACAAACCGCCTAAAACAAATACGACCAGAATAATAAATACGTTTTTCATTGAGCTTTTGCTCCCTGTTTATTAGCGACGGCCTCAGGCATTGATTCTTTTTCTAGCCCTGCATCTAAGCCAATCCAATAGTTAATTTTTGCAATCATAAGTTGTTCATTCACGCGTAAACGCTGATGCCTTATTTTGGCATTTTGTTCTTTGCTAAAAAGATCGGTCACAGTACGAAAGTCACCTTTATCTGACTCGTAACTTTGAAGCGCACTTTGTTTTTGTCTTGCCAAGGTTGGTAAAATTCCTTGCTCGTATAGGGCGCGTTGGTCAACTGTAATCAGATATTGCTGATAAACATTCTCAAACTGAAAACGCATTTTCTGAAGCGCTTCCAAGCGCATATTTTCAATCGATGATTTTCTAAATTTCGCCGCTCTTAGCGTCTGACTTTGTTTACCTTTAGTGAATAAAGGTAATTGAACACTAACACCCGCATTTAGAAAATCAGCCCGATCAGATCCATCATTATTTTCCCCTCCTCGTAAGCCGTAACTTACTTCCATCCCCCATGTCGGTTCAAAAGCTTGTTCAGCTAAATTTACTTTTTTACCTAATAAATCAACGCGTCCATCTAAAGCTTTTATCTCTGGATGCGCTATAAATTTAGACATTAATAAATCTGAATTTTTGAAATTAATACCTGGTTTTTTAAAGGTCGAAAGCTTGGTACTCAGTTGGTCACCAGCAAGGTTTTCATTCGCTAATGTATTCAATTGGTTGCGATATTTTCTGAAATTTCTATCAGCGACAATCTGTTTTTCATCTAATTTTATAAGCTCAAGCTCAGCACCAATGAGATTACTTTGGTCCTTCACGCCAACCTGATACAAAGACTGTACAAAATCCATAACCTGCGTCAGAAAAACACGGTCTTCTTCAATAAGCTGTTTATTTTTTTGCCAATACCAAGCTTCTAACCAGGCTGTTTCGGTATTTAGTTTTAGTTTCCGCCACAGAGACGCTTTCTTAATACCCTGAATTTCTGCATTGATACCAGACAAATCTCGTTTGATCGATAAAGTATCGCCTTTAGGAAACATCTGACGAACCCCAAAGCGCAGCTGTGTCATTGGCTCCTGATCTAAGTCAAAGGTATCAGTCGGAATGCTTTGTGCTGCAGCAAACAATACTGGATCAGGTAAATAGTGACTTGCATTTGCTTCGGCATGAAAAGCCTGCGTATCAACATCGAAACGAAGCAATGAGAGATCATTAGCCCTTACTTTTGCAAGCGCTTGACTTAAACCTAAAGCCTTTTCTGGGCCTTCTTTTTTTGAGATATGTAAATTACCAGTTTCATTGGCAAACAGCCCTAAAGGCATCAATAAAATCACAAAAACAAGCTGGCATTGAACCTTCAAGTTCTGGATGGGAGTGCGAGACATAATTCCACCTAATAAATTTCAGCCACAAAAATAGTACGAACTAAAACTAATAATTTTGTATTTCTGAATAAGATTTTCTAAGCACTAGAAAACGCTGTTTTCACTTAAGTTGTAGAATGCAGGCTATAATAAAGCCGATTCTAAATAAGTGTTAAACAATAGGAGGTGGAGAACTCGGAGATGAACTAAGACTAGCGTAGCTGTTAGATTGAAAGCTGAGCACATTCAATGCGGAATAATAGATTGACCCGCTTTGATCAAGGATAGCTAAAGAGGCATGACACCCGGACTCACCACATGAGCAGGGGGCCTCACAACAATCGTTAGCTTGACTATCCGCTGAAGAATTTTCGTCGTGACAACTAGGGTGGCTATCCATTTCACTCATATCCGAAGATATAAGATTTTGGTCATTATTATCAGGCAACGAAGCATCCGCCGAAACTGAAATCGGGTTGAATAAAACGATCAATACAAAGAATAAGTATTGGATTTTGGATGCTATAGACATTTTCATGGCCACAACCTTCTCAGAAAATTACATCATATTCAAGTTATCTTTCGTATCTTTAACATAAATCCACCAGGTCAGAAGCCTATCTTTTCACTCAGGTTTTGCCACAACAAACATCAGCCACGCCACCTTTATTCTGTAACTGAATAGGCGGACAAGACACTGATCCATACGAGCAGAAAACACAGCAGTCACCCGTTTTAGGCTTGAGTAAAATATGGCAACCTGTGCACTCATGAAACCATAAACAAGCATCAAGCGGCATTGTCAAAGTTTCCTTATACCCACATTCAGGGCAAATAAGTTCGGATTCACCAATAAATTTACTCATAAGTAAGCTCCATCATGTACACAGGCAATGTTTATACCTACCAGTATAGAGCTTTATAGTCACTACAGGCAGAAAGCTCACTTATTGCTTACAAACGTGAGAATGTGGAGAACCTATAAAAAGCCTCCACAACTTGACCGGTATAAAAATTAAGCTATTACTTTAATTAGCACCAGAAACCATCGTCCACCTTACTTTTCTTATCATTCAGAAGTGAACTTACAGCATATTGAGGAAAACACATGCGAATAATTTACAGTTTCATTGCTTTAATTCTTTATGCATTCACTACCACCTCATTCGCAGAAACAATTCAAATTACAAATGGTGAATGGCCACCCTACTTATCAAAAAAATATAAACACCATGGCGTCGTATCACACATAGTAACTGAAGCTTTTAAGGCTGAAGGTATCGAAGTTAAGTACGGATTCTTTCCTTGGGCCAGGTCACTTCACCAAGCAAAAGAAGGAAGTCCTTGGGCGGCATCTGTAGTTTGGTCAAAAAGCGAAGAAAGAAAAGTAGATTTTCTGTTTAGTGACCCAGTATTCAGCTTAAAGTCAGTCTTCTTTCACAAAAAAGACATTAAAGTAGACTGGAGCAATATGGCCGAGCTAGGGAAATATAAAATTGGCGCAACCATTTCTTATAACTACGGGGACGAGTTTAAAAAACTTGAAGGCGACGGTACCTTAAGTGTTCAGCGAATCCCTAAAGATTTAAATAATTTTAAAAAGCTTTTAGCAGGAAGAATCGACCTTTTTCCAATTGAAATGCAAGTAGGGTATGAAATGATTACCAACGAATTTTCTCCTGGACAAGCAGCAATACTAACCAACTCGAAACCCTTTAGAGAAACACCCTATTATCTTATAATTTCAAAGGCAGCTCCCAATTCTGAAGCTTTTCTTAAGGCATTTAATCGTGGTTTAAAGAAGATCCAGTCATCTGGTGCTTATCAAAAAATGTTAGATGATGACATTGATGGAAAGTATAAAGTTAGGTAGTGGTTACTTGCCTTAAACATGGGTAATTGACTGCAAGCGGGCTTAAAAAATAAGATACAAACTTATATTTTTTGTTCGCAAACCCTGAAATGATTTCAATTTATGAATCTATAAAAATAACCGCTAGCGAATTACCGCTTTACGAATAAACAGATTAATTGATTGGAAAAATAGATTTAGGTGATGACTTCCATCAGCTACACCTCGGCACATAAGTCCACTGCTGTGGCTGCTCCCTTCCGGGTCTGACCAGGTTAACAGTTTATTATTGCGTGGGAACCAATGAAAGCCACCATAACTAGCGGATAAACGAGTGTTTATCAGAAAGTGCGCGCATTCTAGCAAAGCCTCTCACTCATTAAAAGGATAATCCACATTATTTATCACGAATTCATATACAGCCCTTCCTAAAAAACTCAAACCATAGAGCAATACAAACAAATCAAACAAAAGACACAGCCATATTTACATCTGTAATCCTTATTATCCTTAAGAAACAACAACATACAAAGTAAACACAAATATTTAAAAATAGAAACATGTATTTCAGTGTACAATCGTACATTCATGTGAGATGATTTCAATAGTCAATTACGAATACCTTATCTCGCACAGGAGATTTAATATGCAACAACTTTCCAATTTAGATGCATCATTTTTATACTTAGAATCCCCTAGAACACCCATGCATATTGGTTGCATCCTAACATTTGGCGCACCCGAATCAGGAGAAATGTCTTTTGAGCGCTTTGAGCGCTATATATCATCTCGCCTTGTTATTTCGCCCATGTTTAGGCGTCGACTAAAAACTGTTCCACTAGACCTTGATAGACCTTATTGGGTGGACGACCACGATTTCAATATCAAAAACCATATAAAACAATTCAGACTTTTCGGCAAAGATACAACAGACCAACGAAAAGACCTGATCGATACTTTTTTCAGCGAACCTCTTAAACAAAACCGCCCTTTATGGGAAATGCTATTTATTCAAAATAGTGAGAATTCAAAAGGTGAGTTTTCAGTCGCTCTTAAGCTGCATCATTCTGCTGCCGACGGTAAAACAGCTGAGAAGATACTATCAGGCTTACTAAGCGATAAACCCAAAACAACCAACACACTTACAGACACTTGGAAACCTGAACACCCTTCAGCCGCAGTGATGGCAGGCAATCGCATACGCTCGCTTTACCATGCACCTAAAGAGTTTTTCTCACTAGGTAAACGCTTGAGCCACTCTATTGCCAACTCACAAATACTTCGCCTACTTGATAAACAGCAACAACCGCCTAACTTTTTCATGTCACCATCCACCCCCTTCAATCATGAAATAAGTTGTGCGCATTCACTACGCAGCGCGCATTTATCATTGACAGCCATTAAAGAAATTAAAACAGCCTTTCCAGGTAGTACGGTTAATGATGTCGTACTTACAGTCTGCGCAGGCGCACTTAGAAAACACTTAATAAGTCAGAATAAATTACCTGATACCCCCATCGCCGCAATGATCCCTGTCTCTAAAAGACCTGAAACAGGTGATAGTGAGGGTAACTTAGTTTCACCTATGCTGGTTTCACTTGCCACAGACATTGAGTCGCCATTGGATCGTTTGTCACATGTACATCAAAATGCCTTAATGGCGAAAAAGTATAACCGCGAAGTTGCCATGGAACGTATTATCAACCACCTTCCCTCATGGTCATCCTCATGGGTCACGAAAGCCTATACCCGACTTCGTGTTGCCAATAAACTCAAGCCTATATTCAACCTGATTATCACCAACGTGCCTGGGCCTGCATGCCAGATGTATTTGGATGGCGCGAAATTAAAATCCCTTGAAGGGATGGCACCAATTGTTGATGGCATGGGCCTAACCTTGGTGGTCACCAGCTATATGAAAACATTAACAGTTGGCATCACCAGCACAGCAGAAATGTCCAGCTATGCACCTTTGTTTATTGAGTATTTGCATGAATCGCTTGAGGAGTTACACGAGGCATTGATTCCCAAGGTTTTGGATCAGGCTTCTTGATTGATAGATATGTGGAGACTTAAATAGGGACATTTGATTCACATGCACGCATGGGAACGAAATAACCTTATATTGTCATACCGGTAATCCCTTGAGCCGGTATCCACTTTTTCATGTGAGATGCAGCCGTTGAGACATTGAAGAGAATGGATTCCCAATTAAGCTACCTTGGGAATGGCAGAGGGAGTCGTAAGCGCCTTAAACAACGAACTATAAGGCACCTGCACAAGTCTCTAGCTTCCTACGGATCCTACTTCTGCTTCCGATAAAAAACGCCAAGCCCCTTCTTCAAGACTTTTATCCAACTGAATCTCTCCGACTTGCTCACGATGAAGGCTCACAACCCTATTATTCAAAGCAGCAAACATGCGTTTTACTTGGTGGTATTTACCTTCATGAATGGTTAATAGTACTTCTTGGGGAGATATTATTTCTAACTGCGCGGGGCGAGTCAGATGTTTTTCACCGTGAAGCTGAATACCCTGCTCAAATTGGCGAAGCGCTTCTGGTACTAACGGCTCTGCAAGCTCTACCCTATATCGCTTGCCACACTTCTTTTTAGGGGAGGTGATTCGATGTGACCAGCCACCGTCATCCGTTAATATAACCAAGCCTGTTGTGTCGATATCCAGGCGACCAGCAATGTGCAGCGCTTCCCTATCATCTATATTTAACAAAGCCATGACAGATCGGGCATCATCTTCAATTGAGGTACACACAACCCCCAAAGGCTTGTTTAGCATGATGTAACGCGCCCCGTGCAAAAACAGCCGCTGCCCTAGAAAGACCACTTCGTCTTGGTCTGCAATTTTTAAAGCTGGGTCTTTTATGAAGACTCCACTAACGCAAACCTCTCGTTTACTAATTATTTTTTTTGCTTGAGTACGAGTAAGCCCCGTGCATGCACAAATAAATTTATCAAGCCTCATGAAACAAGCACCAAGTTAAGCCCTCTGAAAATTGACCTATATCTTAACTCATTTCATTTCAATTCAGCGAATGGCAGCGTAATTTTAAAAGTACTCCCTTCCCCTTCAACACTTTGACATACGACTACACCCTGCAATTTATCCTGCACCAAAGTACGCACAATGTGTAAGCCCAGACCACTCCCCTCCTGTCCCAGCTTAGTAGTGTAAAACTTTTCAAAAATTTTCTCTTGCAGCTCTGACGGGATACCACAACCATTATCAGAAAAACTTAAAATTAACTGCGCTCCCTCAAGTGTAACTATAAGTGTCATTAAGCCTTTATCATGGGCATTGAAAGCATGTAACAAACTATTATTCACAAAGTTAGTGACAATTTGAGCGAAGGTACCCGGAAAACTATCAATGATAATACCCTCAGCACATTCAAGTTCTAGGATATGCGGACTACGCTTTAAACGCGGCTGCAAGCTTGCTACCACATCCATCAGGCATTCTTTTAAGTCAAACTGCTGGCATACATCATTACACTGATTTATCGTCGTTCTTTTAAAGCTTTTAACCAGCGAGATCATTCTTTTCAGGTTGTTACTCGCAATCTCTGCGGCTTCAAGACTACTTTCCAGAAAATGGCAAAAATCATCCTGAGCCAAATTATCACTATCATATTTTGACTTAACCGAATGCAATTCTTCAATGTTATGACTTAATGCAGTGATTGCTATACCAACCGGCGTGCTAATTTCATGCGTAAACTCACCCACCATAGCACCTATTGCGGCTAGTTTTTCATTTTGCTGAAGTTGTTTATTCTGCTCTGACACCTTGGTTTCGACTTTTTTAGTGTAATCACAGAGCTGGGTAATCAATTCATCACGTGCTTTTACCAATGCCTGATTTTTTAAATGACATCTAACCCGCGCACATACTTCTTCATGCTGAACCGGTTTACTAATATAATCCACAGCGCCAACCCTAAAACCTTCTGCAACATCTTTTCGATCTGTTTTGGCTGTAATAAAAACCACTGGAATTTCTTTTATATCCGTCAATGATTTCAACCGCCGACAGGTTTCTATGCCATCCATTTCTGGCATCATAATATCCAGCAGAATCAAATCAGGCCTAGCAAGAGAAGCCAGTTCCAAGGCTTGCTTGCCATTCGTGGAAAATGAGACTTCATAACCTTCCGACTCCAGAATCTGACTAAACAAATCCAGATTGGCCGGTGTATCATCCACTACCAGTATTTTCGAGCCTTTTATACAGATAGGTTCACGCGCCATGGTGCTCTCCTTACATATCAATGCGCTTATTCATAGTGAATCGTTTTTAAAACTTCAATAATTGCCGAGGTGTCATACTGGGATAGCAACACATTAAAATGCGCTGAAAGCCTAACCCCGCCATGCTGGACTTTTTCAAGCTCATCTAGCAACTGGCGTATTTTGGTAATTTGATTTAGTTTAGCTGCGGCCATCAACTCTGTGTATAACGACTTAGGGAGTATGATTTTTGAGTCTGACTGAGCGTAATCGCTCTCTTTTTGACCGTCATATTCAAGTGACTTCAGCTTAGATCCTGGCCCAGACTCTAATTCGTATTCAAACTCTACCGAGCAAAAGTCCTTAAGCAATTGATAAATTTCTTTAAACTGAAAGGGCTTAGGAATAAATAAGTCGAAACCCTCTTCTAGATAATATGCCACTTCATGAACCATGCTATAGGCTGAAATAGCCACACAAACAATTTCCTTGCCTTCAAAATCTGCCCTGATTCTTTTTACTGCTTCATCTCCGTTCATAACGGGCATACGAATATCCATAAAGACAATATCAACCCAGTTTTGGTGCAATAAATCCAAGGCTTCTTGCCCGTTTTCAGCCTCACACACGCTAATGCCAATATCATCCAACAATGAAGTTAATATCAAACGATTATCTGCAACATCATCAACCACCAATGCAGATAAGTGCATCCCTGGCTTTAAGCACTTTACTTTTTGATGATTTGTATTCTCGGTTTTTATACTGTCAGAACTGGCAGAAATATCCAGCCAAAAAGAAAAACAACTACCCTTTAAAAGCTCTGACACTAGACTTAATTCCCCGCCCATTAGATCAATCTGCCGCTTGGTAATAGATAAACCTAAACCGGTACCACTGGTATGTATTGCTGCTCGTACTTGATGAAAAGCATCATAGATACCGTCTTGATCATCAGGATCAATACCAGCCCCGGTATCAATCACTTCAAACAGATAGCGTTGCTCATGCTCTTTAGTTACACGTAATAAAATACTACCCTGCTCGGTGAATTTCACAGCATTTCCGAGCAAGTTGATTAGAATTTGACGTAGTTTTACCTGATCACCATGCACCGGAGACGGTTCGGGGATATTTTTTTCCAAGACCCAGTCCAAGCCTTTCTGCTCGCATCGCATACTAAACACCAGCGCCAGGTCATCGATCAGTTTACTCAAATCAAAATCGCAAGCATCTATCTCCATTGCGCCCGCTTCAATCTTGGAAAGATCAAGCACGTCATTGATGACATCAAGCAAGTGATTCCCTGCCGTTTCAATTGCTTGCACCATTTCAAACTGTTCTTTAGGAAAACTACTATCAATCAATAGCAATTGTGAAAAACCCAATATGGCATTAAGCGGTGTTCGGATTTCATGCGACATATTTGCTAAAAACAGACTTTTAGCATGTGTCGCCGATTCAGCAACTTCTTTTGACTTTTCCAGCTCGGCAGTTCGTTCGGACACTTTGGTTTCAAGCGAAGCATTTAGCTTTTCGAGATTTGAGAGCAAAATAACATTATCGTAAGCCGTTGAAATATTTGTACAAAGAATATGAATTAATTCTTTATCCCTTTCGGTCTGAATGGTTTTTCCTTCAAGGTAAACAATGAAACGATAGGCTTTGTTGGTAGAAGATATATACAAAATACTATGTTCTGCTAGGAACTGGTTTCTTTCTTCATGGTATGCTTGTTGGATGCTCTCTTGAATAGACATTGAAACCAATTCTGAAATAGGTTGATGGCTACACTCGCTATACCGCCCCATACCAAAACTGACACGAAAAATTCCGTTGCATTCACGAATTTCCAGAGCATTGGGAACAACCTCGCTCGCTGTTTCACCTTTATCCAAAGGCCAAAGTAAGGACAAGCGCGCAATAATATCTAAACAAAACTTCTCTTGAGATTGAAAATGAAAAAGCCCTGTTGATATTTTTGAAACTTTTACCAGACTCAAACGATCTGCTTCAAGACGGCATAAATCCCGATACCCCCGTAGCGCAGCTACTAGCATGGTTTTGAGTTTGGAGGACGTTAGCTCAGTCTTGTCTTTGTAGTCATTAATATCGTAATCAATAACCACTTGTTCTTCGGGCGCCGTACCCGGTTGACCTGTACGTAAGATAATCCGAACAAGTGGGTTAGCCAACTCTTCCCGGATTTTTTTAGCAACGTCTAAACCGGCATGATCGGTTTCCATCACGACATCTAAAAGCACCAGAGCAATGTCCTTATGCTCACTTAACACCTCGATCGATTCTTTCCCGGAATAAGCACTTAAAAACTCGATCTTGCGCCCTTCAAAAGTAAAACTCTGAAGTATGAGCTTGGTTAAATTATGTACTTCTTTATCGTCATCAACGATCAGTACTTTCCAGGCAGGTAAAATTGGTCCAGATGCATCCTCCTCCTGCTTTAAAGAAGGGTTAGCATTAACAAATAACGACTCGATGGGAGTATTTGCCATGACAAAACCTATTAAAAATTATTGTACATCAGTCAATCGCTCACAAATTTTCTTTATCTTATCAAGATTTTCAAAAAGGACATTAACGATCGTTGGGTCAAATTGCTTACCACTCTCTTCCTTAAAATAAGCTTCAATTTTCTCCATCGGCCAGGCGGGTTTGTAACAACGTACGGCATTTAGAGCATCAAACACATCGGCAACAGCAGCAATACGCCCAAACAGGTGAATTTGTTTTCCGGCTAATTGACGGGGATAACCTTTGCCATCCCAGCGTTCATGGTGCTCATGGGCAATAATAGCGGCATATTGCAGTGTTTCATGTTTAGATTTATTGAGCATGTTATAACCCACAACAGCATGCGTTTTCATGACCTCCCACTCTTCAGGCGTCAATTTGCCATTTTTATTCAGAATTGCATCAGGGATCGCGATTTTTCCCAGGTCATGCAAGGGTGAAGCAGACTTTATTCTGGCGGCTTTTTTCTCATTAACGCCCATTGCCAATGCCAATAGTTCTGAAATTTCAGACACCCGTTTAACATGATTACCCGTCTCAGGAGAGCGTGTTTCAACCGCATCTCCCAAGAGATAGACAATTTCTTGCTGAGTGGCTTCCCGCTCCTCTTTCAAATATGCATTTTCAAAGGCTATACCTGCATTACTGGAAAAAACTTCCAATAATTTTTTATCGACATCCTCTAAGGGTTTGAATTGAGAATGAGAGATATAGAGTAAGTTTTCTTTACCTAAACCCGTCATGAAGTAAAAAATATAATATTTTTCACAATAGAAATTTTTCTTGTGGTT
>Ga0209184_1001738_pt1 | contig 12922 bp, 8 predicted proteins | sample EN8Hudsemesocosm_2_FD_184627 | JGI IMG/M metagenome (GOLD analysis project Ga0209184, IMG submission 184627) | Methane-oxidizing microbial communities from mesocosms in the Hudson Canyon - EN8C Hudson Canyon (SPAdes) (version 2) | ecosystem: Environmental > Aquatic > Marine > Cold seeps | place... | reverse complement strand
ACATCACCTATGCTACGACGACGCTTAGTTTCCCAACCGTCACCCATATTGGCACCACGCTCTGGCATCAATACATTTTCGGGTGCGCTGAAGAACTTATCAGAACAAGCGACTGGGCGTGCGCCATTTTTGATGTAAGCAAGATCTAATGGTTCGCCTTTCAAGAACCAGTTTTGGTCCGCAACAATTTCTCCATAGATGTTTAATCGGGCAACACCACCATCTGGGAACATGTTAAAGCGAACGTGAGTCCAAACTTTTTCAGCCGCTGGATTAGCAGCATCTACGTCGATAAGGTTATCGCTTCCTGGATTAACAGCAGTGATATCGATCAACGGCGTCCACTCGGTAGCATCTGTTGGCTCGCCTTGAATATTACAAGCTTCTAAAGAAACCTGCTGTGGGGCATTACCTAAGAAATGAGCGGTATTAGCATTGATGCCACGGATAACACCTTGAGAACCTAGCTTGATGATACACCAGTCATACTGCAAACCATCATCAGAAGAACCGTCTGGTAAAAAACGACGACGACGGCTTTCCCAACCATCCATCAATTGACCACGTTCAGTGAAAACACCCGGTTGGAAAATCGGAGCTTCTGCTTTTAACAGATTTTCCATTTCAGCAAAAAAATCGTTGCTGCATGAAAGTGCTTGGCCGCCTAAACGACGTGCAGCTAGATCAGTATATTTGTCAGACAAACGATTGCCTTTAGCGACTAAACTCATTTATTTTTCTATCCTTTATTAATTCTTTGCTTTCGCGTTCAGTTTTCAAAATTACTTACTGCGATGGTCTTATTTATTTGATTCTTCAATATCAGACGTTCTGCCAAGGTGTAAAACGGTTCCTTGGCCTTTGCTATCGAGCTCACCATTAATTTGCTGCTTGATATCTTTCCAAGCTAATCCTCGGCTCTTCTTTGAACTTGCGGCTAATGCTTGAGCTTTTTCACTGATTTGAGAATCTGAACTCATATTAGAGTCATTAAGAGAGCTAGCACCCGCACTGATTTCCTCAGTCACTTGATTGCTAGCATGGTCGATGGCGATTAATTCGCCGACAATGGATACCGCGACTTCCATAGGAAGTTTTCCTGGTACCGAACTTAAACCTACAGGGCAGCGAATCGATTCGATTTGCTCGTCTAGGATTTTTTGTATTTGAGGATTTTGGCCATCATTTTGTAAGCCAAGAAAGCGATCGCTTAATCGCTTGTGAAAACGTAACGCCTTGGTTTCTGAACCAATAAGGCCAATCGAACGTAATTGCTGCAGCGGATTGCGGTTACGTTTCAACGCAGTTAAACACAGTTCGAAATCTAATTGATGGTTATGGGTCAGAATTAAAATATCGCTGCCATTAGGCAAGTCTTCTAATTCGTCACAAGGCTCCCTCGCGACTATCTTATTTACGTTAGCGGGAATATCTGCAGGAAATTCATCGGCTCGAGAATCTACCCAGCTAACTTTGCAGTTTAGCCCAGCCAAAATAGTCACAATGCTTTTTGCTACGTGACCAGCACCAAAGATACCCACATGGAATTGACACGCAGCGAATGTTTCAATTAATACCGTCGCACTGCCACCACAGCATTGGCCTAATGAAGCGCCCAGTGGAAAGTGATGAATCTCTTGTTCAATTTTCGTCGTACCCGCATTGGTTGAAATAATTTCTCGTGCTTTTTGCATCACTAAAAATTCAAGATGACCACCACCTATGGTATCGAATGTCTCCTCCTGCGTGATCACCATCTTACTGCTGTGATCACGAGGGGTAGAGCCTGTGCAACCTAAAACAGTCACCAATGCGTACGCATCCCCAGCTTGCTGTAAAGACTGTACGGCATCGAACCACTTGTTGCTTGCATTGATGGTGGGCTTGGCCGACATAATTAAGCCTTTTTCTCTTTGTTAGCACGAACAAAGTTTTTCGTATCTTGTACAGAGCGCAATACACACTCAGGGGTTGCCGGAGTATCCATAGGCGCACCGTAGTTGTAATCTGCAAGGCTAGCAACCGCATCACGGATCGCAGACCAAACTGAAATACCTAACATGAATGGTGGCTCACCCACGGCTTTAGAACGATAAATCGTTTCTTCACCGTTTGGTCTATCTTCCAATAGGTTGACGTTAAATTCGAACGGAGCATCACCGACAGCAGGTACTTTATAAGTCGCTGGGCCATTGGAAACTAGACGACCTTGGTCGTTCCATTTCAATTCTTCGGTCGTTAACCAACCCATACCTTGAATGAAAGCGCCTTCGATCTGGCCTTTATCAATGATTGGGTTTAAAGAACGACCTACGTCATGCAAGATATCGGTACGCACTAAACGGCTTTCACCGGTTAGGGTATCCACCAATACTTCACTCACGGATGCGCCGTTAGCGTAGTAGTAAAAAGGACGGCCTTTACCGGTATTACGATCGTAGTGAATCTTAGGTGTTTTGTAGAAACCGGTAGAAGAAAGCGGTACACGACCCATGTAAGCTTGCTGTACAAAATCAGCAAACGGGACGGTTACTTCTTCGCCAGAATCTTTAGTGATAACAACATTGTTGTTATCGAAACGAACATTATCTTCCTGTGCTTGATCATCTTCACTGCCATAATGCTCAGCAGCAAATTTCACCATGCCTGCTTTAATACGTAAGCAAGCATCACGAGCGGCCATACCGTTCAAGTCAGTACCTGACGATGCTGCCGTCGGCGAAGTGTTTGGCACCTTCTCGGTATTGGTTGCCGAAACCTGAATGGTATCTAGGTCTACTTGGAATTCTTCCGCAACTACTTGAGCCACTTTCAAGAACAAGCCTTGGCCCATTTCTGTACCGCCATGGTTCAAGTGAATGCTGCCGTCGGTATAAACATGAACAAGCGCTCCGGCCTGATTCAAGAATTGTACGGTAAACGAAATACCAAATTTAACGGGGGTTAATGACAAGCCTTTTTTCAAGAACGGGCTGTTGGCATTGAACGCTTTAATTTCTTCACGACGCTGCCAGTAATCCGAAGTCTTTTCTAATTCTTCGATTAACTCAGGTAATACGTTGTGCTCTACGGTTTGACCATAGTGAGTTTGGTTACGCTCATCCACTTCGCCATCTGCGGTGCGGATATGGTCATGCTTGATGCCATATAGATTACGCTTACGAATGGTTAGCGGATCTTCACCCAAGTGACGGGCGATATCGTCCATCATTAACTCGGCAAGGATGACGCCCTGCGGGCCACCGAAACCACGGTAAGCGGTATTCGAGGTAGTGTGAGTTTTACAACGATGACCTGTAACAGTGGCATTGTTTAGGTAGTACGCGTTGTCCGAGTGGAACATAGCACGGTCGACGATGGCATCGGATAAATCCGGTGAGTTACCACAGTTACCCGCAACCATGATTTCACTACCCATCATGATGCCTTGCTCATCAAACGCCACGTCATATTTGTTAAAGAAAGGGTGGCGCTTACCTGTCATCACCATGTCGTCATGACGAGACATGCGGTACTTAACCGGGCGGCCGGTTTTATTGGCAACGATAGCAGCGATACAGGCTAGTGGTGCGGCTTGAGTTTCTTTACCACCAAAACCACCACCCATACGGCGGATTTCAACTTGTACCTTGTTGATGGATACGTCTAAAACTTCTGCCACCAGCTTTTGTACTTCGGTTGGGTGCTGAGTCGAACTGTATACCTTCATGCCACCGTCTTCGGTTGGCAATACTGAACAGACCTGGCCTTCTAGATAGAAGTGCTCTTGACCATTAACGTGCTGCTGACCTTGAATGCGGTTTGGTGCATCGGCTAATGCTTTGGCAGAATCACCACGTTTATGCTGGTGCGTTGGGCGTACGAAGAATTCATCTTCTAGGGCTTTTTCTACGGTAAGCGTAGGCTCTAATACGTCGTATTCGATATGTGCTTTAGCGACGGCGGCTTTAGCAATTTCCATGGTGTCGGCAGCGACGGCGAAAATTGGCTGACCAATGTATTCGCATAGCTCTTCTACCAGCACTGGGTCTCCAGAAAAAACGGGGCCAATGTCAACATGACCCGGTACATCATGTACCGTGATCACATCGACGACCCCCAAGGTTTCTCTAACTGAAGTGAGATCGATTGACTTAATTTTCGCGTGGGCATGCTGACTGCCACCCACTGCGATGTGCAACTGGTTGGGTAATTCTGGCATGTCATCAACATACACAGCTTTACCGGTAACATGTTTTTCCGCACTCTCGTGCTTCATGTTTTGTCCCGTCTGACCTTTGCTTTTTACTTTGATTGGACGGTTCTTTTGTTCATTCTTGTCTAAAGAATTTTCTGACTCTTGTGTTGGTAAGTCGATTAATTTACGCATGATTCGCTACCTCACCTGCCGATAGCTCACTCTTATCAAGCGACTCTATTCTTGTGACTAAATTAGGGTTAGAAAGTTCAAAAGCACATTTCTGAATGAGGTTTTGTGCAACCTGCATACGGTATTCGGAAGTGGCGCGTACGTCTGTCATTGGCGCGAAGTCTTGATTAAGCACCTGAGCGGCTTCTTCAAAAGCTTCCATAGAAACTGCTTTATTCACTAACGCTTGCTCTAGGTTAGTGGCGGCTTTTGGAATGCCTGCCATGCCACCAAAACCAGAAGATACTGATATAACGGTTTGCTCACCTACCTCTTTATTAGAGAGGGTGAACTTAAACGCTGCTAATACTGCAGATATATCATCTTCAAGACGCTTAGATATTTTGTAGACCTTTAAGGCTTGGTTCTTTTGCAAGCGAGGGATACGAAACATACGTAGGTATTCGCCCTGCTTTTGTTCTGTCTTTTTATAATCCAAGAAGAACTCTTTCAACGGCATCCAACGATTACCTTCAGCGCTAGCCAATTCAATGCAAGCTTCTAGGGCTAACAATACTGGAGGGGTATCGCCAATCGGTGATGCGTTAGCAACATTGCCACCCATAGTGCCGTTATTACGCACCTGGCGTGAAGCGAAACGGTGTAATAGCTGGCCAAATTCTGGGAAGTGCTCATTCAACGTTGCTTCCATCTGACTATAAGTCACACCGGCACCGATCAAGATAGAATCATCTTCAACTGTGATGGTTTTCAGGCTAGCAATGTCATTGATTGCGATTAACTCAGGTAGACGACGATTCATCTGGGTAACTTCAAGGGCGATATCCGAACCACCGGCGACCATACGTGCTTCAGGGTGCTGAGCTAATAAGGTTTTTAATTCGTCTTCGGTCTTTGGCGACCAGCTTTGGCTTGCGATATCAGAATTTGAAGCGGCGTGAAAAAGACCCGCTTCAGTTTCTGCTGCCACATCAACTGGCGCTTCCGATTTTGTCTCGGCTTCTGGCTGCCAGATACCGACTTGGCCTGCATCAGCACTGTTGTTCTGATACTTGCTCATGTTTTCTGCGGCTTCGATAATTGGACGATAGCCAGTGCAACGACATAGATTGCCAGATAGTGCATCGATAATCTTGTGATGATCCGCAGGTTCGCCGCCCTGATTCTCATGCAATGCCGCTAGCGACATAACAATACCAGGAGTACAGAATCCGCACTGAGAACCGTGATAATCCACCATAGCTTGCTGTGCTGGGTGCAATTGATCCGGAGTCTTTTCTTTAGCAGAACCTTTGGTCGCTAAAGCATCTACCGTGATTAAGCTCTTACCATCAAGCTGAGCAACAAAGCTAATGCAGCCGTTAATCGCTTGATACTGCCACTTGCCATCTTGCTTTTCCCCTAGCAATACAGAACACGCACCGCAGTCACCAGAGCCACAACCTTCTTTAGTACCAGACAAGGCTTGCTGAGTACGCAAATAGCGCAATACTGTCATGTCGCTTGAGACAGCTGATTCTTCAATCCAGCTACCATTTAAACAAAATCTAATCACGGGTTTACTCATATTCATCACATATAATTGCGCGCATTATTACGCGAATGTTACGACTAATCAAATTTCTGACCAATCAGACAGCTTTTAATCATTTAGTATCTTCATATCAAGATTAGTACCAATCTCGTCAACCCCGCATGACATCTAGCGTAGAGGCCTTCAAGCACTTATTTCAACCCGTTCATTAATCCCCTTCGACAGGAAAGAGAATATTAGTATCACAAAGCAATTCCCAAACTGGCTCTATATGACCACTTACATAACTAATTGGTTAAGTTTTTGCACCAATTATGCTCAGCCGAGTGCATGACCGCACATTTGTAGACCATAAAATAAGTATAGCTAGGTTAATTTATAACCTTATATGGATTTAATCTTTAACAAGCTGCCTTTATAAGTCAGATATAAGCTGACCTTCTGAACAATTTTTTGAGATTTTTTCATTTTTATCGCATTATAGTCTGACTTTTGGCAAAGAAATTGCTTAATAAAGCTGGCTAACCGGTCAAGAATTGAATCATGAATCAAATTGAACTGAACAATATAACCAAGCGCTACCCTGGCTGTATCGCCAATCAAGCGGTCGAACTGACGGTTGCCCCGGGTGAGATACATGCCTTGCTTGGGGAGAATGGCGCGGGTAAGAGCACCCTGATGAAAATCATTTATGGTGTGGTTAAACCCGATGAGGGCACCATGCGTTGGCAAGGCCAGGAGATTGTGGTGAAAGGCCCGGCTCATGCTCGTGAACTCGGCATTGGTATGGTTTTCCAGCACTTCTCGTTATTCGAGACCTTAACCGTGGCCGAGAATATTGCTCTGAGTTTACCAAAAGAGGAAGCCAAGTCTCTTGAGCTATTAAAGCAGCGCATTATTGAAGTCTCTGAACATTACGGTATGAAGCTTGATCCTAACCGTTATGTGCATACCCTTTCGATTGGTGAGCAACAGCGCGTTGAAATTGTTCGCTGCCTTTTGCAAGACGTGAAACTTCTGATTCTTGATGAGCCGACTTCGGTATTAACCCCGCAAGAAGTTGAGACCCTATTTAAAACCCTTCATTTATTATCCGATGAAGGCTGCAGTATTTTATTTATTTCTCACAAGCTCGACGAAGTACGCGCTTTATGTGATCACGCGACCATTCTAAAAGCCGGCCAGGTCAGTGGTCACTGTATTCCAAAAGAAACGACCACAGAAGAACTTGCTCGTTTAATGGTCGGTGACGATACTCCACTTACCGAAGACTATAAAAAGGCTGAAGGGGCAGAGACCTACTTATCCATTGTCGATTTAAGCCATCAATCTGATGATCCCTTTGCCTGTACGCTAAAAAACATTTCTCTTGAGGTTAAATCCGGAGAGATATTAGGTATTGCCGGTGTCGCGGGTAATGGCCAAGAAGAACTGCTTAATTTAATCAGTGGTGAAGATACCAGCGCAAAAGAGACTGTATTTTTTGCCGAGAAAGCAGTGGGCAACTTAACTCCAGAAAAGCGTCGAGTTTTAGGTTTAGGCTTTGTTCCGGAAGAACGCTTAGGTCGCGGGGCAGTACCGGATATGTCGTTGCAAGATAATGGTTTACTAACCGGCTATCAGGGTGACCTAACCAAAAACGGTTTGATCAATACCAGTAAAGTGAAAGCATTCGCCCAGAAAATTATTGAAAAGTTTAATGTAAAAGCGGCCGGTATACATGCCCAAGCAAAGTCCCTGTCGGGAGGGAATTTACAGAAGTACATTATCGGTCGTGAAATTCTACAGAATCCAAAACTATTAGTTTGCTCTCATCCAACTTGGGGTGTCGATATTGGCGCGGCTATTTTGATTCGTCATGAATTAATTAAACTGCGTGATCAAGGTTGTGCTGTATTGGTGGTTTCTGAGGATATTGATGAGTTGTATTCCATTAGTGATCGCATTTGTGCCATTTGTGATGGTGAACTTTCTCCCCTTGCTCCGACTCATGACGTTTCGATTAATCAATTAGGTTTATGGATGGCGGGAGATTTTCAAAATCACGAAATAACCGCTGATGTAAATCCTAGCTCCGCTTCGCAAGCTCCTGCTCAAGATCCGACTCAAGAAGGAGCACTATAATTATGCTAAATATTACCTTAGAAAAAAGACCGTCTGATTCGAAGACTATGTCGTACCTATCGCCATTATTTGCGATTTTATTAACCCTAATTAGCGGTGGATTATTATTTGCTACCTTAGGGCAAGATCCTTTTCATGCACTCTATACGTTCTTCATTGCCCCGTTAACCGATGTGTATGGCTGGACTGAATTAGGGGTTAAAGTGGCCCCTCTGACATTATGTGCGATGGGTTTAATGCTGTGCTTTAAAGCAAGAATTTGGAACATTGGGGCAGAAGGGCAATTTATTCTTGGTGGTCTAGGTGGCGGTTATATCGCGCTAGAATTATTAGAAGCAGAAGGTGCTTGGGTTTTACCACTCGTATTATTGTTTGGCGCTCTGTCCGGTTTATTATGGGGTGCCCTTACCGCACTGTTAAAAACCCGCTTTGGTGCCAATGAAATTCTCACCACCATCATGCTCAACTATATAGCACTTAACTGGTTATTGTATGGAGTGCATGGTCCCTTAAAAGATCCCGATGGTTTTAACTTCCCCGAGTCAGCTTTATTTTCTGATTTCGCTACCCTGCCAGTTTTATCCGATGATTATCGATTAAACATTAGTATCTTCTTTGCATTGATTGCAGTGGCTGCTATTTGGGCCTTGATGTCGAAGACGCTATTAGGCTTTCAAATTGCAGTATTGGGTGAAGATAAATCCGCCGCACGTTTTGCCGGTTTTAAAGAAGAGCGGTTAATCTGGTTTGTTTTATTAGCCTGCGGAGCGTTAGCAGGTTTAGCCGGTGTCAGTGAAGTAACAGGCTCGGTAGGTCAGCTTAACCCCTATATTTCCCCCGGCTATGGTTACGCTGCAATCATTGTCGCCTTCCTCGGTCGCATGCACCCGGTCGGTATCGTTTTTGCCAGTATGTTATTAGCGTTAACTTATATGGGCGGTGAAATGGCACAGATGGATTTATCTCTACCCAAATCGTTAACCGGTTTATTCCAAGGCATGTTGTTATTTTATTTATTGGCTTGTGATTTATTAATTAGCTATCGCATTGTGCGTAAGCCAGCTGCTCGTGCTATCAGCAGTTCTACCAACCCTGCACAAGCGTAAGAGGCTAGTACTATGGATTTTGAATTATTCACTAATATTTTATTCGCGACCTTACGTACCGGTACGCCGCTTATTTTAATCGCGCTGGGTGAAATGGTGTGTGAGAAATCAGGGGTTCTAAACCTAGGGCAAGAAGGCATGGTATTAATGGGGGCGGCGCTTGGTTTTATTGCTGCCGTCGTCACAGGTCATGCGGGCTTAGGCATTATCGCTGCAGTTTTAGCCGGCATGATGATGTCGGTTTTGTTTGCTTTCTTAGCCGTGACACTGGTTTCTAACCAAGTAGCGACAGGACTTGCTCTCACCATTTTTGGTACTGGACTCAGTGGCTTTTTAGGCGCGGGTTATGTGGGAATGGCCATTGACGGCATTGCCCCTTTCCCAATACCGTTTTTAAGCGATATTCCAGTAATCGGTAAAGTTTTATTTTCCCATGATCCACTGGTGTATTTCTCTTGGTTTATGTTTGCACTTATTTTCTGGTGCTTCCGCAGTACGCGCTTAGGTTTAACGATTCGTGCTGTGGGTGAAAACCCTGAAGCGGCGAATGCTATTGGCATTCCAGTAATGAAAGTTCGTTATGGCGCCATTTTATTTGGCGGTGCAATGGCCGGTTTAGCCGGTGCTTATCTCTCCCTTGTTTACACACCCATGTGGAGTGAAGGCATGTCCGCAGGACGCGGTTGGATTGCTTTGGCCCTTGTAGTATTCGCCAGCTGGAAAGCTGAACGCATTTTATTAGGGGCTTATTTATTTGGTGCCGCGAGCATCATGCATTTGGTTCTGCAAGGACTTGGCTTTGAAGCTTCTCCGAACCTTCTCGCTATGCTGCCTTATGGCGCCACCATTATTGTTTTGGTCATCATCGCCAGCGATGCCGCTAAAGCAAAATTAAGTACACCACTTGCACTAGGTCGGCCTTATAGACCGCAGGTGTAGTATTAACTGTAAAGTATTTGGTATCGCCGCAAGATAGTGGCGGACCATTTTAATATCTAACTGAACTATATTTGAACTTTAACTGAAGTGAACTAAAAGGAAGCATACCCATGCTTATGAGTAATGTGCATTCAAAGAATCTAACTAAGCTTGCTATGACAGCAGCATTGGCATTCGGTGCTAATGCTGCCACTGCCGAAGATCCATTAAAAGTCGGCTTTGTTTATGTTGGCCCTACCGGTGATGCTGGTTGGACTTACGGACACGATGAAGGTCGTAAATATGTGGTTGAGCAATTTGGCGATAAAGTTGAAACCAACTACGTTGAAAGTGTTGCCGAAGGTGCTGACTCTGAACGTGTTATTCGCCAGCTAGCGTCTAAAGGCCATGACTTAATTTTCACCACGTCGTTTGGTTATATGAACCCAACGTTAAAAGTTGCGAAGAAGTTCAAGAAAGTTAAGTTCGAACACGCAACGGGTTATAAGCGTGGTAAGAATACGGGGACGTATTTTGCCCGTGCTTATCAAGGTCGTTACTTAACCGGTTTAGTCGCCGGCAAGATGACTAAATCTAATGTCCTGGGTTATGTTGCTTCCTTCCCAATTCCTGAAGTAATTCGCGGCATCAACGCTTTCACTAAAGGTGCACAAGAAGTTAACCCTAACGTTAAAGTAAAAGTAGTTTGGGCTTCTACCTGGTATGACCCAGCTAAAGAGCGTGAAGCGGCTGAAACATTAATGTTACAAGGCGCAGATATCCTAACTCAGCATACGGATTCAGCAGCGGTCATTCAGGCGGCAGAATCTAAAGGTAACTTCGCTATCGGTTACCACTCTGATATGAGTGCTTATGGCGCTAAAGCTCATCTAACTTCAACTGTGCATAACTGGGGTCCTCTTTACGCAGCTAAAGTTCAGGCGGTTATGGATGGAACTTGGAAATCTGAAGACCTTTGGCCTGGTATCGCTGAAGGCGTTACAGATCTTGCACCTCTAAACGATGCGATTCCTGCGGATGTTAAAGCATTAGTCGCGAAGAAGAAGCAAGCAATCAAAGACGGTTCTATGCGCGTATTTGATGGCCCTGTTTTCGACCAGTCTGGCAAAGAAGTAATCGGCGCTGGGAAGACCCTAGATGATGGTGCTTTGAAAGGCTTCAACTGGTACGTTAAAGGGGTTGAAGGCCAGCTACCAAAAAGCTAGTTCTTTAACAGCCCTTGGGCCTATTCAGGCCTAGATCTCAGTCAGCCTCATCAACACTATTACCGATGAAGCTGACTGAATTGAACTGATCATGGACAGATTGTTCACATTAGCTTGATACAAATCTATTGCTAAGCCGATGAGTTTTTCGTTCAGCATGACATTCTGTTACAATGAACATCCGTATTATTCAGCGGATGATGTCACCTTATACTGTTAATAACGAGGCCTTTGGTGAGCGATACTAAGAAGTACAAACCGGGTAAAATCCGCGAACAAAATAGTCAAAAAATCCTGCAAGCAGCAGAAGTTGAGTTTGTTAAGCACGGTTACAAAGGCACCAGCATGCAGTCTATTTCTGACGCTGCGGGCTTGCCAAAAGCCAACTTGCACTATTATTTTACCAATAAAGCTAAGCTGTATAACGCCGTACTAGAAGATATTGTTCAGCGTTGGAACGAAGTTTTAACCGATATTACCGTTCATGATGACCCGACAGAGACTTTAGAATTTTATATTCGTACTAAGGTTGAGCTGGCCATTCGCTATCCTAATTCGTCAAAAATCTTTGCTACTGAAATTATTCAGGGCGCCCCCAATGTCAACGAATACCTACGTACAGACCTACGTACTTGGTTAAGAGCTAAAACCAAAATCATCGAGACTTGGATTGAACAAGGTAAGATGGCTAAGGTCGATCCTGAGCACCTTTTCTTTATGATTTGGTCGACGACTCAGCATTATGCGGATTTTGAAACTCAGATTTTGACCATTACTAATAAATTAGAATATGAAGCAGACGATGTTGAACGCATCAGTCGTTTTTTGTGCCATATGATTCTTACCGGTTGCGGCTTAACCCCAACACATAAGCTTTAATTCGCTTTTATATACTGTAAAATAGCTCTATCGGCAGATTAACACGCAAGTCACTGCCATGTACGCATTCTGTGCATGGCGATTTGTGAATTAGTATTTGCTAATTTTACTGCTATCCCCCTGTTTCCGTTTGCACTCTTTTTTAATTTTCATCGCTGAGCGATTCTCGATTTAAAAGGTGACAACATGCTTTCTTCGTCGATAAATAATACGTCAACAGAACAGAGTCTGTGGATAAAAAACCCCCTCTCTGTATTTACCGCCAATCAACAAGATGCCAGCAACGGCATTGTTATCCGTAATGGAGTTATTGTTGAGTTAGTTGCCCAAGACGCAAAACCTCAATCTGTTATTGATCAAGTCTTTGATGCTAGCCGCCATGTATTACTGCCTGGCTTAGTGAATACTCACCACCACCTATATCAGACCTTAACTCGTGCTTTTCCTCCAGCATTGAATAAGCGTTTATTTCCTTGGTTACAAACCTTATATCCGGTTTGGGCTAAACTGCAGCCAGATATGCTGCATGCGGCCACTGAGCTTGGCTTAGCTGAACTCATGCTATCGGGCTGCACCACCGTTGCTGACCATCATTACCTTTTCCCCCAAGCATTAACCGAAGCCATTGATATTCAAGTATCCGCTGTAGAAAAAATTGGTAACCGCGTCATGCTAACTCGGGGTTCTATGAGCCTTGGCCAAGATGATGGTGGTCTACCACCACAATCAACAGTACAAACTGATGCTGAGATTTTAGACGACTGCC
>Ga0209184_1001736_pt1 | contig 12941 bp, 13 predicted proteins | sample EN8Hudsemesocosm_2_FD_184627 | JGI IMG/M metagenome (GOLD analysis project Ga0209184, IMG submission 184627) | Methane-oxidizing microbial communities from mesocosms in the Hudson Canyon - EN8C Hudson Canyon (SPAdes) (version 2) | ecosystem: Environmental > Aquatic > Marine > Cold seeps | place... | reverse complement strand
AAGAACAAAGCCCTCTCATAAAAATTGTCGCAGTAGAGCCTGAAACTTGTGCTTTATTATCAGGTGGTGAACCTGGCCTTCATAAAATCCAGGGGTTAAATGCAGGCTTTATCGCTAAAACCACCGACGTATCGTTAGTTGATGAAGCCATCATTATTCAAGATCAAGATGCATTTACCATGGCGCGTTTTTTGTTTCGTGAAGAAGGAATCTTTGGCGGCATTTCAACAGGAGCATCACTTTATGGTGCTATCGAGCTCGCTAAACGACCTGAAAATGAAGGGAAAAATATTGTGACCTTATTTCCATCTGGCGGAGAGCGTTATTTAAGCACACCATTATGGGATGTTGACGACCTTTAATAATAATCAAACGTAAGCTTAAAGGAGATGACAATGTTAGAAGTTCTAGCAATAGATCACATCGTGTTAAGAACAACCAAGCTCAAGGAAATGCTTGAGTTTTATACCAAGGTATTAAACTGTACTATTGAACGAGAGACTCCCGTAGAAACAGGCCTGACCCAACTTCGAGCAGGGAGTGCACTTATCGATTTAGTCGTAGTTGATAGTAGACTTGGCGCCATGGGTGGCGGTGCGCCAACTCAATCAGAAAGAAATATCGATCATTTTTGCTTACAAATTAAGTCAGTTCCAGAACAAGATATTATTACCTATCTTAAAAAAAATGGAATAGAAGTGGGTGAGTTTGAAAGTAGATTTGGGGCACAAGGTGAAGGTAATTCGATTTATATAAAAGACCCTGAAGGAAATGAAGTAGAGTTAAGGTGCCAAATTTAAAGGTTAATACTTATAAAAGTAAGCACACCTGCATCTTGCCACTGATACAATACGTTAAAAGTTCTTCCTTTGCGTATGTCCTCATTCAAATCAGTATTTACTTCCAACGTTAAACCCAGCAAGGATGAACCGTCATCAGATAGTTCATCCTGAAAAGAAATAATCGCCACATCTAGAAAATCGAAATATTTTTTGACTGAAAAATACAACGCCTTAAAAATTGACTCTTTCGCTGAAAAAGCTAACGTTAGTATTTTATTATAGTCAGAACTTACTTCGCCGAACAATCTAATTTCAGCTTCACTTACAATTGAGCGCTGAAAATCAGCTGCATTTTCAGTAGGAATAATTTCTTCGTAATCTATACCGATACCATTATTCTTTTTACTTAATAAACAAAGTACTTGATTACCGCTGTGAGTAATAGACCCAGCAATACCTTCTGGCCAACATGGCGATCTATTCATACCAATAGGTATATCTATCATGGGAAGTAGCATTATTCTCATGGCTTCTCGAACGATTATTCTTCCCGCCAGAAATTCAGCTCTCCGTTTAGGGACTGCTTTAGCTAAAGATTCAGGGAAGATAATATTAAATTCATTAAATAGCTCATCCTGATATTCATCAATATCAAATTGACATTGCAAGCAAACATTATCACTACCAGCAATTGTTAGACGGTTGATATTAGATAAAAATTCTTGCATGACCACGACCTACTCTATGAATTACAAATACAAATACTATATAACCAGCACATCCAGTACATTCATTATTTTTAGTTATAAATTTTTATAGTAGACTTTCCTACTTTTATTAAGCAGATTATTATTTTAAAATTAACGCCTCCCACACTTTGAAGGTAAAGCATAATATTAATATCATGTAGCTCTAAAATTGGGTTTTGGAAAAATCATCTATTAAATTTCACTACTAAACTGAAAAATAGCTAGGCCAATAACTAGTGTAAGATTCTAATATAGAATTTCAACGATTAATCTCCGGCTATACTTACAAAATAATTATTCAGAGACAGTGCCAAAAATGAAAATCTGATTATTGAATAACAAGCAACATTTATTATATCGATCATCAGATTACTCTTAACGCTTAGATTTCTTGTCGCTTTTTGGAGCGACGAAGTTCATATTGCTTTGTCATGCATGCACCTTTATATCCATCTCCTAACACGAGAAAAATAATCTTTATACTCTCTAGGATATAAGATTAACAAGTGCTTCTCTTCTGCTAGAGTCTGACTATTTAATGTGTACAAACCTATTATTAAACAGACAAATGAAAAGATGGATGGCATTGCTAAGAAAAAACCGAGCTGAGCTATCGCTACACACACAAACATAGGGTTGCGACTATATCTATACCAGCCATCTGAAACCAACTTGCTTGGCCCATTAGGATCAATCCCGGATCGCCATTGCTTACCTAATCTATAATGAATCTTAATCGTCGAAATAAATCCTAGTGTTAATAAAACTATTCCCGTGAAAATGACCTCGGTTTTCTGAAGACTTTCTAATATCCCCAAGTAATTATCTACCTCAGGAAAAAATAATCTAAACACGCAAACTAGCCATATGGTGACGCGAAAGACCCGAAAGGTCATATGATTCCACCATGTTAAGCAAAAACGCTTTCCCGGAAATATTATTTCTCGGGAAATAGATCGCTTCATCAGAATTATTCTCGTGGTATAAAACGCAGCAACTCCTGAGTAAAATATCGCCAAATATAGGCGCGTAAATTCTGTTATCTCTAATACTTCATTAGCCATATTCATACCTTATTACTCGGAGATGGAGCTCATATAACAGTGCGCCATACGAACTAATGCCGCACAACTCCTTTATAAGTGGGAAAGTCGAACAAAGAGAAATCTTCTTTAAAATCATACGACTATCTCTATTTTTAACAGCAGGACAGTATATTCAACGCTCGCCCTTGTCAATTTGATATCAAACCACCCGTTCGCCTAACCCTTATTAGGGTTCAATATATACTTCCCACCCGTAGTCTTAGCATTATATTTCTCAATAACCTCAGGCGTCATCGCCTCCTCAAAAGACAGCTCCACCGTAGATTCAATCGCAAACGTCGTATTAATCTCATCAGCCACACGCTTATACAACTCACCCACCCTTGCAGGCTTTAACTTACCCAGAAAACGCATCAACAACCAACCACCCACACTCCACGTCATACCAAAAGCACGGTTAAGCAAGGTCGGTGAAAAATCTAACCCACCATAAATGTACACCTGCTTGTTATCAACAGAACCATAGGTATTGAAACCCGTTGCGTCTTTACTGCCGACCGCTTCCATCGTCGCTAGAATATCACCCGCCAACTCACCACCGCCGATCGCGTCAAACGCCAGCGTTGCACCCGTGGCATCAATCGCCTTGTACAAATCTTTCTTGAAACTCTCACTGGAAGAATTAACAACAAACTTCGCGCCCAGCTTGGTTAACAAATCGACCTGCTCTTGCTTACGCACAATATTTACCAACGGCACGCCTTCCTTTATGCAGACCTTATTCAACATAATACCCAAGCTGGATGCCGCCGCCGTATGAACAAGTGCCGTGTGGCCTTCCATACGCATCGTCTCAACCATACCCAACGCCGTCAGCGGATTAACAAACGACGAAGCGGCTGCATGAGGTGTCGTACCGTCGTGATGCACTATGCAGGCTTGCATTGGCACGCAGCAATACTGGGTGTAACTCGCCCCGGTTAACACCGCCACCGTTTTACCGATTAACGCCTGAGCTTGTTCGCTATCACCCGCAGCAACCACCACACCCGCACCTTCGTTGCCAATCGGTAAGGTTTGATCTAAGCGAGGTTTAATACGAGACAACATGCCTGGATACATGGGCGCGGTTAATGTTGTTTTATCATCACTCAATGAAGCTTTAGACAAATTAGCAGGACCAAACATAGGCCACATGTCTGACGGGTTAATCGGCGATGCTTCCATCTTCACCACAATCTCGTGGGCTTTTGGTGCAGGAACATCGACTTCATTTAAACTGAGTTTTAGTTCACCGTCGGATGAGATGTGGGTGAATAGCTGCTTTGATTTGTTCATGTTTTCTGTGTTCCTTTTTTAATGGCCTGTCAGGTTGCGCTTCGAGTGCTAGGGTGTCGAATTGCTGCGCGAGAATTGTTTTTAAAAAATTAGCATAAGAGTGGAGTGGTTGCGAGGTAATCGAGGGTCATTGAATTTAGTACTAAGAATTTTTCTAAGATGATATTTGCTTTAAAACATGGAGGTATGTATTACCTACCTTATGATTAAGATAGGCGTCTACTATTTGGGCTGAGCCTTCCCTATCACCCCTCTGGCTAGCCTTCTTCAATTTACGCTACATATAAGTTAAGTATTTCAGAGAGGAATGAGTAATCTTTCGCCTCTAATAAAGTACCATGCTTGGCCATTATTGGTGGCAAATATTCTGAAGCACATAAACCTGCATGATGAATTTGATCATTGCCTATTGAGATTTCCAATAACTCCTTTCCTTGTTCTGGCGTGAGAATATCTAAATAAGGGAGGACCTGTTTGAAATTGACCTCTGCTCCACGGTATGATTTAGAGCCTGCTATCGATTTAAATATTAATTTTAAACCAAAACTGGAATCCGCTTTGATAAGACCAGGCATGAGATCACTTAAGCTCAAATTGGTAGGGTCAATACTTATAGATTGGATATTGCTGGCAAATCCTTGAGGTCTACTACCATCAGTAGACAGTGGAATAACTGTTAGATCTTTACGAAAACTAGCTATGCCTGATTCTTGGATACACCACCATGAGCTGTTATAGTTTTTACTCCATAAACTCACAAACAGTTCAGCTTTTCCTATCTCTTCAAGTATTTTTAGCCTCCACTCTTCAGACACATTTATATCTTCATGCGCCATAAAAGAACTAACATCAGCTTCAAGTAACAAGTCTTTTACTTTCCCTGCAACTATTTTGTCGCCTGTCTGATAACTTATAAATGCGTACACTAGCTTTCCTTTAATTGAATATTCTTTATCTTTAAGTGTTTATCTATTTAGATGCGGTGTAGTTAATGTCTAAAGAAGTAAACACTGCGATGCCTTTATTTAAAGGCATACTGTTAGTAATAAATTAACAACGGTGTTCACCCTAAGAGTTCGCTCGTCTCATTTCCGCAGTAAGGTCATAATCACATGAGGCACGATCATTAAATGTGAGATCTATGAGTAACTTGAGTTTATCAGGAGAAGCAGTAACTATGTCCCAGTTTACTACAGATACTTTAGCCCTTTGTTGTAATAAATTATCTATTATTCGAGATGGCATATGAGGAAATCGACTTTCATATTCTGCTCTAGTATTGATTGTTCTCCATCCACCCACAGAAGGATACAGTGCATTTTTTTCCTCACTCCCATGTGCCGCACTGTAATAAGTGCAGTTAGTTGAGGGAAGATTTATTACTAAAATACCTGATTTTTTATTAACTTTACCGTCAAACATGCTGGAATAAACCTCCCAATCAACGTGCTTACGTTTTTTTGTCTCAGTACCCACTAACAATATAGTTACAGTGGAATCTCTAAGATATTCATCTCTAATTTTTTGGCGAATTGACTCATCATTGAGATTTTCATCAATATCTCCTGTATCTACAGAAGCGTCGATGAAGATATTATTGCTCTTATTCCATTCAATAAGAGATTCTTTATAAGCTTGATCGTTTCCATGATGGTAGCTTATGAATACTTTATGTAAGGTCATAATATTTCTTTATTAAATTAATTTTATCATTGAGTAAGTTATTTTTTATCATCATGATTCTGTTACGACAGGTAGTCGTGATATTCCTAAGAAAATCAAGTGTAATGCTTCATCTATGAAAGGTGTTCGGAACAAATTCATATTCTCGGAGATGTCGAGTCCATTATTTAATTTATCTAAAGTAATTATTTCTGGTAAATCATTATAGCTTGGATAATATTCAGGCTCATAATTATTTATTTTAGTTAGTAAATCAGCATAGCCCTCATTATTTTCTTTTTGCCATGCTTCAGTAAGTTCTATCGGTAATTGATTAGAAATTAACAACTCAGAAATACTCTGACAAACACCACCGAAACCACCTAATAAAAAGATAGGTTTGCTATGATCAATAGCAATCAAAAATTCTTCTAGCACTCCTGGCATTCTTCCTTTATAGCCACTAACTTTACCGCCAGCACAAATCCTTACATCACAGTTTGAGATTAATTCACACCTCATTTTAGTTAAACATTTAGACCAAACTAAAGAATTATCAGTATTATCTGGTGACAAAAATGTATTAATGCTTGGAATTAATTTTTCAACTTCTTCTTCAAAAGGAACCTCTATCATTTCTAAGATGGTATTACATTCAGCCTTCCAGTTTATAACTTCTTCCTTATCTAACAAATAAATGGGCCAAGCCAAATAATTTTTAATGAAAATATTTTCAGAATTCGTTCTGGATTTTAATGCTTGAGCTTCGGCTATCAAAAAATCTGTAAAACCATCTTTACGTAAATCTCCCCCATAGATAACCACACCTTGTTGAGCAAGAATGTGTCGACCAATATCTTGAGATAAATACTTTAAATGTGATGGCAACTGGCCTATTTCTAACAGGCTGCTTTCATCAGGATCCGATATTGAAATTCCTATTTTCAAACCTGTTAAATGTTCAGTTGTCGCATTTAATGGAGTAAATGATTTTATTCCCAAATGTTCGAAGGGGGCTAATTCTTCTTTATAAATAGGTGGTTCAGGGTATATAAATATATTGGATTCATCTTTTTCATTAGAGCCGACTGCTTCAAATTTACAAAGATCAGATATTTCAGGAGGTCGAGAAAGTATGACTGACTCAGAAGGGAACCATTTATTTTCTTTATATATATGTAGCAACTTTTCACTATAAAAAAACCTTATAGTCTCCAACAATGCAAACGTTGTTATCTTGAACAAATCGCTTGTACTGAGAATTGTTGGTACTCGAACACTTGGAATATTTGACGATAAAGGAAATCGTCTATCTTCATAAAACTCAATACAATCAACAGCGACCATAGGTCTTAGTAACTCTTTTGTGTATTGGATCTCCTTTTGGCACCAATATCGGCTTGAGTATGTGTCAGAATGTATAGCAATTAGAGTTGACTCAGAAATATGACCTTTAATTTCATCATTAAATTGATATCCAGGTGCTATATCTGTTGCATCAAAGAATTTATTTAAAGAAGTGTTTTCAATGAACTTTTTTAACTGATTTGCTATACCAACCCCTACTCCATTGTCTTTAGCATGACTTAAAAATAATTTTATTGAGGATTGAGAACCAAGTTCTAAAGCATCAAATTCTTTATTTAACCCTAACCGATATAACTCATGGGATATTGATAACAATAAACTCTCTTTGTAAAAGCTCTTATCATATTGAAATGCTCTAATGAAATTTTTGGCTTTCATATCGAGAGGTAAGTTAAACGCTGTATCATCAACCGCTATAGGTACAATGCTAAAACGATCTTTTTCAGTCATTCGTTTAATAAATGAACACCACTCTTTATCAATTACAATATATTTGCTAATAAATATAAAAATTATTGTTTTTTCAGATAAATCAGGTATATCTTTTGGCACCGTAGTAGTTATTGATGTATTAAAGAACGTTGGAATTTTCACTGTGCGTGAATATGGCTTTTCGCAATCTCTGTTTAATAAATTTGCAGAATATCGAATACTTTCAACTAATTCATCCTTGTCAGCTTGATGCCAAACAAAGTGAACAGAACAAGGCTGAATAAAACTCATGGTTTTCTCACTTAGCTTTATGGAATGCTATTCAGATGTATCATCTGACATTTGAATACGGGTATTATCAATTAAGTCATTTTTATCGACTCTTACGTTAAAGGCTTCTTCAACCCTTACTTTAATAGTCTCAACTGAATCACTCCAATCATAGTACTTTGCATAATTAGAATTCAGATTATCTAGAAGCCTGCTTGGAACATTATTCGCATTATATTTATCGCTAGCATGGCTCAAAAAAATGTCATATTTCAAAACAAATCTCCAAATTTAATTTTGGCACCCAACACCGAAGCGCCAAACTTCAAGAGATGGCTATGTGCTAACTGGCACTATTGCCCATAGTATTTAGAACTAAAACTTACTGATATTGGAGCCCCATCATATTGACAGGAAACTCCTACTTTCAAGCGCTTGCGATGATCATAATAAGTATGGAAGTGTGTGTTTTCCCTTACTAATTCTAGCTCCGACAAACTAATGCTCAATGCTCCAAGCATTGATTCAGAATCGAATTCTATATTCTGATTATGGGGTGCGGTTCTTTTTAAATCTATGTCGACATAGCTTATAAAATTGCCTTCTGCCTCTAAAAGCATTCTGCACTCTTCATTTTCAACAATGATATTTCCAACATTATTTGCCTTCCCCCCTACAGCTGTCTCAGCTTTATCTACAGTCATTCCTATATATTGAAGCGGACGATGATATGGGGTACTCATTAGAGGTAGATTATAAGAAATTAACTTATCAATTGCAGTGCCTAAATTTTCAGGACATGCGTCGTCATTCATTGCATTCTTATTGAATACAACTCCGATTGACCTTATTAAAATTTTGAATGATTCGATATAATTTTTTTCATCCCTAAAATCACCACAAAATTTTTCAGAAAGAAAACCTGGAAGCTTGCATTCTTTAAGGATAATAGGAAGCATTTCAATAGGTTTACCGTCGACTTGAGTGTTCATGGCAATATCAAGTTCATTAATAACCCAAGGTGCTTCTATAGAATTTGGAGAGAGTATTACTGCAAAATAATCTACATTGCTAATTCCATTCCTAATTTTTTTAACTAGAGAATCTCCTATCTTCATTTCAGATTCATCTAGCCAGCATTTAACATTGTGTGATTCTAAATCCTTTGCCAACTTTCGAACGAAAGGTTTGTCAGCATGACTATGACTCAAGAAAATACTAGTAATCATAGAAACTTTATCCTTATTGGTTTTTTATACGCAATACCGGGCCAGCTAAAGTACTGACTTCAAACGCATAACGAAGATAGATCTAACCTAGAAAAATAGTTCAGCGTAAATACTTTATTATGTTTCGTCATTTCCCAATTCAGTTAAATCTTCAACGCCAGCCATTTCAGCTAACATCTGGGTATAAATTCGAAGGGCGCTTTGTAGTTGTTCAAGCTCTATGCGAAATTCAGTACACTTTTCAGGTTCATCAAAAGAGCCTTTAATTGAAAGCCCATGCCATTTTGCTGTAAATGGCCTTACTACTTGATTCAATACTACTATGGCAATTTTGGTAAACTCTATACAATGACGGCCATTATTTTTCATCACATCTCTAGTAATGCTAAATATAGAATGGATACTCGTCAATGCAGTCATTTCATCTCCATGCTCAATATGTAAATTTTGAGTTGTTATTCTTGTAAGCAACTCGATGTAGAGTTCCCAAGCAGCTGCTTTATCTTCATCTTGAGGCTTCCACTCCATATCAAGAAATGGTGTCTTGATTTTAAGAGAGGTCATATCCCACTGCTCTAACCATTTACTCCATTTCATTAGAACCACCGTTCTCCACTGCGATTATTTACAAAGTTATCATATGAATTATCTGGATCTATCTTGTTCCGTCTGCCAAATGCCTCATGTATCCAATCATGCACTACTGTAGGTTCTTCACTCCAGTTGTAAATTTTTGCGAAACCACACTGGATATTGTCATTAAGTCTAGGAGGGATTGTGCGACCATTATAATTACTTGGTTTGCCATTAGGCCTTGGATATGTTGGTAACAGTATCCCAATTAATCCAGATCTCGGGTTAAATTGAGTGTTCCTAATACTTGAACCTATTTCCCAATCCACATGTTTCCTTTGCCATGTTTCTGCACCGATGAGGACAACAGTAACAGTTGAGTCTCTTAGATACTCATCTCTTATTTTTTGCCTAATAGTATCCGTTGGTAAATAGGTATTTATATCTCCTATTTGCACTGATTTAGACACCATGATGTCGTATGCATCTGAAAATAATTGCTCGAATCGATTTCTATAATACTGATCATTTGCATGATGATAACTAACAAAAACTTTATGTCTATTTCCTAGGCCAGATAAACCGCCAAACATGTTATAGCTCATATTTACATTTTCCAATCAAGTATATTATCTAGCGGGTGTTTAGACTCGGTATGACTTTCTAGCGACTCATTAATACTCGAATAAGATTTTATAATTTTAAAATCGCTAATCACTCTCTCTATGTACTCATTCAAACTCTTTGTTCCATGAATGAGAGCTCCTATCTTTAAAAAATCTGGCAATTCAACAGAACCTTTTAACTTCAGACTACTAATTTCTTTGCCCGACTTTTTAGCATAGCCAAGCTCATATGGAACCCACCATGACTTAACGGTTTCCTCACTAATAAGACACATAGTATGAGAACTACTAGCAATACCTCTTTCAATAAGAGCTGTAATCTCTTCAGAATTTCCTCTATCAACTGCCTTTTGAAGTGCTTCATCATGAATATCTAGATATACATCTATATCAGCTTTTTCCATAATATAATCAGCAATACCTTCCACCGCGGTCTTATCGATTGATATATGAGATAAAAATATACAAGGTTTATCTTCGTTTGCTGAAGCATAGCTTTTGTTAGACTCGAATGATGCCAGTCCTGGTACTTGTAAAGCTCTATTCCTTCCTGCCATAAAAACTCCTATTTAGACACAGCATTAATTTAAAAACATAACCGTGGATATACAAACCGAGTTCGTATAAGCCCCTAAGTCTGGGAAAGACGAACAAATAGAATTTTTCTTTGAAATCATCCGACCTTCCCTGTAACGATGTTTATTGATGATACGTACATTATACACTCCTGAGTTTTGTGTCAATTTGTAACTGCCAATCTCACCCACACCTTGAGCTAGCTCAAACTAAAGGTCTCCCACCCACTCCCACCGTAATCAAACGACTCTTGCCCAAACAACTGAATCATGGTTCACTTATTAACAAATGAACTAGCATTCACACCTTCAGGAGCTTTGCATTGGCTTATCGCGAAACCGAACATACCTTGGCTAAAAAGGCTGATACCCGCTTACGTTTGCTGAAGGCGGCGCGCCGTTTGGTGCAGCAGGGTGGCTTTGCAGCGGCTTCTGCGAGTGCGGTGGCGAAGGAGTCTGGGGTGGCGTCGGGTACGATTTATCGGCACTTCCCGAATAAGTCGGAGTTGGTGGCTGAGGTATTTCGTTATGCTACCGAGCGTGAGGTGGCGGCGGTTGCTCAGGCATGTGATGCGCAGACTGTTGAAGGCGAAAAAACGGCAGCGGATAAGTTAACCGCGGCGGTCGAGACCTTTGCTCAGCGTGCGCTTTTGGGTAGAACCTTGGCCTATGCTTTGATCGCCGAGCCTGTGGACCCTAGGGTTGAGCAAGAGCGTTTGCGTTATCGGTTTGCTTACGCTGAAATTTTTGAAGATGTGATTGCGCTGGGTATTCAGCGCGGTGAGTTTGTTGCGCAGAATTGTCAGATTACCGCGGCGGCTTTGGTGGGTATGTTGGCGGAGTCTTTGGTTGGGCCGCTCAGCTCTTTATTAGAAGACGCCTCTTTAAAAAAAGAGAATGATCACGATGATCTTATTCACAGTTTAACCGCGCTGGCATTACGCGCGGTTGGTTTTAACGCTTAGACTTTTTAATTTAGAAATAGAAATCATAAAAATAATATATTTATAGGAATTCACATGACAAATTTCAATAGCGAGACCCACGAGGTTTTTAACCAGCCCACGCCGTTAGAAAATTATAATGCGTATGAATCGGATGCGGCGTTGCAGCATTGGATGACGACCTTTAATGGCGATTTTGCCAAAGCCGATGTCAGCCAATATGGTCATCATGTGGGGCATGAATTAATTGAGGCGGGGTTTTTAGCCAATCAGTATAAGCCTGAGTTTCATCCTCATGATCGTTTTGGTAATCGTATTGATTTGGCGAAGTTTCATCCGGCGTATCATCAGTTAATGCGCACGGCGATTGAGGCCGGTGCACACTCTTTGCCTTGGACAACTAGCCCTGATCAGAGCAAAGGCGCTCACGTTGCCCGTGCCGCGATGGAGTATATGCACAACCAGGCGGATTCCGGTTCGGGTTGCCCACTGACGATGACCTTTGCCGCTGTGCCTGCGATTAAAACTACGCCGAGTTTGGCGAAAGATTGGTTGCCTAAAATTACCGCGCGCCATTACGACGAACGTAATATTCCTTGGTTCGAAAAAGAAGGTGTGACCATTGGTATGGCCATGACCGAGAAACAAGGTGGCTCGGATGTGCGGGCAAATACTACCAAGGCGACACCGATTGATGCGGCTAAAACCGGTTCTGGTGAAGCGTATGAATTAGTGGGGCATAAGTGGTTTTGCTCGGCGCCGATGTGCGATGCGTTTTTGGTATTAGCGCAAACTGAAAAAGGTTTGTCGTGTTTTCTATTACCGCGCTGGCGTCCGGATGGCAGCAAGAACCAGATGTATGTACAGCGTTTGAAAAATAAGCTGGGCAATATTTCTAACGCGTCTTCAGAAGTTGAATTCCGCGGGGCTTATGCACAGATGGTCGGCGACGAAGGTCGTGGGGTTCCGGCGATTATTGAGATGGTATCAATGACCCGTTTCGATTGCATGGTCGGTTCCAGTTCGTTAATGCGCGCGTCTACCGCACAGGCGTTGCACCATACGAGTGGCCGTAATGTGTTTGGTAAAAACTTGCACGAGCAAGTATTGATGCAAAATGTATTGGCGGATTTATCGATTGAATCAGAAGCGGCGTTGGCGATTTCTATGCGCGTGGGTAATGCGTTGGATAACTTGCAAGACGAACAGCAAAACTTGTTTGCCCGTGTTGCCACTGCCATTGGTAAATACTGGATCTGCAAACGCGCACCGAATCATGCTTATGAAGCCATGGAGTGTTTAGGGGGCGTGGGTTATGTGGAAGAGAACATCATGCCGCGGGTTTAT
>Ga0209184_1001732_pt1 | contig 12972 bp, 6 predicted proteins | sample EN8Hudsemesocosm_2_FD_184627 | JGI IMG/M metagenome (GOLD analysis project Ga0209184, IMG submission 184627) | Methane-oxidizing microbial communities from mesocosms in the Hudson Canyon - EN8C Hudson Canyon (SPAdes) (version 2) | ecosystem: Environmental > Aquatic > Marine > Cold seeps | place... | reverse complement strand
CAAATCGCCGCTAGCTTCTTTCATTGCCCAGCAATTAGGATGACCTTGTAAGTTTTGCACTGTCGCAATTGGAATTTCAACTCCGCTGCGAGAAGGTACGTTATAAAGCATACATGGAAACTTCGCTACATCTAACAAAGCTTTAAACCACTGAGTTTGACCAACCACACCCGGTTTTGCATAAAGTGGCGTACCAAGAAGAAAACTATCAATATTTAATTCATTACAGCGGTGAATCCAGTTGATCTGTTCTGGTAAGTTATAACCACCAACAGCGACCATTAACGGTGTATCAAGTTGTAAATTACATACAAATTCGACAATACTTAGCTGTTCAGCACTTGTTAAGGCTAATCCTTCACCTGTGCTGCCAAGTAACAACAAACCATTACCCGCTTGCGCTTGCGCTGTTGCTATCTTTTTTAAACTCGTGAAGTCAATTTGATCATTTTCAAGGAATGGTGTTATTAATGCAGTCCATAAAGGAAAAGCATCAACGCTTTGGGTACCAATAAATTGGGAATTTATGTTAATAGATGATTTTATATTCATTGCTCTCGAACTCATTAATTTCTGGACTGTGCTGAACACAATGCAGATTAGTTCGGAGAACTTAAAGGCATTCACAATGAGCCGAGCAAAACACCCTAGTATTAATTAGGTGTTACTGGCTTTTATGCAAAGGCCAGAAGCTCTCCACTCAATTATAACCTACCCTGGGTAAGTCAATATCAGTGACAGTTGTTGGGATTCAGCCCTCAAACCTTTCTGCAATAAACAAAGGTAAACAACCGATAAATACTTCATCAAATAAACATTTATCTCGGCGTTAATCCCCCTCATTATCATTAGCAGAGTTTGATCTCTGTGTTTTGACTAGGTCAAAGCAATGACAACTACCTGGTTAACGCTCCTCTTCTGGCCCCTTTAGAACTTCATGGTATAAAAAACCACAAAGTTAGAATTAGGGACAGCGCTATTTAAGCATTTTTAGAGTATTTATGTCAATCTTGAAAAATTCTAATTGTCGATTAAAGTACGAATAACGTAGAATACTATCTTCTACCTTATTCACTACTGCATCTCCTTATGTCAATTTCAAACATCAGCCAAGTCTTATTACGTAATAGCGAGCTGTTATCCGCCAACACACCGTTATTTATTAATTTGACTGCAGATGGTTTTATTGAAAGCTATTTGGCCGATACCCCAAATGCTAAGATAAATTGCCATAACACTAATTTCATTGATTATCTTGCTATCAAAAACAAATACCATACTAAGGTAAGTTCGAGCTTTGCTAGTGAATACAAAAGTGACATAAAACACGACTTAGTAATCATTAACTTTCCTAAAAGTAAAGATGAACTCGCCTTTACTTTCGCTATGATTGCCCCATATTTACTTGTTGATGCCAAAGTAATTCTAGTCGGAGAGAAAAAAGGAGGCGTGCAATCTAGTCCAAAATTAGCCCAGCATTTTTTGCTTAATTGTCAAAAAATTGATGCTGCTCGCCATTGTTTAGTATTTGCAGGCATAGTTAATTCACAAAGCCTAACCAAGCACTTCAATATTGATGATTGGTTTAAAAACTACCAAATTAACGTGGATAATATTGAACTAACGATAGCTTCACTTCCTGGCGTTTTTAGCCAGAAAAAACTAGATATAGGCACCGCTTTATTGTTAAATAATTTACCCGAAACAATGCATGGAAAAGTATTAGATTTTGGCTGTGGTGCTGGTGTTATAAGCTGTTTTATTGGTAAAAAATTTCCTACCGCTCAATTATCTTTACTTGATGTCAGTGCATTAGCAATAACATCAGCGAAGAGAACGCTGGCACTTAATAGTTTATCTGGTGATGTTTTTGCTTCAAATAGCTTATCTAAGGTAACAGGAAAATATCAACACATAGTTTCCAACCCGCCCTTTCATCAGGGAACAAAAACCAGTTATCAGGCTAGCGAAAACTTTTTAAAGGGTATAAAACCTCATATTGCCCCTCGAGGAAATATCACCATCGTAGCAAATAGCTTTTTACAATATTTACCCATAATGCAACAGCAAATTGGTACAACAAAGAGCTTAATTAACAAACAAGGTTTTAGTATTTATTACTGCCAAGTGAATTAATAACCAACCAAGCTTGCTAAATTTATTATTTTCAGCGATTGTTATGCTATGACCACAAAAATCAAATTAACTTCTAATCGTAAGTTTTTACTTACTAGTATTTTAGGAGTTGCTTCTTTTGTACTAATAACCATTTTAACGAGTGTTATATACATTGTTGAAGCTGAAGAAAAATTAAACTTGGAAAATGATACGCTTGCTTGGGCTAATTCTTTAGCTCAAGCAAGCGTGAGTTATTTGATTGAAAATAAAAAAGACGCTAAAAAAAAATCTAAGGCTAAACTAAAACAGTTAGTCACTCCGGCCTACATTAATTATATCCACCTTTATAAAAAGGATGATAATGATAAAACCACCTATTTTTCAGGCTTTAATAAAAGCATTTATTATCCATCCATCCCCGATAAAATTGACCAATTAGAGCAATTATCATCCCTTAGATACCAACAAAACCATGTAGAATTAATTGTAAAAATAAAACAAAACCAAACAATAGTGGGTTATTTATATATTCAGTCAAGTACAAAACATATCAATGACTTTAGTAGACAATTAATTTCTACTGCACTAATTTTACTGTTGCTAGGTTTAACCCTTTTCATACTATTAGCGCACGTCATTAAAAAGAAAATAAATCAACCTATTTCAACCATAGTAGAGTCGATACAGGAAATATCTCAAAGTAAAAATTATAGTGAAAGAATAGAAACGCTTCCTATCGTTGAGCTTGATGTTTTAGCTCAAAATATTAATATATTATTAAATAGAACAGAAAAACACATCAATAAAAAAGACGATAAGTATCAGCTAACGTTATTACAAAACAGCACATTAGCAAAGAAGGTACAGGCAAGAACAGATGCGTTGAAAGAATCCAATCAAGAGCTACTTTCAACCTTAGAAAAGCTGCATCAATTTCAGGGGCAATTGGTTGAAACTGAGAAAATGGCTTCTCTGGGGGATATGGTTGCAGGCATTGCCCATGAAGTAAATACACCCATAGGTTTAGGTGTTACTGCATCAACACTAATGAGTGATCGACTTGGTGAAATAAAACAAGCATTCGAAGATAAGTCTTTAAAATCAAGTCAATTGAAAAAATTCCTGAATCAAGGCGAAGAAAATATAGGAATTATTTACCGAAACTTAGAGCGTGCAGCTAAATTAATTTCTAGCTTTAAGAAGGTTGCCGTTGATCAATCAAGTGTAGACACTCGTGTATTTAATGTTAAAGAGTTACTTGAAGAGGTATTAATAACACTTAAAGCTAAACTGAATAAAAAACATATAAAGCTTACTATTGACTGCCCTGAAAATCTTATCGTTGAAAGTAAACCAGGGCCTATTAATCAGATATTGATCAACCTTATTTTAAACTCCATTATCCATGGTTTTGAGAACAAATCTGATGGTGTAATAAATATCTCCGTAATTTATTTAAGTGAACAATTGCATCTCAGTTATAAAGACGATGGTGTCGGTATAAATGAAAGCATTAAGGCAAAAATTTTTGAACCCTTTACTACAACTAAACGCGGTAGCGGTGGGAGTGGATTAGGACTTCATTTAGTGTTCAATATTGTGACACAAGCATTGAATGGACACATAGACTTTGAAAGCAACGTAGGACAAGGTACTACCTTTAATATCACTTTTCCTGCTTCTTTAGTACCAGAACAATAAACCATAATAATCCTCCAACAACAAAACAATAAAATATAGCAATATAAGCCAATCTAATTGTTATTTAATTCATACTTAGTTACCATGGTTAACCAGATGTTAAATTTATTCTCAATATGAATTAATAATGCCATTTTAGTTGGAAATTCATATTCTGATTTCGCTTGAGCAAAGCCTTCAAACTAACGGAAAGAGCATGGAAAATTATCAAATTCTTATTGTAGAAGATGAAGATGTTACTCGTTTTAACCTGCGCAATTTATTTGAAGCCGAAGGTTATAAAGTCTTTGAAGCTATTGACGGGGAAGCAATGTCCACAATGCTTGGTCAGCACGACATAAACCTAGTAATAATGGATATTAACCTCCCAGGAAAAAATGGTCTACTACTTGGCAGAGAGCTCGCAAGCAATAAAAACTTAGGGCTAATATTCCTAACGGGTCGAGATAGCGATATCGATAAAATCTTAGGGCTTGAAATTGGTGCTGATGATTATTTAACTAAGCCATTTAACCCTAGAGAGCTAACCATCAGAGCTCGTAACATTCTTAGTCGAATAGGTCAAAACCAAACAGAAAACGAAACAGCGCAACCCATAGTTAACTTTAACGAATGGACCCTAAACGGGAATTCACGTGAAATGACAAGTCCAAGCGGTGAGATTATTCCTATCCCTCGTGGTGAATATAGAGCATTACGCTTATTAATAAAAAATGAAGGCAATATCATTTCAAGACAAGAGTTGATAAAGGAAATGACCGGCCGTGATTTGCGCAGCAATGATAGAACCGTAGATGTCACTATAAGAAGGTTGCGTAAACATTTCGAATCAAATTCTGAAACGCCGGAATTAATCAATACCATACATGGTGAAGGTTATCGTTTTGTAGGTAAAGCTGAATAATTTATTATATATCGTCAACTTAAAGACTTTCTAACCAATCATTAAAATCAGAGATGGCTTGTTTGTTGTGAATTTTAAGTTCAGCCAACTGATGAGCCTTATCATTTGCACTTGCTGTTGTTTTTTCCATTAACTTTAATCGTGAATGCAAAGCTTTCAAGCCAACACTCCCTGCTGCACCTTTCATTTTATGACAGTGCTCTTGCCATAATTGCGTGTCACCACAAAGCAATGAATTTTCAATGTCATTAATATATATAATTACTTGTTGAGCATACAATGCGAACATTTTCTTAACAACGTCATTCCCTAAGCTTTGCACATAACCATCAAGAAGTTCATTATCTAGCTGTATCAACTCACTATTTTCATTCATAAAACAACCTTGTTAGACACCAAGTTAAATACCAAGTTAAATACCAGTCTAACAATTTTTCTTTTTAGCACCAATATATATATGAGTATCGTTAGTCTAATTTATTGAATTTATACCTACTACAACTCCCAGCTTAATTTTGAAGTAGAATGGGTATCAAAAATAAGATAGAATGTGCGCCCTTGAATTTACTTGTTGTGCGGTTACTTAGCTATCATCGCACGGCCTTAGTTAAGTAACTATAGCTAGAAGCGGAGTCATAATGACGACAACGATGCCTGATATTGCCAACCATACCACAGCCCAAACAGAGGGAACACTTGACTGGGTGGGTATGAGTAATATTGAAATGCCAATAATGGTCGCCTCAAAAGGCGAAAGCGAACGTATGGTCTCAGCTCATGTTGATGCATTTGTTAACTTAAAAGAAGCACAGGCTAAAGGCATTCATATGTCACGCCTCTATTTACTCCTTGATGAATTGTCAACCAGCAATGTACTAAACTATCAAAGCTTAGTAACGCTACTTGATGGTTTTATTAGCAGCCATAACGATTTAAGTGATCAAGCAAAAGTTACTTTTAGTTTTGAATATCACCTACGGAGAAAATCGTTAATCAGCGGTAAAGAAGGTTGGAAGGCCTACCCGATAACGTTAACAGGTCATTTTAACCAAGGTAAACTAGCCATAGAAATGGCTATTGATGTACGTTATTCATCAACTTGTCCTTGCTCTGCGGCTTTGGCTCGACAGTTAATTCAAAAAGCATTTCAGCAAAAATTTAACGATGAAAACGTTGATTTAGAGACTATTCATGAATGGCTTGGTACTACAGAAGGCATTGTTGCTACACCACATTCGCAGCGTTCTGTTGCCGAAGTAAAAGTAAAGCTTAACAACAATGTTAGCGACTTCCCCATTACTGATTTAGTTGATTTAATTGAAGGTGCTTTAAAAACCCCCGTACAAGCTGCCGTTAAGCGTGAAGACGAGCAAGAATTTGCTCGCCTTAATGGGCAAAATCTTATGTTCTGTGAAGATGCAGCTCGTCGCTTACAATACAGCATGAATCAAGCCCAAGAGTATGATGACTTCTGGTTGAAAATAAACCATCTAGAATCTTTACATGCACACGATGCTGTCAGTGTGACGACCAAAGGCGTAACTGGCGGTTATCAACCTTAAATAGCTCCAGTATAAAGGTGCACTTGCAAGGTTACTAACTAACTCACTTATTTCAAATGAAAGCCTCTACAGCAATGTAGGGGCTTTTTTATGGACAATTTTTCAATACTTTTTACCTTAACGAATGCGGCATATTGGTTGATTAGAAAAACAGCACATAGAATAATACACTTTCTTCATTTTTCCGTTTTATAGTGTAAAAAACAATACTTTATGTGAATAAAGAATATTCTCAATAAAAATACCAAATTTCCTCAACTAGCATATAGAAGTGAGACGTAGCTCCTTTTAGAGTAAATACTAGTATTTTTTAATAATGATTTATCGCTGTATATATTCAAATAATCTGCATACATATTCACAAAATGATTGACTCAGAGCCATTTTACGGGTAATTTTGCCGACCGCTTTAAATAATGATTTTCATTAATGGCATATCGTCTGAAAAGACTCGGCAGAAGTCTGGCGTTCGATATTCAAGAAATTCTAAATAATATTCTGAAGGATCAGCAGCGTACATTTTGAGCATTAAAAATATATAGCTTAATTAGAAAGAAATGACTAATAGAAATAGTTTGATGAAATAGGAATAAGCAATGAATGATATGAGCAAAAAACCCCAGGGCCTTTATCGCGCCGAGTTTGAACATGACAGCTGTGGCATTGGTTTTGTCGCTAACCTAAAGGGCAAAAAATCTCACGATATTATTGAAAATGCGCTCACCATGTTGAGCTGTATGGAACACCGTGGTGGTACTGGTTTTGATGTCAAAAGTGGTGATGGTGCCGGTATTCTCATTCAAATTCCCCACGAATTTTTTAGTCAAGAAACCGCAACTTTAGGCTTTGGCTTGCCAAATGCCGGAGATTACGGCGTCGGCATGATCTTCTTTCCACGTGATCAAGAGCAAAGCGAAGCATGCCGAGACATTTTAAATCAAAATATTATTGAACTAGGCTTAACCCTAATAGGTTATCGTGATGTCCCTGGTGATAACTCAATGTTAGGCGCTGTTTCATTTGAAAGTGAACCAAATATTGAGCAGGTTTTTATCGGTAAGCCGGCTGAGTTAACAGCACAAGAGTTTGAGCGTAAGTTGTTTGTTCTACGAAAATACACTTCGCATAAAATCAATGCCAGTATTGCCAAAGAGCGTGACGAGTTTTATGTTACCTCGATGTCATCGACAAAAATTGTCTATAAAGGGCAATTTACTACTGAGCAAGTTCGTCAATATTATCTTGACCTCCAAGATGAACGTACTATCTCTGGCATGGCGATGTTCCATTCTCGTTTCTCGACTAATACCTTCCCAGCTTGGCGTCGTGCACAACCGTTTCGTTATATCGCCCACAATGGTGAAATAAATACCGTACGCGGTAACATTAACTGGATGAATGCACGTGAAGCATTGTTCAGTTCAGTCAATTTTAGCGATGCTGAATTGAATATGTTGAACCCAGTTTGTAATAACGATAATTCAGATTCCGCCAACCTAGATATGGCAATTGAATTGTTGGTGCTAAGCGGACGTTCGCTAGCCCAAGTCATGATGATGATGGTGCCAGAAGCTTGGCAAACTCAAACTGATATGGATGAAACTAAGAAAGCATTCTATGAATACTATGCTTGTATAATGGAGCCTTGGGATGGCCCAGCTTCGTTATCATTTACTGATGGTAATATCATTGGTGCAACGCTTGATAGAAATGGTTTACGCCCTTCTCGTTACTTATTAACCGAAGATGGCACCTTAGTGATGGGTTCTGAAACAGGTACCTTGTGTGTTGATCAGTCAACGGTCGTTGAAAAAGGTCGTCTCCAGCCGGGTAAAATATTCATTGCCGATTTAGAGCAAGGTCGCATCATCAGTGATGACGAAGTTAAACAACAAGTTAGTTCGGCTCAGCCTTACGGTAAGTGGGTAAGCGAAAACAAAATTGAGTTGGATCAGCTAGCTGTACCAACTGCCTCTATTGCGCAACCACCTTTGGTGGAATTGCGAAAAATACAAAAAGCCTTTGGTTATACTAGCGAAGATCTTAACTTAGTGCTTGCTGGCATGGTTGGCACGTCAAAAGAGCCATTAGGTGCTATGGGCACAGATACGCCTTTGGCTGTTCTGTCTGATCGTCCACAACAACTATCACATTATTTTAAGCAGTTATTTGCTCAGGTAACTAACCCACCAATCGATCCTATTCGCGAAGAATTAGTGATGTCGTTGCGTGGTTATATCGGTAAGTCACTTAACTTACTTGATGAAACAGCGGCGCATTGTCATAAGGTTGAAATCGAACAGCCGGTTTTAACAAACGAGCAATTACGCAAATTACAGCATATTGATAATAATCATCTGCAATCAAAAACCATTGCTATCACCTTTAAAGGCAACGGTGAAGCTGGTGCACTTAAAAAGGCGCTTGATCGTGTATGTTTTAACGCTAAAAGTGCCGTTGAGGATGGTTATGAAATACTTATTTTAAGTGATCGTGAAGTTGATAGTGATCATGTTGCCATTCCATCAGTATTAGCCACTGCAGCTGTTCATCATTATTTAATTCGTGAAAAATTACGCTCTTATGCTGATATTATTCTTGAATCTGCTGACATTCGTGAGACTCACCATTTTGCTACTGTAATTGGTTATGGCGCAGCCGCTGTAAACCCATACTTAGCACTGGAAAGTATGTATGGCTTGCGTGATGAGGGGGTACTTGATAGTAAATTATCAGATCAACAAATAACCGACAAGTACACCAAAGCGGTAGGTAGTGGTTTACTGAAAACCTTCTCTAAGATGGGTATTTCAACATTACAGTCTTATTTAGGCGCACAAGTTTTTGAAGCTTTAGGCATTAACTCTGATGTTATCGAGCAGTACTTTACCGGCACCGTAAGTCGTATTGAAGGCTTGAGCCTAGATCAAATCGCTCAAGAAGCTCTGCTTCGCCATCGTGAAGGTTTCCCTGAAGCTAATCGAATAGCGATTGAAAACTTATTACCAACCGGTGGTGAATATTCGTGGCGTAATGATGGCGAACGTCATCTATTTAGCCCAACAGTTATCCGTTTACTACAGCATTCAACGGCAAGTAACGACACAAATCAATTTAAACAGTACACGAAAACAGTCGATGATCAGAGTAAAGATGCTTTTACCCTACGTGGTTTGCTTGAACTGAGTAGCGATCGTCCTTCAATTCCATTGAGTGAAGTGGAACCGATTGAAAATATTTTCAAACGTTTTGCCTCAGGTGCAATGTCATTTGGCTCAATCTCATGGGAAGCACACACTACTTTAGCTATTGCCATGAATCGTATTGGCGGTAAGAGCAACAGCGGTGAAGGCGGTGAAGATCCTATTCGTTATACGCCGTTGGAAAATGGCGATTCAATGAACTCGCGTATTAAGCAAGTAGCTTCTGGTCGCTTTGGTGTTACCAGTCATTATTTGGCCAATGCCGATGAGCTACAAATAAAAATGGCACAGGGCGCAAAACCGGGCGAAGGTGGCCAGTTACCAGGCGATAAAGTGGATGCTTGGATTGGCAAAACTCGTGGTTCTACGCCGGGTGTTGGTTTGATTTCACCGCCACCACATCACGATATATATTCTATTGAAGATTTGTCACAGCTCATTTTTGATCTTAAAAACGCCAACCGCGAAGCGCGTGTTAACGTTAAACTAGTTTCAGAAGCAGGTGTAGGTACTATCGCATCAGGTGTATCTAAAGCTTATGCTGATGTAGTACTTATTGCTGGCCATGATGGCGGCACTGGTGCTTCACCACTTAGTTCAATTAAACACACCGGCTTGCCGTGGGAACTTGGTTTGGCTGAAACCCATCAAACCTTGGTGCGTAATAAACTGCGTAGCCGTATTACTGTACAAACTGATGGTCAACTTAAAACGCCACGCGATTTAGCGATTGCAACGTTACTTGGTGCAGAAGAATACGGCATGGCAACAACAGCGTTAGTCGTTGAAGGTTGTATCATGATGCGTAAGTGCCATTTAAATACTTGTCCCGTTGGCATTGCCACGCAAGATAAAGATTTACGCGATCGTTTTACTGGTCGTGCGGATATTTTAGTTAACTTCTTTACCATGATGGCTGAAGGTTTGCGTGAAATCATGGCTGAGCTTGGTTTTACAAGCATTGATGAAATGGTTGGACAAACGCAGTGTCTTAAGCAACGTAGTGACGTCGATCACTGGAAATACAGTGGTGTTGATTTAACGCCACTATTGCACAAAGAAGAGTGCGGTGAAAACGAAACACTTTACCGGTCAATTAGCCAAAAACACCTAATTGACGACATTATCGATCGTAAGATGATAAAAGATGCTCAAGCAGCGCTTGATACTCAACAAAGCGTTGAACTTGAATATGATGTTATCAATACTGATAGAACCATTGGTGCGATGATTTCTAACGAAATATCTAAGAAGTATCAAGACAAAGGATTACCAGAAAATACCATCAAGGTGAAGTTTAACGGCTCAGCCGGTCAAAGTTTTGGTTGTTTCTCAGCTAAAGGTTTGCATTTTGAACTTGAAGGCGATGCTAATGATTACTTTGGTAAAGGGCTGTCTGGCGCTAATCTAGTTGTATACCCAAGCAAACAAGCTAAGTTTTCGCCAAGTGAAAATATCCTAATTGGTAATGTTGCCTTCTTTGGCGCAACCTCAGGCAGTGCATTTATCCGTGGTGTTGCCGGTGAGCGTTTCTGTGTTCGTAACTCTGGCGCAACGGCTGTTGTTGAAGGGGTTGGTGATCACGGTTGTGAATACATGACTGGTGGTAAGGCGGTTATCTTAGGCACAACGGGTCGTAACTTTGCCGCTGGCATGTCAGGTGGTGTCGCTTATGTACTTGATATTAACAAAGACTTTGCACCTAAATGCAACATGGAAATGGTTTCACTGGAAACAGTAGATACCGATACTGAAAGCCTTGAATTAAAAGCATTAATTACTCAACATTTTGTAGTAACAGGCTCAGATGTCGCCAGTGAACTACTCAGTAATTGGGATAATAGCGTTAAGCGCTTCGTCAAGGTAATGCCTGTTGATTACAAGCGAATGCAAGGTTACATGAATAACGTGCGCAGTAGCGGAAAATTTGACTCCGAGTATGACATTGCCGTTAAAGCATTCGATATCCATTTAAACAACATAGCTAGCGCAAAAGCCTAAGCTGCCAAGGAGAAAATATTATGGGAAATCCAATAGGATTTATCAACGTAGGTCGTGCCTTGCCAACTGAACGCCACCCAGGTGAGCGCTTAATTGACTGGCTTGAAGTATCAGAAAAAATGCCACAAGCGGAAATCGAGCAACAAGCCTCTCGTTGTATGGATTGTGGCGTGCCATTTTGTCAGTCAGCAAAGTCAGAGTTTGCTCCTGCAGTTGCTGGTTGTCCTGTTAACAATGTTATTCCTGAGTGGAACGACTTGGTTTACAGAGGACGCTGGAAAGATGCAGTAGAGTTGTTGCATAAAACCAATAACTTCCCTGAGTTTACAGGCCGAGTATGTCCAGCGCCTTGTGAAGGTGCTTGTGTACTAGGCATCAATGCAGACCCAGTGACCATTAAACTGCATGAAAAATCAATTATTGACCACGCCTTTAAAGAAGGTTGGGTGACAGCTCAAATACCGTCAAGTCGCACCAGCAAAAATGTAGCTGTAATTGGTTCTGGCCCTGCTGGCTTAGCGGCAGCAGCACAGCTTAATAAAGCTGGCCATATGGTTACAGTATATGAGCGCGCCGATCGTATCGGTGGTTTGTTAATGTACGGTATTCCTAACATGAAATTGCAAAAGGAATTAGTGCAACGTCGAGTGGATATTTTAGCGGAAGAAGGCATTGTTTTTGTAACTAATACTGAAGTAGGCAAAGACGTTAGTGTTAAGCAGCTTGAAAGTGATTTTGACGCGGTAGTGCTATGTATTGGCGCCACTGTGCCACGCGATTTACCGGTTGAAGGGCGTGAACTTAACGGTGTTCATTTTGCTATGGACTTTCTAAAAGGCAATACCAAAAGCTTACTTGATAGTGAACATGAAGATGGCCAGTACATTAATGCTCAAGGCAAAAATGTCGTGGTAATTGGTGGTGGTGATACCGGTACCGATTGTATTGGTACCTCATTACGTCATCAGTGTAAAAGCGCCATCCAACTAGAAATTATGCCGCGTCCTCCAGAAAAGCGTGAAGAAAATAACAATCCTTGGCCACAATGGCCAAAACGCTTGTTGGTTGATTATGGTCAAAATGAAGCTATCGAAATTCAAGGTCAAGATCCACGTCAATATTTAGTGATGACTAAGAAAATTGAAAGTGACGAGCAGGGTAATGTTAAAGCGGTTCATACCGTTGATATTACTTGGCAGCGTAAAGACAATGGCCAAATGATCCCGCAAGAAGTTGCTGGCAGTGAAAAAGTACTTCCTGCTGACATCGTCCTTATCGCTATGGGCTTTATGGGGCCTGAAGGTGGCTTGGTTGAGCAATTTGGTCTTGAACAAGATAATCGCTCTAACATTGCAGCAGAATACGATAAATTTGCTACCAGCAAACAAGGCGTGTTCGCTGCCGGTGATGGTCGTCGTGGTCAAAGTTTAATTGTTTGGGCAATTGATGAAGGTCGTCGCTGCGCTCGTGAAGTTGACACTTA
>Ga0209184_1001730_pt1 | contig 12977 bp, 11 predicted proteins | sample EN8Hudsemesocosm_2_FD_184627 | JGI IMG/M metagenome (GOLD analysis project Ga0209184, IMG submission 184627) | Methane-oxidizing microbial communities from mesocosms in the Hudson Canyon - EN8C Hudson Canyon (SPAdes) (version 2) | ecosystem: Environmental > Aquatic > Marine > Cold seeps | place... | reverse complement strand
AATAAATAATCGCAATAAGTACATTTATCACTGCCTCCTGAGTCCTCTATTGTAAATCGGCTAATATGCTCTTGGGCTAGATTGACTGCATCAGGGTAAGTGATGTTGAAAATCTTTTTAGCGGCTTTATCCAAGCGCAGTTCCTGAGATAAACTCGGAAACAGTTCTTCTAATTTTTCCGCTTCTTGTTTTATTTGTTCAAGGTCGATAAGTAAAATCTGAGCCATAACTTTTCCTTTAATGGATGTGTAAATTAAAATGCAGCAGTAAATCCAATAGAACGCTGTGATCCTTCGTTTTTAAACCCCACTTCAGATTTTAGCTCTTGAATAAACATCTCAACATTAGCCATTTCACCCATAACGGTAAGCTTTCTTTTAACTGCTGCGAAATCACCTGGTGTTAGAAATTCCAATGCCGATAATTGTTTCTTCAGCGCACCTTTCTTACGTGGAGAAAGTGAATTCACCGTATCACCTAAAAATCCTTTCAATAATTTCCACGCTTGTTCGGTTTTTAAATAAGTAAACTCCAATTTAAAATCAAAACGTCTTAATGCGGCGGCATCCAAATCATTCATTAGATTGGTGGAGCAGATAAAAATCCCTTTAAAATTTTCCATCTGGACCAGCAACTCATTTACTTGAGTCGTTTCCCAGCTATGTTGACTGTTTTTTCTATCACGTAAAAAACTGTCTGCCTCATCCAGTAATAACAAGCCTTTTTCTTGTGTTGCTTGCTCAAACATTAGAGCAATATTTTTTTCAGTATTTCCCACATAACAATCAATAATGTCAGAAGCTCGTTTAGCAATTAAAGGAATTTCAAGATACTCTGCCAAATATTTAGCATAAGCACTTTTTCCCGTACCTGGCGCACCGTAAAAACACAGTCGTCCTTCGCCAGAATGCTTTAGCCCCATTGCAATTTTAGCGAGTGGTGCTTCGGTATTAATCAATGCAGGATCATAAAAACCAGTAGGGGAGGGGTTCACTGCTTTATACGGATGGCCCATCGCTTTTAAGCTATTACCAATGATATCTTCAAGACCTTTCTCGACTAGATCCACTTGAGTCTCACCTATAATTTTACTAACCCGTGTAGCGCGATCAATCACTGCAGGGGCAAATGTTCTAAATGTGATAATCGATCAATCCATTCGCTACTAACAGGGGTATCATTAAGTGCTTCTGTCAGCATTTGCTTTCTAACTGAATGCGTTGGAACAGGCAATTCAAATACCAAATCAAAACGACGAAGGAAGGCCTCATCCATACTGCCAATATCGTTCGATAACCAAAAAGTGGGCACTGAATTATTTTCTAATAGCTGATTAATCCAGCCCTTATTATTAGACTGTGATTTTTTGCTACTATTACCCATTAACTGAGCAAAAGCATCTATTTGAAACAAATCCTCAATTTCATCAAATAACAAACATTGCCTTTGGCCCTTTTCTAACAGCTTTTGCGCAAGCTGACAGGCGGTTACGCGTTCTTTACCCGATAAAATATCGCCATCGCTATCTTCCACACTAATTTCATACAATTTAATCTTTAGTTCTTCGGCTAAGGTGCGTACCCATTGGTTTTTTCCCGTGCCAGGCGATCCATAAATTAAAATATTTGCACCCCGTATTTTTTTATCACACACGGTTTGTAGGTAAGCGGATAAACGAGAATAGTCTTTTTCAATATGGCTAAAATGTTTAGGCGTTAACGTCGCCAAAGGTGCGAGTGTAATAAAAGAAGAAAATAATGACTCAATATTTTGTTGAGGGCTATCTAATGCACTGCAAAAACCTGATAACAGATCAAATTTACGATCTATATTGTCGGCAGATGAATCAACCTTTAATAAGCCCGATTGATACAGTAACCCCTCTTTTGTTAAAGTCTTAATAATGACTTTTTCAGGGATATTAATAATACGGGCTAAATAAGAATAAAAAACTCGATTACTTAATTTACCCAAAGTATCATAGCAATCTCCGTAATCAGGGTCTAATTCAATCAAGGTAGCAAATAACATAACCTCAGTTTCAACCGTATTCATACCAAAGTGGTGGTTGATGTGCTGTAGGTTAGTAAACAAATCACCTTGGCGAATAATCTTAGTTTCTATAAACTGTTGAGAGCGACTCTTAATGACTTTATAACGTGTAGAAGGTTTTATATCTTCCAACTCATCTTCTTTAAAACCAAGTAATTTAAAGGTTTTATTTCGATTAAATCGTTCTTTAGCCAATTCTTTAGCGCCATGGCAAAATAACAAGCTACGGCTTAACCAAAACCGTTTTAATTGATCAAGACATAAATCATCGGCAGATAAGGTATTTTGAGTTTCATTATTCACTGTTAAATCGGATATTTTAGGTGTTAATGGATGTTGCGTAGTCATAATAAACTCAAGTAATAAAAAGGATGATCTATTATGTTGCCTCTATGCGACAAATTAAGTCCTATAAGAAATCTCCTTGCACACACACACACACACACATAATTTTTAATGACTAATAATCAATGACTTGCGAAAATAGCCTAACAATAGAGAAGTCAGTAAAATAAGGGGTTATAGGCAATTGTACAAAAACATGCAGATTTGTAAGTCATTGATTTTTTCGATGTTATGATACTTGTGTAAGGGGCAACGCAGAACTCGGAACATAGCGTTAAGGATTTTTTAGTACGCAAATGCCGTGGTGTAATCCCTCCATAAAACCAGCCTCAAATTACTTGGATAAATCGACCATAATGGAGTTTTAAGATATGAAAGGAGAGGTCGGTTTCAACGATAAAATGTCAATCAATGAAGTTGTTTTAAAATTAATTAAGCATTTTGATGAAACATCTGAAGAAGGGGTTTTTTAGGTGATAGTAAGGAGAGATCTTACTTATATAAGTATGTAGCATTATGCTACAATCAGGCTATTGAAATAATATTTAAGGGTGAAAATAATGGCTAAAGCAAACTCTCCGGTGCGCCTTCAAGATGATTTAATGCAAGCTGCAAAATTAACAGGGGAGCGTTTTCATCGTAGCTCAGCGGAACAAATTGAATACTGGGCTGATATAGGTAGAAAAGTATCAACAGTACTTGACCCCGATATACTATCTAGTATTGCAATGGGGCTTACACGAGTTAAGGTTGAGCCCATTTATGGCGTAAGAATTAACCCTGATGATGTTTTTAAAGCACTCGATATTCAAAGAGAAGAGGGAGAATTAGCTCAGCTAGTCACTGGAAGCTCAATAAAATACCAATCTTCTTTGAAACACCCAGGTTACTTAGAAAAAATAGACCAACAAGGAAAGGTTGAAGTAGGGCGGTTTAATGAGGGCGATTTTGTTGCTGTTAGTGAGTTAGTACCTTGAGCAATAATAAGCAGTTGTGGGTTTTAGCGGGTGGAAATGGTTCAGGAAAGAGTACTTTTTATAGAACGCAGCTAGAGCCTTTGGGCTTACCCTTTATTAATGCGGATGTATTAGCAAAAGAGCTTTACCCAGAATCACCAGAAGAACATAGTTATGAAGCTGCTAAATTAGCAACGGAGATGCGTTTTAGATTGCTGAATGAAGGCAGGAACTTTTGTTTTGAAACAGTATTCTCTCACCCTTCAAAAATAGATTTTGTTGCTCAAGCGAGAGCCTTGAATTATGAAATAATACTAGTCTTTATTCATTTAGATGAACTTGCGCTTAATCAAGCAAGGGTCATGCAGCGTGTTAGTGAAGGTGGGCATAATGTTCCTGAGGATAAGATTACCGCTAGAATTCCTCGATTATTAGTTAATATAAAAAAGACATTACCACTATGTGATCGAGTATATATATTAGATAACTCAAGTTTCGATAAGCCTTTCCAGCAGGTGGCATTCATTCAGAATTCTCAAATGCAAAAGAAAATGAGTTTGCCTGGCTGGGCTAGTGACTTACTGAGTGAGTATCAATAGTTGATAGTTGATAGTTGATAGTTGCCTTAAGCTTAATTACTTTTCCATAAGGTTTTTGGTTTGGGCAGGCGATTAAAGTCATCAATAATTTGAATAGAATTAGAAAGAACACGGGATTTTAGTACGAAAAAACTACGAGTGTAATCTCCCCGTTTGTGGCTTAAGTCATGCCCACGCTAAACCTCAGATGAATATTGAATTTGATGAGATACTTATTGATCCGATTGATGTAGTCCAATTGGATCAATATATTGGCGGAAAGTTTAAGCGGGGTGCAAGTTTTTATGCAGCAAGAAAAAGTAGTGATAGGCGTGATTTTTTTGATCTCAGAGGGCAGTCAAATTGTCGAAGAACGAGTGATGCTGATCGAGTCATTTCTGATGAGGAAATTATTGATTATCTTTGGCCTGGAAATAGTCACGCAACAAAAGCTGACTTGCATCAGTATATGTATTTACTGCGTAAGAAAATCGAAGAAAATCCTAAAAAACCGATGTGGATTACAACTGTAAAAGGTTTTGGGTATAGGTTGTTAGTTTAATTATTTCCCTAGGAGTTAGATTTCTTTTGCAATAGGATGCTAATCTTGGGCGCTAGACTTTTGAGTAAAACTATTGTTCTTTGTATTGGCGAATAAATACCAGTGAACGCCACGATAAAATTGATTGAGAATTATGCAGGGTAGCCAAGTTGATGAGGGGGCAGTTTGCTCACACATCAAAATGGCTAGCTTTTTGTCTATCTAACCGAGAAGTTAGATAGGTATATATATTTAGCTATTAGAAGCTAACATTACCTTGTAGCCAGAATTTATTAACGTCTTTATTGAATTTTGCTAAGCCATTTGCTTCGTTAGCATCGTAATATGCATATTTAGCTAATAAAGAATAGTGCTTACCGAATTTTTTAGTAATTAGGAAATCATATTCATTACCGTAGTCGATATTGTTAGTTACACTTTGAAAGTTATGGTAAACAAAGGCTAGTTTTGTGCCTAATAATTTAGTTGATAAAGTTGCGTTGACATCTCTAACACCATCTTTTGGAGTAGCTAAGAACAAATCAGCCCAACCTTGGAACTTATGGTTAGTCCCAAAAGGCGTTTGAAAACTATTTGTACCATTACTGCCTAGTTCTTCGATGGCTGCTTTTGCTGTTACATTAAAAGCAGTCGCTCCAAGCATAAGGTTGTAGCGGTTTAAATCAAAGCTACTTGGGTTATTTTTGTAATCACCTTGATAACTGTACTCACCGCGATAGTGTAGTTTTACTGATTTAGTGATTTTAGGTGATCCAGCAACAGTAAATCCGTATGTTTGAGCTGATCTTCCAGTTTGCCCTGCATCAAAGTCAGCTAACCAATAACCGTAAACACTAATTTTTGCAAAGTTTTTAATTTTATAGGTCGCATTTGCGAAAGGTAATTGCACAGTATCGTCAATAGACAAAACATTTTTAACTTGACCAATATAACCTGCTTGTAAGGTTAAGTTATCAAAGAAATTACTAGTGATTAATGCTGAATCATAAGTTTGTTCCATTTGACGCCAGCCGACATTACCAATAAAACGTGAATCATCAACAATAATTCTTTGACGCCCCCCTTTAAATTCAGTGTTGAATATTTTGTATTTTAACCACCCCTGGTTGAATTCACTTTGCTGTGGATCTGCAACGACATCGCGGTTAGGGTCACCTAGCCAATCGCCAGCGGGTACACGGTAATCACGTTGCATAGCTAAATTGCCTTCATATTCAGCAAAGGCCTGTAATCCATGAAACTCAGGTGTTAAATAACCAAGACGAAAACGAATGGTGTTAGCATGAGCAGTCTCTTTACCACTATTTTCTACATCCGCTAATTCATAGCGGTAACGCATATCTAAGTTGATTTTTCCGTATTTAGCATCATCTTGGCCTAGTTTAAATGCCTTTTCGATAGGCTTATCAAATTCATAAGCCAATGCGGGTTGCAAGGATGCTGCTGCTAAAATAACCGAAGATATAAGGCTTGGTTTAAGTATGTTTTTTGTCATAAATAGAACTCCTAATTAAATATTCAAAGTGTTTTATCGCATTCAGCTAAAAAAGTTAATAAGCTTTTGCGGTATTTGTAATAGTTTGGGTGAGTTAATAAGTTTTTGCATGTTCTTTGCTTAGGAAGGTCAATTTCTTGAACCTTTCCTGCCTTTTTATTCTGACTATTGTCCATCATTACTACGCGTTCAGCTAATAAAATAGCTTCATTTATGTCATGTGTAGTAACGGTAGCAGTTACTTGAGTACGCAGCCGAACTTTGATTAAGACTTAGTGTCATTCCCTGTGCGTTAAACAATCAAGTATTCCAAACGATTTGTCAGATAATAGTTTGGGAGATAAGGCAACGGTATGCGTAATTCTTATGGGTTGGGGCATACCATTGTACATATCGCCGGCTGTTTTTAAAAAACCATACATCTAATGAGTTATTGTATAATAAAAAATTGAAATAGATTGATTTAAAGACACATGAAAAACATATTTTACCCCGCTATCCTATTGATGAATAAACTGGGGTTCTCCAAAAAACTAATACTCTTAGGCTTTATTAATGTCATCGCATTAAGTGTTGTTATTTATAATGTATGCACACAAGAAACCCAACATATTCATGATGCACAAAAAGAGTTAGACGGAATAACGTTAATTCAGCCTATTTTAAAAACAATTCAGAGTGTGCAAAGGCATAGAGGCTTATCTTCAGGTATTTTAGGAGGAGACAATACTCTTTTTTATGCGCTTAATGAAGAAGCCTCTTTTTTAGCAGATAGATTTATAACGTTAGAAAAAACCCTGCCGATTACTTTACTTTCTAATCAATCTTGGTTGGATATATTGACTGAATATAAACTAATTCAATCTTCAGGTTTAAGCTGGTCTAAAGTTGATAATTTTTCAGCTCATAGCCATCTTGTTTCACAGTTGCAAAAGTTGATTAATCATATAGCTGATACCTCTACATTGACTCTTGATGCGGATATTGCGTCTTATTATCTTATCATGACTACAATTAATGATATGCCGATAGCACTTGAACAATTGGGGCAGATGCGTGCCTATGGGGCAGGGATTCTTGCAGAAAAAACTATTTCTGAAAAACAAAAAATAAAGATGTATTCGTTAATAGCAACGCTTATTAATGCATTTGATTCTTTGAGTATCAATCTAGAAAAAACCAGCCATTACAATAAAGACATACAGGCAAAACTATCACTGGCAACAACTGACATTAAAAATTCATCTAGAAAAGTCACTCGCTTAGTTGAGTCTGATATTTTAGGTAATAAATTTGTCACAGATCCTCATGTATTTTTTAAGCTATCGACTGAAGTAATCAATACAGGTTACAGTCAAATTTATGAAACTTTATTACCCACATTAGAAATACTCTTATATAACCGAATTAGTCAGATAGAGCAGCAATTATTGATCAGCATTGGAAGTGCTTTATTATTAACTCTTGTTTTTCAATATTTATTTTTTGGTATTTACTACGCAACCGTGGGGAATATTCACTTAATTGCTCGCTCAGCTTATAAATATACCCATGGTGATTTACAGCAACGTGTCCATTTAAAAACTAAAGATGATATTAAAGAAATCGGTGATAGCTTTAATAAAATGGCAGATAGTGCTAATCATTTATTGGCAATACATAGAGAAGATAAAGATCGCTTACAGGCCATTGTTAATTCAGCTTTAGACGCTATTATTCAAATCAATACCACTGGCATTATTACGGGTTGGAATCAGCAGGCAGAAGTGATTTTTGGTTGGACAAAAAGTGAGGCTGAAGGGCAAAAAATACATAGCTTGGTTATTCCGGAAAGGCATAGAAAAATGCATTTAAGAGCCATAAAACGTTTCTTACAATCTGGGGAAAGAGAACAGATAAGCTCACGAATGGAGGTGGAGGCTTTAAATAAAAGTGGTCATGAATTTCCCGTTGAATTGTCTGTATCCTCTGTTAATACAGCGAATGGCATTGAATTTAGTGCGTTTATTCGCGATTTAAGTGACATAAAAGAAAAAGAAATTTCATTACGCAAACTTTCGCTTGCTGTGGCGCAAAGTCCAAGTTCAATAATTATCACCGATGTTAATGCAAAGATTGAATATGCTAACCAATCTTTCTTAAATATAACAGGCTATGAAATTGATGAAATAATGGGTGAAAACCCTAAAATATTAAGCTCTAATAAAACACCAAAAACAACTTTTGATGATCTATGGAGACATTTAAATAATGGAAAAACATGGCAAGGCGAGTTAATTAATAAGCGTAAAGATGGCAGTGAATATATAGAATCAGCACTTATTTCGCCTATACGACAAGCAAACAATGAAGTAACCCATTATCTCGCTATAAAAGAAGATATCACTGAGAAAAAACAAGCCGAAATTGAGTTAGGCATTGCAGCTATTGCCTTTGAATCACAAGAAGGCATTATGGTGACCGATGCAGAGAATAAAATCCTTAGAGTGAATAAGTCATTTACTAAAATTACCGGGTATTCCATTGAAGAGGTTTTAGGTAAACAGCCAACTTTACTTAATTCCGGTAGACAAGATAAATCCTTTTATTCATCTATGTGGAATACAATTATTCAAACAGGCTCGTGGCAAGGGGAGATATGGAACCGACACAAACAAGGAATGATTTATCCTGAATGGCTAACCATCACTGCCAGAAAGGATGAAAACGACAAAATAACGCATTATGTCGCTATTTTTACCGATATCACTGAATTTAAGGCCGCAGAAGAAAAAATAAAACACCTGGCTTACTATGACCCTCTCACGCAGTTAGCTAATCGTAGAAAGTTACTAGATCGTTTAGATCATTGCATTTTAATGAGCCTTCGTGAAGGCACAAGCTTTGCTTTATTGATGCTCGATTTAGATCGATTCAAAGCAGTCAATGATAGTTTTGGGCATTTAGCAGGCGATGAATTATTACAGCTTGTTGCTAAACGAATTAGTAAGCGCTTACGTAATACTGATTTGTTAGCGCGTTTAGGAGGCGATGAGTTTGTGGTGTTATTAGAAGATATAAACCACCCAGATGATGCGGCACGTATTGCGGAAGCTATTGTTTTAGAACTGGAAAAGCCGTTTATGCTGGGTAATGTAAACGAAGCCAATATTGGGGTAAGTATCGGTATTAGCTTATTTCCAGAGCATGCTAATTCAGTATCGTCATTGATGGATCATGCGGATATGGCTTTATACCAGGCTAAAGATAACGGACGAGGGTGTTACTCTTTCTTTTCGGATAATCTGACTGATACTATTCGTGAACGATTAAAATTGGAAGCTGACTTACGCTTAGCCATTAAACAGCAAGATCTGCGTGTTTATTATCAGCCCCAAGTTGATATTGTGACAGGAAAAATTATTGGTGCGGAGGCCTTGGTACGCTGGCAAACTAAAGATGAAGGGCTCATTTTACCTGACTCGTTTATACAAATAGCAGAAGAAACAGGTCTGATTCTGGATATTGGGGAATGGGTTTTACGAGAAACCTGTCGCCAAGGGCAGCAATGGATACAAGCAGGGTTTGAGCCTATTGTTTTAGCGGTTAATGTATCAGCACACCAATTTAAACGTTCTAATATACATGACATAGTTCAAAATGTTTTAGCAAGCACGGGTTTCCCTGCTGAACAATTAGAACTAGAAATGACAGAGAGTGGCTTGATGGAGCAGCAAGAAGCAATAGTCGAAGTGCTTAATGATTTACGCTCACTGGGTATTCTATTAGCTATTGATGACTTTGGGACCGGCTATTCTTCGTTAGCCTATTTAAAACGTTTTCCTTTAGATACCTTAAAAATTGATAAAAGCTTCATTGATGATATTCCGCATGATAAAGGTGATGTTGAAATTACAACAACCATTAATACACTGGGGCATGCTTTAGGGTTTAAGGTCTTAGCAGAAGGCGTGGAAAATCAACAACAATTAGATTTCTTACAAAGTATTGGTTGTGATACTTATCAAGGTTATCTTAGAAGTGAACCGTTGCCAGCGGACGAGTTTGTGAAGTTATTGAGTATGAAAAAACACTAATACCAGCGCAATATTGCGTCTTTTTTGTCGAGTGTAATCATCCCACTCTTAATATCGATAGGTTTAAGCTAGCCAAATAGCATATTCAAAAGTACAGCTATAATACTAATCAGGATAAAACAAAGGCTTTTCCAGAAAATAATAGGATCTCGTTCTAATAAGGGCGGCCTATCCTTATTTAAAAAAGTTTTATTGGGATGCCGCAAATCAAATAAAAACTCAGAAATATCTTCATAGCGATTTAATGGATTGGCTTGTAATGCCTTTTTAAGTGCGCCATCAACCCATAATGGAATGTGGCGATCATCAAAAGGTAAAGCAATATATTTCAATTTCAGTTGTGCAGATTTTGTTGTTGATTTAGCTACCTGAGCCCCGTAAGGTAACTTGCCACACAACATTTGGTAGCTAATGACTGCCAAGGAAAAAAGATCTGACCGAGGTGTTCCAGACTGGCCCAATAAATATTCAGGTGCAATATATTGTACTGTTCCTTGAATATTATGATGTTCTACAGGGGTTGATATCTCAGTAATACCCGCCACTTTTGTTGCACCAAAATCGATAATCTTCACGGTGCCGGTATTATCAATCATGATATTTTCTGGCCTCAAATCTTGATGTAACATTTCTAAGCGATGAAATGCACGTAGTCCTTTAGCAATTTGTTCAATAATATTTCGCACGGTTGCTAAGTCCGGATTTGGATTATCAATCATCCATTGAGTCAAAGTTTGACCCTCAATATATTCCATGATGATATACAGATAATTTCGTTGCCGAGTCTGCACAGAAGGCTTTAGCACATGTGCGCTATTGTTAATTCGCCGAGCAATCCATTCTTCCATCAAAAACCTTTCCAGATAAGCCGTATCGCCTTGACGATCTATCGATGGCGTTTTCATCACGACTTGAATTCCCGGTTCATTATCTACAACCAGATAGACATGACTACGGCTACTTGAATGGAGTTTCCTGATAATTTTATAACCATCAAACTCCATTCTGGCTTCTAATATGGGGGGAAAAGGGTGCTCAGTTAACTGCTGATGGATTTCACTCACATCTTGAGAAGGTAATTCATCGACTCGGATAATTTGGGTTGTCAAATTATCGCTACTTCCTTGCTCGTACGCCTCTTCTGATATTATTTTTGCGGCTTCATCTAAGTCATCTGCATGCTTATTAATCACATCAGCCATAAATCGTGAGCTAACGGATTCATAGATGCCATCGGTTACAAATAAAAAAACATCGCCCCAGTCGACTTGGTGCTTATCATAGTCAATTTCTAACCGAGAATTAATGCCCATTGCCCGACTAAGATAACTTTTTTCTTCTGATACCCAAAGTCGGTGATCCTTGGTTAATTGCTCTAACGAGTTATCGCGTAAACGATAAATACGGCTATCACCTAAATGAAAAATATGGGCAGTAGTCGATTTGATCACCATGGCACTTAATGTGCAAACATAGCCTTTGTCTTTATCAAAACGATATTGGCCTTGTTGGGTTTGTGAGTACAGCCAGGAATTGGTTGCTGATAAGACTTGCAAGGCTGATTTTTTGACTGACCAAGCTTCTGAGGTACAAAAATAATCATCTAAGAAGCCTGTAATGGTCGCCTGACTAGCAATGTGCGCTACATTACTACTACTAATGCCATCAGATAAGGCAATGGCAATCCCTTTTGAGGTTAATTGAGGCTCTTCAGGAACTAATACGCCGTGAAAATCTTGATTAATTTTCTTACGACCTTTATCAGAATATTGTCCAACAGAAACTTTTAATTGATTAGGCATTGTGATTAAACCTCAGAAGGCGCTTGAAAATATATGAACTTCTACAAACAAAAAAGCCTCTGCTCTATACAGAGCAGAGGCTTAGTTTATCAGCTGTAATTTGATTACAAATTACGTTCAGGACTCATTCTTACGTGTGTGTAATACAGTGGTAACCCAACAAATACAAAACCACCGACCATATTGCCCAATACGGTTGGGATCTCATTCCAAATTAAATAGTCCATCAATGTAAAATCTCCACCCATAATCATAGAGAATGGGAACAAGAACATATTTACGATTGAATGCTCAAAGCCCATAAAGAAGAAAAGCATAATAGGCATCCACATCGCCATCATTTTTCCTGTTGCAGAGGTAGAAATCATAGCGCCTACAACACCCATTGAAACCATCCAGTTACATAACATGCCACGAATAAAAATTGTGAACCACCCGCCAATGCCATGTGCTTTGTAACCCAAGGTTCTAGACTCACCGATTGTCCCTACTTTTGCAGCGATAGCCCCGCCATCAGTGTTATAACCAATAGTCAAAATAAAAGACATCATAAAAGCAACTGATAATGCACCTGCCAAGTTACCCAAAAATACTAATCCCCAGTTTCTTAATACTTGATTAGTCGTTACGCCGGGTCTTTTATCTAAAAGAGCCAGTGGCACGAGTGTAAAAACCCCGGTTAATAAGTCAAACTTCATTAAGTACAACATAATGAATCCAACAGGGAAAAGCACGGCACCTAATAAAGGTGAACCTGTTTTGACTGCTACGGTAATTGCAAAGATAGCCGCAAGTGCCAGTGTTGCGCCAGCCATAAAAGCACGAATCAAAGTATCTTTGGTGGACATATATACTTTGGCTTCACCAGCATCCACCATCTTTGTGACAAATTCTGTGGGTTCTAAATAGGACATATAGCTTCTCTCAGTTTAATTAATAATTAAGGGTAAATACTTAAGAAATAAAGCAGGCTTAAAGTTCATTTAGAACCTATTTTCATCATTTCCTAAATAATTTTATAGTTAAGCAAATTCAATAACTCTGTTAAAACATAAGTAGGTAAATCAAGACCAGTGCTATTCAAGACTGACACGATTTCATCACTCACTTA
>Ga0209184_1001729_pt1 | contig 12982 bp, 14 predicted proteins | sample EN8Hudsemesocosm_2_FD_184627 | JGI IMG/M metagenome (GOLD analysis project Ga0209184, IMG submission 184627) | Methane-oxidizing microbial communities from mesocosms in the Hudson Canyon - EN8C Hudson Canyon (SPAdes) (version 2) | ecosystem: Environmental > Aquatic > Marine > Cold seeps | place... | reverse complement strand
TTTTAGCTGTTTCAGCGACATTCAAATCGACTCGACCGCCCCTTAAAAACATCCAACAACCCAAAGCACAACTAGCTTTACCTCAATTTATTGTTTTATACTGTGTCAGTGTATTTCACGGCATTTACATGTCCCCAGTATGTCCCCAGAGAATTTTATGTCCCCAGAAGCCAACCAGTTGAATAAAATCCCTAGCAAAATTTCCGAAGCTGAATCAGCTTGTTTAGCGTTAGAAGCTACGGAAAAAGATATCTATTTGAATGACTCCAAAATAGCGGGGCTTTCTTTGCGTGTTACACCAGCAGGGAAAAAAATATGGCAGTTCCGGTACTCGGTTAAAATTGGCGAAAGCTGGAAAAGCAAAAGAACAAGCCTTGGGCCATTCAGGAAAAACACTAAGGACAAAAATTACATAGCTGAAGGGCTAACAGTAAACGAGGCTAGAAACACAGCTCAAGAGTTGAAAGCTAACATCAAAGTTAATAACACAGACCCCAACGAGGCTAAACAAAAGAAAGCTAAAAAGCGTCTTGAAGAAAAGCAGCAAGCAGAAAAAGAAAAGTTAAAACTGATTACCTTGGATGACCTGTTTGATAGATGGGACAAAGTAGCCTTATCAAAGCACAAAGACGGTGGAGCGAGTGTTCGAGAGATAATAAAATCCAAGGTATTAAACAAATACGGAAAACTACCAGCACAAGATTTTAGCAAAACCGAAATAATGAGTATTACCGACGCCCTACTAGCAGACAACAAGCAGAGAATGGCTAAACTGACTTTCAGTTTAATTCGTCAAATGATGCGATTTGCTGAAACTAGAGACATAATTGAAAACGACCCTACCCATAAGATTGATAAAAAACAAATTGGCGGCTCAAGTATAGAACGCGATCGAGTTTTATGTGCTACCGATGATAAGCCAGATGAACTAAAAGATCTTTTAAGCAAAATCCCAAACTCAGGCTTAAACGATACTAGTAAGGCGGGGCTATATATCTGCTTAGCGACATGTTGTCGCATTGGTGAACTACTCAAAGCAAAATGGGAGCACGTTGATTTAGAGGCGCGGTATTGGCTCATACCAGAAGAAAACAGCAAGAACGGCAAGCCACATTCCATTTATTTAAATGACTTCGCCATTGAGTATTTTAAACTACTACGGGAGATTTCAGGCTGGTCTATCTGGCTTTACCCTTCAACTAAAAACATTGATGGCAAAACCATACCAGTAGGAACAAGAACCATAACTAAACAAGTTTGTGACCGACAAAGAGAAGATGGTGGAAACCTTAAAAACCGAACAAAAAAAAGCCAATCGTTAATATTAGGCAATGGCCGTTGGACTCCGCACGATCTAAGACGGACTGGCGCTAGCTTAATGGTTGAATTAGGCGTTATGCCTGAAGTAGTTGAGCGCTGCCTAAACCATACAGAAGAAAATAAAGTAAAAAGAATTTATCAGCGATACAGCTATAAATCTGAAATGAAAGCAGGATGGGAGCTACTAGGAAACCGCCTACGAGTATTGCGGGATGGTGGCGACAATGTGGTAACGCTAAAAAAGAAAACTCAAAAAGCGCTTTGAAAACGAGGCGTAAAATTGAGTTATCAGTAAAACTGTTTAACCAAGCCTAGTAAGAAGCCGTACCCCCCCTTAATGACATATCAACCAAACATTATGATCGGCACGACTACCTAGAAGAAAACAGAATCGCCATGAGGCAATGGAATGACATTTTAAACTTGATCATTAACCCTAAAGCTAACTTTATATTGATAAATCAAAATGCTTAATTTTATATCTTTCAATAAACAGTTAATAAAACAATAACCACTTATTTTATAAGACAAGTTTTATCCACAAGGAAAAAAAAGCAAAAAAAACTCTTGGAAAACTTTGGGGCCTGTAAAATATAATTTAGACTCCAACTCTATCCACTAGAGCCTACAGTTTGTAAGGGGATGTTATCCTTTTTCAGAAGGTAGGGTTTGAATGGTAAAAAAAGCTTCAACCAGAATGCTGGAACATTCTAACCGAAGCTTTTTAGTAGTTCCGACGAATCGAGAACCAGCAGTTTTAAAGTCTCTGCAAAGCAAATATACAAGCTCAGGTTGTATTTCGTCAACCTATGTTGATTTAACATATTTGCTTAACTCTCGCTATTTGTCGGTCATGTAATTCTAAAAATGAGATAATTTTATGACAGATACAAAAGATTTCATCCTTCGCTTCCCTGAATTAAGAGCTATGTGCGGCTTAAGCCGTTCAACAATATGGCGACTTGAGCGAGAAGGCTCATTTCCAAAGCGAGTCCAATTATCTCCTAATGCCGTAGGCTGGAGCAGAAATTCAGTCTCACAATGGCTTGAATCTAGAACCGCAGTCTAGCAGAAGGAAAATCCAATGAATATTATTAAGCCCTCAAAAGGGGCTAGGGCCTCCCTATGCTCAAATTTTACTAAACCAGCTAAGCCACCTTATAAAATGGAAGTAGCTCTTATGCTATTCATTCAATATGGCAAGCAGGGAATGAATACGCTTGACGCTAATAAGTTATATGGCGATACGGCTTTACACAGTACTGTGAGTGACGCAACGAATAAGCATCGTATTAACTTTAAGCACCAGCCAGAAGGCATTAAAAACAGGGTTGGTACGATAAGCCGCTACACACGTTACTCGCTATTAACAAAAAATGATGAATTACGTGCCAAGAAACTAATAAACCATTACCGACATAGAAGAGGCTTACTGCCTTTAACATGGGAGCTTTCAGCATGAAGAGTGCGAGAGAAATAAAACTACAGTCTACCGGCCTGTGGAATGAATTAATTACCAGCTTAGTGCCGCAACTTACACCAGCAATTAAAAAGACAGGCAAGCATATAGTTTGTCCTGTTCATGGAGGTAAAGACGGTTTTAGAGTATTCAATAACTTTGCCGATACAGGCGGGGGAATTTGTAATACTTGCGGTAACTTTTCAGATGGTTTTGCATTAATTGAGTGGGCCAATGGTTGGAGCTTCAAAGAGTCACTAGCTGCCGTTAATGAATACCTGAATGGCCATACTCAAATGGTGCGCCCCAATATTGTTAAGGTGGTGCCTAAAGCTGAAGACCCCAACATACGACACCAGCAAGCTATAGATAATGTGCTTGGTCGATCTGAACTTATACAAAATACTTTAGCCGAAAAGTATTTGAACAATCGGGGTTTAGTGTTCGCTAATACACCAAACATACTTAATTTAGCTTTTATAGGATCTTTACCTTACTGGCATTATGGAAAAGACTTAGGCCCTTTTCCTGCCTTGATCGGTATATACAGAAACCTTGAAGGCGAGATTATCAACCTACACCGAACTTATATAGATCCTCACGGTATGAAAGCAAACGTTCCCAGTGTAAAAAAGATGATGTCGCCCACATTGCCTCGTGCGACAACTGGTTGTGCCGTCCAGCTATTCACACCCACCAAGCAACTAGCCATTACGGAAGGGATAGAAACAGCACTAGCCGTTCACCTTTCAACCGGTCTGCCTGTATGGGCTGCCACTAGCACCAGCTTGCTTGAACAAGTAAAAATACCCACCAGCGTTGAAGAGGTTTTCATCATGGCAGATAAAGACCGAACGGGTGCCGGTGAGCGTTCAGCGCAAAAACTAGCGCAACGATTACTAAGTGAAAGACCCAACCTAATTATAAAAACATGCCTACCACCACTAGAAATCCTTGTAGATGCAAAATCAGTTGATTGGCTAGATATATACCAGCGTGAAACAGGCTTTTATATGGAACCATTACAAAAATCAGTAGGTAACTCATGAATATGTCTGAAGCAATAAAAAGCGCCCCCGTTGTTGCCATCAACAAAGCAAAGAACACACACCTTAAAGCCACAACCACTACTGACAGATTTGTAAACCGCGACGGCTATTTATACTTTGAAGATATTGGAGGTAATGGAAAAGACGCACCCACGCCTGTAAAAATATGTAGTGAATTAAAAATCAGTGCCCGAACACGAAACGGAGACGGTGGGGCCCATGGTCGGTTATTAGAATTTAAAGATGATGACGGTAAGTTCAAAACCATTGCTATTCCTTGCAGTGAATTACAGTCAGATGGGCTAGATATTAGAAAGATGCTTGCTGAAATGGGTTTGTTTATAGTACCCGACAGAAAAGCAAGAGGCTTACTGAATCGCTATATATTAGAAAGTAAGCCAGAACAAACCGCGCTTTGTGTCACACGTACAGGCTGGCATCATGGAGCCTATATTTTGCCTGATAGAATCATTGGTAAAACAGAAGGTGAACGGTTGGTATACCAGCCTGATAGTGGCGATTACACTAGCGATATATCACAACAAGGCGACCTGAAAGAGTGGCAAGAAATAGCAAAACTATGTGCTGGTAATAGTCGTTTAGTATTTGCATTGAGTTGCGCTTTTTCGGCGCCATTGCTTAGCTTATTACATGAAGCTGGTGGAGGATTTAATTTATATGGCAGTAGTTCGGATGGCAAAAGCACCGCACTGTACGTTGCCGCTAGTGTTTACGGTAATCCTGAAAATTATCACCGTAAATGGAACAGTACACATGTTGGGTTAGAGTATCTGGCTTTCTCGCGTAATGATGGTCTGCTTGCTTTGGATGAACTAGGTGAAGGCGATGGAAAGAGCGCAGGAAAATCAGCTTATACTTTAGCCGATGGCGTGGGGCGTAGTCGTGGTAAAGCAGGTGGTGGGATGCGCCATACACCAACATGGAAAGTAATTACCCTATCCACTGGTGAAACGACTTTGGAGCAACATATCAATGAAAGCGGGGTTGCAGTAAGAGCGGGGCAGCAAGTCAGAATGGTCGATATACCAGCTGATACTATGAGCGGATATAAAGGGTTTGAAACATTGCATGGTTTTGAAGCGGATGAGGATAGAAAGTTACTACCAAATGATAAAGCAGGAGGGTTATTTGCTGACAGGTTGAATGATTTAGCAAAACGCTATTATGGTGCGCCTTTAATCCCATACCTTGAGTATATTTCAGAGCAATACACTTGCAGTGCAACAAAATTTCAAAGCCGTCATGCGGATTATGCAAAAGCATTTATTGAAAGTAACCTACCAAGCGAGTCCAGCCCTCAAGTAAGGCGAGTAGCTAAGCGTTTTGCTTTAATGGGTTTTGCTGGTGAGCTGGCCACACAATCAGGCGTTACTACATGGGGTGAAGGTGAAGCAACTACAGCTGCAATCAAGTGTTTAAAAGCATGGATCGGGCAAAGAGGGGGCGTAGGCTCCCTAGAAGAAAAAGCCGCATTAGAAACTGTAAAATACTTTTTTGAATGCCATTCAGAAAGCCGCTTTGTTTACCTCAACCACACCAAACGGCACGAACACCGGCCTAACGATATGGCAGGTTACCGTAAAGAAATTGATAATGGTGAAACGCTTTTCTATGTCACTACTGAAGTTTTTAAACGTGATATATGTAAGGGCTTGGATCCTAAAAAAGTCGCGGAATATTGCAAAGATATTGGCTGGCTTATTCCAGACAAACATGGAAAAACTTCAAAAAATGAAAGAATAGAAGGCAATCAGGTTCGAGTTTATGTCTTTAATTATTCCATCATGGGCAAATAGTATTTATAGGCCTCACCTAAAACCGGTGTAGCAGGTGTAGCGGGTGTAGCAGTGGCTGTGAATCCAGCCAGTAAGCGGTTTTTAGCTTTTTATCTTGCTACACCTTAACAAAATAGAGGTGTAGCAAGTGTAGTGAAATCATTCGTGCTACACCTGCTACACCTTCTTTCTAACTAAATGTAGCAAGTCATGACTATCTAATCCCTTGTTATGACTGGGCCTTGCGTTATTGCTACACCTGCTACACGCGCTACACCCAAATAAAGATATAGAACTGAAATAAAAACAGGATTACGCAAGTAGTGCGCATTATATTGACGACAACATAATGTTGCACACTCCGCTCAAGAGCATGTTCTATTAGGGTGAGATAGACAGCGACGCTATTAGTATCATGAATGTAACGGTTTGAGCGTTACCAATAAATAGACGCCTTTATCTGGCCAGTAAATCAAGGTCAAACCAAAGAAGTAAATAGGACTTTATATGCTAAGTGGTGAGTTACTAGGTGAACGATTTTTCTTTAATTACCATAATGTGTAGTAGCTCTAACTTGATCTTACAGTTTTGGATTTAGGGGGGGGCATAATCTGACATATGGCATGCCTAAAACTTAGGCGACATTGAATAACCGGTGATAAGCGTCTTAAGTTCGCACTAAGCAGACGCTTAGTGCTTGATGTTAAATATGAGAAAACGGCCAGATTGAGCATCTTGTAAACGTTGGCTCGTGAGCATTAGTGATCATTACGACCGGCTGACTTTTGGTCGTAGTTAATCTTATTCAATTGGGCCGGTAATGCTTAATAGCGAACCAATTTGGGCTAGAAGAAATTACTTAAGAAAACTATAGAAATTGAGCAAAAAGCAAGCATTCTAGTTCGCAAATTTTGGTCAATATCCTTGTGTCATAAGAGGCTGGTAATACCCGAAAACCATCTAAATTAACGCCTCCAGCACAGGCCGTGCTGCTGTGAAACAGCGATTTTTTGCGGTCCGGCCCGAAGGGCGATTCTGCCTGCACTTATATGAGTTGTTTTAATGCAAGGCACTATAAATATAGATGCAATGATATCTTACGACGGATCGCTGGCGGCGCCTGAATGGCTAGGAAGCGCCCGAAGCCGACGCTGTAAAAAAATATCAACAACCATAATGGAGAGTGTCGAGAATTTTTACACAATTAACATTCTTAACATGAAAAATTTATAAATATCTATTAATATCAATGCCATATATATATGGTCCATTAATTGCCTTCAATTATTGATTGTACATGGTTTCTAGTTTTTATGGATTTACCGTTTACAGTAATCACAAAAATAATACTAATTACATTGGAACTCTACAGATGAAACAGATACGTAACATTATATTTTTACTTACTTTCTTGGGCGCAGCATCGCCCGTATCCGCACTTCCAATTACCTATGGTGGTTTGGACTATAACATCACCACTATCACCGGGACCATAAGTGAGCACGTAAGTTTGTTGGAGGCGCAAGATTGGTTCGGGGATTATGGGCTTGCTAGAAATCTCGCTGATGCGGTGGGATCAAGTTTTGGTTTGAATCCTGGCCCATTATTCGCGGTTTATTCTGGAGGGTATGTTGACGGCTACGTTCATAGCAATGGGCTTACCAATTATGCACTCGTACATGGTTCGGAAGACTTCACATTCGCGGTTGCCGCAGCCGCCGTCCCAGAACCATCGACCATCGCTCTGTTTGCAGCAGGTTTCTTCGGAATCGCGTTTGCTCGTAGACGTCGATCTTAATATCTTGTAATCCTGCAGCAACCCATCGCGGTCAATGTGTTACATACAGATAATAAGCCATCTCATTTGGGGTGGCTTTTGTATGCATAGATATATTCACAACCTATTTAGTTCAATAATGTTCGCTTTGAAGCGAAAGTACGCATCTAAAAAGTGATCTAAATTGGCTGATGCTAAAAACTGATTTGTATCGCTTTAACTCCATATCACTCATTATATGAGAAAGCGAAATCATGATAATTAGGCCATATTGACCTTAACTTAAAGAGGCTACTTTGTGGCAACTTAAGACGCTTATCATCGGTTATTCAATGTCACCTAGGTCAACTATCGCATCTAATTGATTCCGTCAGGCTAGACCTAATTTTAAAACTAGAAGATCCAGTCAAGCCGATACAACTAAAAGGTTCGTACCTCTAGGAGTACTGTTATTAGAGAGTTTTATTTCTTCTTTATAGTTCACGCTTAAGTTACTTAAGCTCCGCTTCTTTAGAAGCCCCCCTGTTAGCATTACTTATTCTATTGGTATTAATATAACCATGAAATCTTAATATCAGATATTCTATTTGCAGATAACGCCCCATTTTGTACAAGGTGCACAACTCAAATAAATCATTTTTTTATAATAAAATCAATAGGTTATACCACCTCAACAAGTTGGTGTGGTGGTACATAACTTTTCAAGCCAAAATGTGCTGGAAACCGCGCTGCTGCCTCCCCCGTGGTAGGCTGAAATGTCTCAGGGTCCCTAAGCAGAAAAGTCCAGCTATGGACCAACGAAGGGAGTGACATTGAACGCTTCATGTTATTTATATATTACCCCGCTCGCTTGCCACTAGCTCTTCGTCATCCTCTGGTTATAGGACTACTCATATAGAACGCCATTGTATTTAAGCCAACCACCTTCGTGCCGACCTACTGGATCATGGTGTGTCCAATGAACTACACCACCTTTGGAATTCCACTCATATACACCATAAAACTCAATAGAATCTCCAATATTGATTACATTTATTCTTGGAGCCAAATCAATATTGTGAGCAATTAAAACCGTCTGCCCTGTTGGTAGCTTAAGTATAAATTTTTGATGGCGTGAGCCCTTATTATCATCAGGTAGAACTTTAACAACTATTCCAGTGTTGCTAACTTGTACATCGCTAGTTTTAGCTTCATAAGCAGAGGAAATTGACTGCCCACCTGTAAAACCTTCTATAGAAATAGCAGATAATATTAAGAATAAAAATAAGTGCTTCATGTTCAACTATTTCTCATGATCTATAACGCTTAAATTTGAGGCAAAGAATGTGGAGGGCCGAAGGCGCGGAGCATTATTTGCCCTAAACATTTTCTGGTTAGCTGATTGACTCGATAATTGAGTCAATCGTTTTAGTATGGCCATTTAATTTTTCTTCCCAGAAATTTATGTCATTGACGACTTCTTGTTTTAGAGTCGATTGCCATATCTGCCCCTGATTCTGGTTATTTAAGTTTGCTAAAGATTGTTTACGTTGCTCTATCTTATTGTTAAGAATGTTTTCGCCTTGGAGAGATAGCTCGTTGTAAATTATTTGTAGTTGGCCAATATGATCATGGGATAGATGCTTATAAATTGCTCCCGACCCATGGAGTTGTGAAGCAATAACCCCAATAAAAGATGAAAACCTAAAGTATCCAAAATAGTTTAATAGTGAATCGCCATTGACCGCGTTTCTGTATTTTCCGAGCTCTGTAAGCCACTCTTCTATTTTTTTGGAGTTCAGCTCTAACTCAAATTTAAAATTATTTAATTGCTTCTGTTCGGATTGGCTAGTTAACCACTTTTGAGCAAGGATGGTTACTGCCGTACCTGCAATGACCCCAAGGAATACACCGGAGAATTGACCTAAACCCTGAATGAATAAAGCCAAGTAATCTATGCTTTGTTCCAAATTTTGTTCTGACATAGTAGTTTTCCTTTATTCAGCTAACGCCCGACCACAACGGATTGGGTGAGATAGCGGCCTTTTTGAGTGTTTTTTTCAAAAAATATGACAGCCTGCCCAATTACGCTTGCTGGTATTGGTTAGGTATTTTCAATGAGCTTTTTCCGTTTCAAAAAGCCAACAAGAACCACAACAAAAAAGCTCGATAAGATACCAATAAGAAACGAAATACCTACTTCCAGCATTGAAAATACGGACTGCTTTGACTCATAGCTCTGTAGTAAGCTATGAACTGCATCTTGGTTCAAATTCACAACTTTTTGTAGTTCTTCGCGCTTATTGGTTAGACTACTTATATCATTATTTAGGTTTTCGAGCTTTCCTTGCTGTGTAGATACATAGCCCTGTAAATTTACAAGTGACTCTTGAACTTTAGCTAGATTTTCTATTTCTGATTGTATCGTCTTTTCAGTAGGTTTTTCAGAAAGTAAACTTTGATACAGAAAACCAGACCCCATTGACAAACCAATAGAAAAGAAAATTCCGAGCAACCAACCTTTGGTTGTTTGCTGCTTGGACTTTAGTTCTTTGTGAAGTATTTCTCTCGTCTTTTCGACGATGGACAACTTTTCCATTAGCAATGGAAGGTACTTATTAACCTCAATATAATATTTCTGAGGGTCTATAGCGTCACTTTTTACCAATAAGGATTGTAGCCGTACTGCTAAATCAAGGATTTCAGTATATTCAGGAATATACTCTGTGACGGATAAACCTTTATATTCTTCTTGGTAGCCTTTTAGCTTTTCTAAGGCAAATATGCTCCCTAGCTCAGCCCCGTCAGAGATTGCTCTCCAGCAACGAGCTTCAGCTTTATCCAGCTGAAGTGATTTCTCATTTTCATTGTCCGCCGTTGACGCATGTAAAATATGTTCGCCTACATAACGCAATTCATTTATAGCAGGTATAGAGATACCTTCTCCCATAGCTTCAAGTTGTTTAATCTGATTCTTAGCTAGGGCGTAAAGTTCTTTAACTTCTTCTAATCTTTCTTCCAATTCAAATACCTTTTAATTTTATATCGACTGGTACACAGAACACCCAACGCCTTTGTCACAGGCTAAATTTTTGGTGTGGATTTTGGCGTGAAATTGCGCAGCAATGCCAAAAGGTGCAGCGAAAATTTAGTCCTGTGCACAAACTTGTTAGGCATCTGGCTCAAGTAGATGGTAAATTTCTGAGCAAAACGTATGTATTTCCGAAAAATTATGTTCAGTAAGCATGCTGGGATAACCTTCACTGCCGTAGTCTTCGAATGAGACTTCTGGAGGCATTAGCTGCCCTAGCTCTGTATTATTTTCCAAGCATAAATTTCGTAATTTATTATAATTAATACCAAAAGATTCTGATGGTCTCTGGCTTCTCTCATTTTGGTTCATTGATTCAATTGAATTCATGATTCCAAATGCTTTTTTACGAATATTATTATTCAAGCTCATTTAATTTTCCCCAATACTTTCGAGTTCAGTCAAAATCGTCTCGATAGATGACTCATATTTTTTTTGCTTTTCTGATAGGTCTTTTATTACTTGAGGTGCATTAGCGCTATTAGATTCTTTAGCTACCTTAATTTTTCTATCTAATGTATCTAAAATTCTATTTATCGCTTCCAATTTTCCCATCATGCCAGAAATTGATGACTGCTGACTTAGAGCAACAGCAGATTTATTTTGTTGCTCTACTGATTGCCTTAACTCATCGACTTGAAGCTGAAGTGCTTTTTCTTGCTGCTCCAAGGCTTTTGTATTTTGCGATAGCTCATCTCCTTGTTGGAAGTAGCCAATAACTAGCCACAAAAAAGCTAACGGAGCAGATGCGCCTGCAAAAAAATCGCCCCACTCATTAAATGGCATTATTGAAGCAGCATCCCATCTACAGAATAGTAGCGCAGCCCAAAAAACACTCCATATAAGTGAGAACCCCCATCCCAACTTAATTCTAATACTCAATAGATACTCCCTTGTGAAACTGCCTAACGCTTTTATAAACGGCGCGCGTGTCTTTGCGCGTCCAGTGTAAGCTACGTTTTTTTGTGGCTGGAACGATGTTTGATAAACTGGTTATACGATTTCATGTTTGATCGTCTGTTTAAACATTATTTGTATAGAACCTAATGTTTGAGCCTTTAAAACTCTTGCTCAATAGAATTTTTAATGAAAGGCTGAAAGAAGCTAAAACTACAACAATGTTTGCCAGTACCAATAATACTACGTTGACCACTGATGACATTGCAGCACCCGCGACACCTATGCAAAGGTTAGCAGTAGCCAAAGGCATGATACCGATTAATATACTAAGTAATATTACTCGCCATGATAATGCCCAGCAAAATTGAAAGCTTGGCTCTATTTTTGATTCTTCAGTCAAAACACATTCCTATATTCGAATAACGCCAACCTCTGTGGAAAACAAAAGTGGAGGCCGAAGGCCGGAGCTTTTGGTTTTCCACAGAGGTTTTTGTTATGTTTATTTTCTCAAAGTGCGTTTTTTCCCATACATACACTCGTATTCAATACTATATTTTATAAGGTCATGAACCCTATCAAGATGATTAATAGTACCTTCGATATCATTAACTGGTTTAATTTCTAAGAGCAAGGCACTTTTTCCAGCCTGAATTGGGTCACCTTCAATATGGCTTTGCCCGACCCATTTAACGCTATTTACATCAACCCCAATCAGGGTGAGTATACGCTCCCAAAGGTTCTCTTCACCAATATCAAACTCACTATCATTTACGTAAATGGTAAACTTCTTAATGATGGCCGGACCAAGACCACCATTGGATATTTCAATTTTAAATGGATCATTTACATGACATACAATACAGCTGTTCAAAAGAGGTGCTACAGACATTATATTATGGCGACGAGCAATGTAGCCTTGCCAAAGAGTTAACCCCAAAGCACAAAAGGCTATGACTGCAGACGCAGCAGCTATGTTATTACTGTTGATATAGTCATCCATTCCCAATTCTCATACTCCCACTCTCTATCTAAAAACATAACATCTTAGCGTTTATACGCCATGCTGCGCACGGCGTATAAACGCTAAGATGTTATATGGATTCCGTATAAGTCGATTTTTCACGAAGAAAAATAAATTTCGACTGTTGAAAGAGAAAATTATTTTCGCAAAGAGTGTAAAAAAAATCTGTGATTAATGCTAACTATTTTAGGACTGGAATCAGAACAAATAGACTAGCGTTAAAAACATTTATGCCTTGAACTTAATATTTTTTAACCTTAATAAGCAACCACTTAAAACTTGAGTTCGACAGGCACAATATCATTCAAATATAAATTAGAGAAAATCAAAGAGTATTAGAATTATTTATCAAATGTTTTGAGACAATATTTACTACGTATGTCCCCAGTATGTCCCCAGAGATTATTTAGAATTAACGAAAGAAAATAGAAGTTTTGAATACTTATAACTAAATGAAATATAAGGGGAAAATTGGTCGGGATGGCGGGATTTGAACCCACGACCACTTGTCCCCCAGACAAGTGCGCTACCAAGCTGCGCTACATCCCGACTATAGGATCGGTTTTAGGTAAAGGGGGTATACTTATATA
>Ga0209184_1001728_pt1 | contig 12984 bp, 10 predicted proteins | sample EN8Hudsemesocosm_2_FD_184627 | JGI IMG/M metagenome (GOLD analysis project Ga0209184, IMG submission 184627) | Methane-oxidizing microbial communities from mesocosms in the Hudson Canyon - EN8C Hudson Canyon (SPAdes) (version 2) | ecosystem: Environmental > Aquatic > Marine > Cold seeps | place... | reverse complement strand
AATCATCAACATAATTCCTGGCACAATCATTTTATGTTTACGAATATTTTTTTGGAGTTCTAGATCGTTTTTTAGCATCAGCTCATTAAAATGAACCAAATCTTCTTCACGGAATTCGTACTCTATTTCATACATATTAATCTTTATAGTTATTTGTGGTGATTTAATCTCGTATAAGCCAGCGAAGGCCCTTTTCTTTAGCTCTTTATTTCGGTAACAATAGCATCAATACCATTATTCTTTAGCCGTTTTTTTATAAGCGACACACTGGAAGAACGACTATATGGGCCCATTTTCACTCTATTCCAGACCACACTGCCAATTTTTGCTTTCTCAATTCTTGATTCTATACCGATTAAAGCCAATCTCGCTCTTAATTTATCCGCCTCAGAAAACTCACGAAAAGAGCCGGCTTGCACGATATATTTACTGGATTTTGCTTTGCCAACACGCTCCTCTCGACTACGAGTATTAATCTCATAATCAGGTACCTCTATTTCTGTTTCGGGCAAAATGGTATAAAAATCAAACCGAGGTTCCTCTGGTTTTTTATTTTGATGTTTCGGTGTCACTGTTTTTTTTACTTTTTTAGCAACAGACAGTGTTGAAACCTGTTTTTTTTGCTTTTCTATTTCAGATCCAGATCCTCTTAGAAAGAACAAAAAAGCAACAAAGAGAGCAATTAGCAAGACAATTAACAGCCATTTCCACCAAACAACCGTTGTTTGTTGTTGGTTTTTTTTCTTGGCTGTTCCTGCTCTATCTTTATAATCCCGCGGCATTACATCGACTCTGGCGTATTAATATTTAATAACGACAAGCCATTGGCAAGTACTTGCTTAGCTCCACAAATAAGATTTAACCTTGCATTCCTTAGCTCAGCATCTTCGACCAAAAATTGATGGGCATTGTAATAGGTGTGAAAAGCGGTGGCTAACTCACGCAAATAATTAATCAGCAGGTGAGGTTCATGCTGTATTGCTGATTTTTCTAGTATTTCAGGATATTTTGCTAAAGCAGTGATCAATACAGATTCATGCTCTTCAGTCAGCTTATCCAGGTTCTCCATGCCTAAAATCAAATCCCTTTCCCAACCTTTTTCATCCAGCTGGCGCAACACACTGCATACTCTAGCATGTGCGTATTGCACATAAAACACTGGGTTTTCATTGGTTTTAGAGGTCGCTAGCTTTAAATCAAAGTCCATATGTTGCTCTGATTTACGCATCACATAGAAAAAGCGCGCAGCATCAGTGCCAACTTCGCTACGCAATTGACGCAAGGTAACAAATTCGCCTGAACGAGTAGACATAGGCACTTTTTCTTTGCCACGGTACAGTATTGCAAACTGAACCAGTAACACTTTAAGTTTGGATTCATCAGCCCCTAATGCTTGCATAGCGGCTCTTACTCTAGGGATGTAGCCATGATGGTCTGCTCCCCAGATATTGATAATTTGATCAAAACCGCGATCCAGCTTATTCATATGATAAGCAATATCTGAGGCAAAATAAGTTGATTGCCCATTATCTCTTATCACCACCCGGTCTTTTTCATCACCTAAACGGCTGGATGCAAACCAGGTCGCACCGTCTTTTTTATAGAGATAGCCCGATTCATCCAGGCGTTTCAACATTTCTTTTATAGAGCCATCTTCCATCAAGCTACGTTCTGAAAACCACTCCTGATAACTGACACCAAACTCTTCCAGATCATCTTTGATATCATCAAGAATAACGCTCAAACCCGCCTGAAATAAATCTCGATACAGTGAACCACCTAATAAAGTTTTAGCTCGCTCAATCAGCGCATCAATATGCAGTTCTTTATCACCGCCCTGAGGCTCATCCGCTGGTATATCTTCTAATACCAGCTCTGCAGGTCTGCGATAATCATTACCTGTATTTTTATGGATATTAAAAGCAATATCCCTTATATATTCGCCACGATAACCATTACTTGGGAATGCGACAACTTCTCCGCATTCCTCTAGATAGCGTAACCAGATACTGGTTGCCAGGATATCCATTTGACGACCGGCATCATTAACATAATATTCCTTAGAAACATCAAAACCTACTGCATTCAATAAATCTGCAACAGCTGAGCCATAGGCAGCACCTCGGCCATGACCTACATGTAATGGCCCGGTTGGGTTAGCAGAAACAAATTCAACCTGAACTTTTCTCCCCTTTCCAACATCACTTAAACCATAATTTTTGCCTGCCTGGTGAATTTCTTTAACAACCTGAAATTGAGCACCAGCCTCAATAAAAAAATTAATAAACCCAGGACCTGCAATTTCTACTTTAGAGACAGCAGGATCAGCGGGAAGCAAGGTAATAATTTTTTCTGCTAATTGCCTGGGGTTTGTTTTAGCTGGCTTGGCAAGCATCATTGCTAAATTACTAGCAAAATCGCCATGACGAGTATCTTTCGCCCGTTCAATATTAATCTGTGGGATAAATTCCTGCTCTAGAATACCTTCAGATTTAAGACTTTCAACCGTGTGTTGAAGCAGCGTTTCCAGCTTTTGTTTCATTATTTTTTTAAGGTGATGTACGAATAACTAACTCTCTATTATCCATGAAAAAGTTATGTTTCGCTATTATGTATTGATAAAGCACTGCGTCAATTCTATGCATTACTATCAAGAGACGTTGCATGCAACGTCTCTACGCTTTATTAGGAACTACTTTTACTCAACCATTTTTGAAAAAAGAAACCCGCATATATAGAAACAACCATAACCGCTGCCTCGATATTCCCCATGCCTAGCCCGGCTATTGCTGGTCCTGGGCAAAAACCGCTAATACCCCAACCAATACCAAATATGGCTGCACCCGTTAACAGTCCTTTATCAATATCCTTGCGCTTTGACAGATGAAAACTTTCCTCCAAAATAGGCTCAGGCCTTTTCAGTACCAAGCGAAATGAAATAAAGGTAACAAATAGTGCCCCTATCATTACAAAAGCCAGGCTTGGATCCCATTGCCCAAAAATATCTAAAAAATTAATCACTTTATCAGGGTTAACCATTTGTGAAAGAGAAAGCCCTATCCCAAAAATGATGCCACTCAAAAGAGCTATAAACGTTTTGCTCATAATAAATGCCTAATAATATACACCGTTAACATCCCAAACCCCATGAAAGTTAAGGTTGCAAAAATAGAGCGTTTAGACAAGTTTGCAATACCACAGATACCATGACCGCTAGTACAACCATTGCCTAAGCGAGTCCCTATTCCCACAAAGAAACCACCCAATGCGACCAACCATAAAGGATAACCTTGCCGGGACACAATAAAATCAGGCGAAATGCTCTGAAAAATGAAAGCACCAATAATAAGCCCACAAAGAAAAGTAAATCGCCAAACACGCTCATTTTCTGGCGCGTTGAATAAACCCTTCATAATGCCGCTAATGCCTGCCATGCGACCGTTAAACAATAAAAGTAGCGTCACACTAAGACCTATTAAAGCGCCTCCGAACAAAGCTGAGTAGGGAGTAAAGTTTTCCACTAAAAACACCTAGACTAAATAAATTAACACACAAAATATACACCCTAGATTCTTTTACAAAATCCAGAAAAATATTGTGTCAAAGGAAAAGGGGGAGGGTGGTATATTTAAGCTTTTTGCTTAATCCACTCCACACTGGCCTGAACAATTTCATCAAAAACAGACTGTTCAGTACGCTTAATGCGTTTAAGCAGTTTAAACGAATGATCTGCACCCTCAATAATATGTAACACGGGCTCAGGTGATAGCAGTTTAAGCAATGGCTTAAATGTATTTAACTGACACAATGAATCACGTGTTCCTTGAATAAATAACATGGGTTCATGAATAACTTTTAAATGACCAAATCGTGGTTTATCAGGCTTTCCAGGTGCATGTAAAGGGTAGCCAAATAAGATAATACCCGCATACAGGTCTTCTTTGGACGTTAGGATAGTTGCATAGCGCCCCCCCATACTTTTACCCGAAAGAAAAATTTGCTTGCGCTTAACGCCAGTTTTCTCGATCACTACATTAATAACTTGCTGCCAGGTTTCTTCTAGCACATGCGGCGTATTAGGTGCTTTTAACCCTTGTTCCATATAAGGAAAGTTAAATTTAACCGTTAAGATATTTTGCTTTGCAATCCCTTCATGTATCTGAGAGATAAAATCAGAATCCATATCATGCCCTGCACCATGCGCAATAATCAGAACAGACTGATATTCATCAGGAATTAACCAGGTTGATGAAACCTCAGCTTTAGGGGTAACGGTAATTTTATGGTGTTCTGTTTTCATAACGGTTTTAAATTTAGACTCTCTATACGCCAACAATTAAGACTATAGTTTAACTTAATTTTGAATAATACAAAAAATAACTTGACGAAAAAACAATATCTCCCTAAAATACGCCCTTCTTTGCGGAGCGGTAGTTCAGTTGGTTAGAATACCGGCCTGTCACGCCGGGGGTCGCGGGTTCGAGTCCCGTCCGCTCCGCCAAAGATTTTAATCCTGTTTCAAGCAGGGTTATCACTATCGATAAACACACAAGGCAAATCAAATTGCTGTTGGGTTTTTATCATCAAAGCCTGTACCCCAAATAACTCTGTTGCATAGTGACCACCCGCAAACATGTGGATACCACTCTCCTGGCTTTCATGCCAATCATGCTCAGATATTTCTCCCGTGATATAAGCATCCAGACCTTCCTCTTTGGCCAACACCCATTGATTATTTGCCCCACCAGTAATAATACCAAGCGAACGAATCAATTGACTACTATCTGCTGAAGCCAAAATAACCTGATGGTTAAGAACCTGCTCTAATTTAACAGCCAGCTCCTGTGCCGTTGCTGCCTGCTCTAATACAGCCTTTACCCCAGTAGATGCATCCTTGTAATCTCCAAACGGCTGTAGCTCAACACAGTCCAGCAAGGTAGCCAACATGGCTGCATTACCCACTTCAGCATGGCCGTCTAGAGGCAAATGATAAGCAAATAAATTAACATCATTTTTTACCAAAGGGAAAACTCTTTTAGCAAAAGGCCCCGTTAATGTTTTGGAGCCATGAAATTTCCAAAACAAACCATGATGCACAACCAGAGCATCGGCATTATGCTTAACCGCTTGTTCAATGGAGTCTTTAGTCGCTGAAACGGCAAAGGCAATTTTATTTATCTGCTCCGCCCCTTCCACCTGCAAGCCATTGGGACAATAGTCACTATATGCCTCCGGCTTTAACAAACTGGTATAAAAATCATTTAACTGTTGCTGTGAAATCATAGATTACTCTGTTTATATTGCTGCCAAATAACTTTAAAAGTCTCCGTTAAGGTGACATCATTAGCTTTCACTCGATCATTTATCTCCTCAACTGTATGCCAGCAACCTTCATCTATTTCATCTTTATTTAAAATAAAGGGGCCATTATGCTGACAACGATACACCTGGATAAACTCCATACCTAACTGTTGAGTCGGAGAAAGTTTAAACAAAGGCTCCAATGTACTGACTATATTTACCCCCAACTCCTCTTCTGCTTCTCTAATTGCACTCGGGGTGTACTCTTCCCCCGCATCAACATGCCCTGCTGCCGAAGTATCCCAAAGCCCTTTATTTAAATCCTTTTGCATCGACCTTTTTTGCAAAAACAATTGCTTTTGCTCATTAAAAACCAAAATATGAACAGCTCTATGCCGCAAACCCAAAGCATGAATTTCATGCCGGGGCAAAGTATTGATAAGCTGATCATTTTCATCAACAACTGCAAGATATTCCGTATTCATATTTAAGGTCGATTCCTAAGCGTATGTGGTGTAAGGTAATAACTTTCAATTAAAGCAAAATAGTTGACGCCATGGCAAGAAGAAGTGAACACAGCCAGGAAGAAATAAAACAAATGGTATTAACAGCGGCTGAAAACATTGTTGTTGAGGGCGGCTTTGATAAATTAAAAGTACGCAGTATTGCTATGGAAATCGGTTATACCGTCGGAAGTATTTACATGGTCTTCGACAATATGGCGGATTTAATCATGCATGTGAAAGGCAGAACCTTAGATGATATAGCCGAACAATTAAATGCCGTGGATGTTTCAAACAATAAAGAACAAGCCATCACTTTACTAGCCAATGCCTACTTAAACTTTGCTCGTCAAAACTTCAATCGCTGGCGGATGATTTTTGAACATCAACTGGAGGCTGATGAACAAGTCCCTGACTGGTATCAACAAAAAGTAAATGCTATTTTCAGTTTAGTTGAACAGCAATTTAAACAACTATCAAACAATCACACTGAAGAACAAAGTAAACAGGCTGCTCGCGCCTTATGGAGTGGAGTTCATGGTATTTGCACTTTGTCTTTAACAGGAAAACTGGATTTGCTCGGTGTTGATAATATCGAAAACACAGTTGCTTTATTAGTTGATAACTTTATTGTTGGCTGGAAACAAAGTTAAAGAACGAGCATGAAATAAAACAGACAACTTTGGAGCGCAGTCCCAATGCCATTAAGTTAGGGACAAAAGATGTATTTCAAAACAAAAAAGTGTTCACACAAAGGCACAAAGCCACCAAGAAGAGCGATTTATTTTCTTTTCTTTTCTTTTCTTTTCTTTTCTTTGTGACTTTGTGACTTTGTGACTTTATGTGAGTATAAAATCTTGTAGAGTTTCTTAACTTATTTGGCGCCTCGTTCTGGCAAATGCAAAGAAACCAGAAAGGTCGCTAGAAAAACCACAGCGCCCAGAGCCGCCAAAGCCGTTACAGGGTCAAGTTGTTGCGATGCAGCATAAGTATAACTTCCAACCGCTATTAACATTGCCACATTCTGAAAGAAGCCCTGCAAAGCCACAGCCCCACCACTACCAATACTTTCCTGCCCTAGCTCTTGCAAAGCCGCATTAATGGGCACAATGAACATGCCACCAGCCATCCCCATGGCAAACAATACCGACCTGGCACTCCACACTGTTTCAGTAAAACTTAATGCCACAATAAAAATTGCCATTAAATATGCTGGAATCCTGGCTCGACTTAAAAAATCCAATGGAATTAATCGTGGAACCAGAGCTGATCCAACAATAATACCTATGGCTAAAAATAAGGTAAGCTCAGCAATATCACTGGCATTTTGAGTCATCAACACTAAGGGTGCCCAGGCGATAATAATCACTCTCACCGTTGCCGCTGCTGCCCAAAATAAAGAGGCGCCTAAAACGGCAAAACGCGACCTAGGGGTAATAAAGAATAATCGTGTTTGTTGATAAAAGCGGATAAGTTTAGAGCCTGGTTCGGCTTTTTTGCTAATCGTCTTCGGTAACAATAAACTGACTGCAGCAGATATTACAAATAGAATAATGGTGCCGATCAACGCCCATTGAATTGAATAATCAGCTACTTTTGCCCCCACAATCATGCCGAGTAAAATAGCAAAAATAGTCGAGCCTTCTATCCAGCTATTAGCCTTAACTAATGCATCCTTGTCGGCCAGCTCAGGTAAAATACCGTATTTGGCAGGACTATAGATAGCCGCCCCCATACCCACCAGACAATAAGCTATAAGAGGCTCTACATTGAGCAACAACAAACCCGCACCCGATGCTTTAATTAAATTAGCCACAATCAACACATTGGGCTTGGCATGATTATCAGCAAAAGCGCCAACCCAAGGCCCCAACACCACAAAAGCAATTAAAAATACACTTTGTAAAGCTGGGACATACCATGTTGCCAATTCAGCAGACTGCATGACTAATGCAATAACAGTAAACAAAATAGCGTTATCTGCAAATGCAGACAGGAATTGAGCCAGCAGCAAGGGGTAAATTTGTTTATTCATATCAATTTTTCAACTAACTTAGTCACTTCTGGGTAATTAGTTTTCCCCGTCGCTAACACAGGAATTGCATCGACGACAATTACTTTCTTAGGCAAACTAATGGCATGAACACCTTTCGAGGCTGCATTCAATAGCTTGGAACTCGCTTCTTTTTGAGTGGTTAATAAAATCACTTGCTCACCTTTTTTAGGGTCGGGCAAACTGATCGAAGCATGTTGTGCATCTGGCCAGGCATCTGATGCTAGCTGCTCAACTGCGGTTAGAGAGACCATTTCCCCACTCACCTTGGCAAAACGCTTACTACGCCCACGAATACTGACAAAACCCTCTTCATCAATATTCACAATATCCCCTGTATCGTACCAGCCTTTACCATAAACAGATTGAGGAGGCTGTAGCTCTCCAGGCTTATCAGCAAACAAATAGCCTTGCATAATATTTGGCCCATACAAATGTAATTGACCCGCGTCCTCAATCCCTGGAATTGCCTCTAATTTATACCGCATCTCTGGCATTAATCGCCCAACCGTCCCTGCTTTAAAATCCATCGGTGTATTAACAGAAGCAACAGGAGCCGTTTCTGTCGCACCATAACCCTCTAAAATACGAATGCCAAACTTGTCTGCCCATAAGTCACGAGTGCTATCTTGTAATTTTTCTGCCCCTGCAACCACATAGCGCATATTATAAAAATCATAGGCATGGGCTTTTTTAGCATAAGCCGCTAAGAATGTATTGGTGCCAAACATTATCGTTGCCCCAGTATCATAAGCAATTTCAGGGATCACACTATAATGCAGTGGCGAAGGATAAAAGAAGGTTGTCATGCCATTAAGCACAGGCAACATAGTCCCTACGGTAAAGCCAAAGGAATGAAACATCGGTAAAAAATTTAACACCACATCTTGTGCATTAAAATTGATACGCGCTCTTAACTGGTTATGATTGGCCAGGATATTGGCATGAGAAAGCACCACCCCTTTTGGATCGCCTTCTGAACCCGAAGTAAATAAAATAACCGCAGGGCTATCAGGACTGAACTGTTGATGTTTATACCAATAATCAGCCGTTATACCTTGCATAGCTGCCTTCAATTTATCTACCGCAGTAATTGATACCGCCAGGTCTTCCAGATAAACCAGATTAACCTGTTCTGCCAGTGCTTCTGCATCAGCAGTCAGCTTAGCCATTTCAACAAAACGGCGAGAAGTTAAGACTGTTTTTACTTTTGCTGTGCTACAAGCCGATGCCATCCCTCTGGAGCCCGTAGAAAAATTCAACATAGCCGGTACGCGACCATATAACTGCAGACCCAGAACAACATTCAAGGTTTTTGTAGAGTTTGGTAAAAAAACACCAACAGCCTCTTCTGTCTCAGTAATTTTCTTTAAGGCATTTCCAATCGCCAGTGTACGGGTGATTAAAGCATTATATGATAAAGGCTCTCGCTCTAAATCTTCTGCAACAGTATGCTTGCCACCATGGATAGTACGCGCCTCCAAAAGTGAAGCAAAAATTGTCTGTTTATAATGACTGGTAGAAAAAATCATCTCACTCATCAAGTCAGTCAAAATATGGCCGCAATATTTACGACGCGATTTACCTCTTAACTCTTGCCCAGCCTTAATAACGGTGTGAGGAAGAATTTGTATGGTTATTTTAGGAAACCAGCGCAAACGCACAATATTTCTTAGCTTGGAAAAATGAGTGTATTCGGCGCCATGTATCCGCACAGGTAATATTGCAGCCCCAGACTTATCTGCCACCATGCCTGTACCATCATATATTTTCATTAAAGAACCTGTGACCGTAATCCGTCCTTCAGGAAAAATAACGGTTTTGGTGTCTTGTTGTAAATGATTGATCAATGCTTTTAACGACAAGGGCTGGGTAGGGTCCATAGGAAACACATGGGAAAGCCCAAGAAATGGCTTTAGCCACCAGCGCTCTGATACGTGTGTGTTAATAGCAAAAGTAATATTATCGGGCAAAAATACGCCTAACAATAATGGATCAAGAAATGAAGTATGGTTAGAAATGATAAGCACTCTGTCTCCAGCATTCTTATAATTATCAAGCCCTTCAACTTCAACCTTATAAATTAAAGTTAACAACCAGTGTAATATTTTTTTAAGCATTTTTATTTCTCCTTCACCCAGCTTAGCAGATATTGAGAGTTAACTATAACCATAAATTAAACATTGTTCAATTAAATTTTAATGCCATTTATTTTATTCTTAATCCTCAACCTCCTTCAACAGAGACGTAGCATGCTACGTCTCTACTTTATAATTTCACCCAACAAACAAGAAAAGCAGAAAAATTTAACAAGCCAGTTGCTATCTAAGGTATATAATAAAATGTTTATCACTGTGCCAGATTAGTGTACTTAATCAATGAAAATACTGAATCTTTATTTCAAAAATATCAATTCGCTTGAGGGAGAAAGCCGAATTCATTTTGATAAAGCACCAATAATGGATGGTGGCGTGTTTGCGATTACAGGGCCTAACGGCTCTGGGAAATCCAGTGTTTTAGATGCAATTACTCTAGGCTTATATGGTGAAACTTTTCGTTTTGACCGTCCAGCAGAACACGTGATGACAAAATCAACGGCAGAAAGCTTTTCTGAAGTTGAATTTGCCTTAGGTACTGACAAATATAAAGCTAGCTGGCACGTAACTCGAACCGATGGCAATGCAACTGGGGAGCTATTAGCGCCTGAAATGAAATTAGTTCAGCTAAATGGTAGTGAACAGGTTTTAGAGAATAGCGCACAAAAAGTCCGTGAAAAAATGACTGAGTTAACAGGAATGGATTTCCATAAATTCAGCAAATCAATGGTGTTGGCTCAAGGTGATTTTGCCGCCTTTTTAAACGCGCTAGATAGTGAGCGCATGGATATACTGGAAAAAATCAGTGGTTCTGATATTTATCAGGATTATGAGTTGCAGGCAGAAGAAAAATACAATAAAGCTGAAACACTGTTGCAGCAACTAGAACAGGACCTTGCTGCAACACCTGTAATGGATGAGGCAAGTATAGAAGCGGGTGAACATGATTTAGCTGACTTTAAAGAGCAACAGACAGAGCTTGAAACAGAACAAAAAGATATTGAGCAGCAATTAGCCTGGGTTCAAAATATTGCTAGCCTTGAAAAACAACAAGAAAACCTGGTAAAACAGCAGCAGCAAGTACAAAATCAACAGCAGGAAACCCAACAAAATCTGGATCAAATTGCTGCATCACAAAATATTGTTGCCTTGGAAGGTGAGCTAAAAAACCTGGATAACAAGAGCGAAGCAGTACAACAAAGCAAAAAAACACTGGATTCCTATGCTAGCGAAATTGAAATGCTACAAAAACAGCTTCAATCAGCTAACTTTGATGAAAGCACAGCACCTAGCAGCCAATCTTTATCCCAGCAAAAACAAAGTATTGATAATTTAAAGCTAAAACTGGGCGAACTAAAACTTGCACTGCCAAATGAATCAGCGCGATTACAGTTATTAGAGCAACAAATACAACAAAAGAATACCGCACTAAATGACACCCAGGCCTGGCTACAAGAACATGATGCAGATAAAGCTCTACTTGAGTCATTTCCTGAAATTAAAAAATTAACTGAAGCAAAGAATGAGCTGGTCAGTTTAACTGCAAGTCAAAATGCTAATTCAAAACAGACAAAAAACACCACCTCAACATTAGCTAAACAAAAATCAGAAATAAACGCTATCACTGAAAAAAATGCGCGTTTAAAAGAGCAAATAGCAGATGACGAAAAGCATATTAAAGAAATGTCGGAAGGTAATTCATTACAAGAATTACAAGAAATGCTCACAGAACAACAAGAACGAGTTATTAATTTTAGAGAGTTATTTGATTTAGCGGGTGTTAATTCAAAATTAAGCAACAAAGGCTTCTTTTCTCAACTGTTAGGTTCTAAAAATGAAGCGAAAGAAGAGGCTCAATTAAAAAAAGAGCATGAACGCCTACAACTAGAAATTGGTAAAGAAAAAAACATTATAAGTACACTGGAATCCGCTATTTTTAATGAAGCCCTATTATTAAAAATGCAGGGGGACAGAGAACATCTAGTTGATGGCAAACCTTGCCCTCTGTGTGGCGCACTAAAACACCCCTATGCAAAACATTCACCAGCAGTCTCCAACTCTAAACAAATTCTAAAAGATCAGCAGAAGAAGATAAAAACCTTACAGGCAGATGAAGTAAGCCTCAGTAAACAAATTATTGCGGTTCAGCAACAAGCAGTAAAAGATGATCAAAAAGAAGGCAAGCTACAAACTGTACGCTCGCAATGGAATGCTTTAGCCAATCGGTTAAATGCTCTGAGTATGGACCTGACTATAGATAATCTATCACTAATGAAGGATTTGCTACAGTCAGAAAAGAAAGAGTTAAACAATGTTAACAGCCTATTAAAACAAGCAACTAAAAAACAAAAAGCAATAGAACTGGCAAAGGAAAGCATTACCACAAGCACTTTAGCTCTGGAACGAATTACAAAAGAACATCAAGCTCTATCAACTGAATGGGACAATCGCCCTAAAGAATCCATTGACCAAGAGCAAGCCTACAATCAAGCTGTTGAACAAGAAAAAGCATTGTCAGAAAAAGTTGAACAACAACTGCAGTTGTTAGGCGAAAAAATGCCAGGCAAATCTAAAGTCGATGTTTTTTTTAAGGTTTTAAACACACGCAAGCAAGACTATATAAAGCAAGTTGCTCAGAGCAATGCATTATCTGAAGAAATCCAGCCTTTATCTGAACAGATTAGCAGTTGCGCAGAAAAGATCGAATCAATTAATCAAAGTATTCTGCAATACTCAGATAATGTACAACAAGAAGAAGTAGCGGGTTTACATTTATCTTTAACAGAAAAACAAAAACTACAGAGCGATAAAGAAACCAGTTTTAAGCAACAAGAGACTGAATTATCCACTTTAGAACAAGCCCTGCTAGATAAGAGCAAAGAGATAATATCAGGTGATTTAACTGAGCTAAGAAATACCATCGCTTTAGTTCATACAGAAGCCGATGTACAACAAAAACAGCTGCAATTATCAGAGCAATTCAGTTCTCTGCAAGATAAACAAAAAGATCTACAGATACAGCTAGAATCTG
>Ga0209184_1001718_pt1 | contig 13032 bp, 12 predicted proteins | sample EN8Hudsemesocosm_2_FD_184627 | JGI IMG/M metagenome (GOLD analysis project Ga0209184, IMG submission 184627) | Methane-oxidizing microbial communities from mesocosms in the Hudson Canyon - EN8C Hudson Canyon (SPAdes) (version 2) | ecosystem: Environmental > Aquatic > Marine > Cold seeps | place... | reverse complement strand
AAGTTAAAAAATCGGCGCAATTATCAAGAAAGAGCTGTGTAAAAGCAATCAGTAAAGCCTGATACACATCAACCTTTTTTCTTTCTCAACAATAAGTTAGCTGTTTTGTCGGTAAAACGTACAAATGTTAATTGGTAAAGTTGAATTAAAGTCTAGCAGTGATGTCTGTGGTTGGTTAAAAAAACAACAGCTGGTAATTTTGGCGCGGTAGATTACACTGCCGCTTTTTATCTGGGGGTGGTAATGGAAAAACTCATAGATGGTGCAACTAACCCGTATACCTGTATTTTTGCCCATGGTGCCGGTGCACCCATGGACAGTGAATTTATGAGTATATATAGCCAGGGGTTGGCCAAACTTGATATTAAAGTGGTGCGGTTTGAATTTCCCTATATGCAAGAGCGCAGATTAAATGGTAAAAAGCGCCCCCCTAATCGTCAGCCAGAGCTGATTAGTTGCTTTGAGCAGGTGGTTGCCCAAGAGGTTGGGCCTTGTGTATTGATAGGTAAGTCCATGGGGGGGCGCATGGCCAGCATATTGGCGGCCATGCAGCCGCAACACCAGCAAATTAAAGGTGTGCTGGCGGTGGGGTATCCGTTTCACCCTCAAGGTAAGTCCGAGAAGTTACGTACCGACCACTTACCTGATTTGGCTGTGCCCATGGCCATTATGCAGGGTACCCGAGATGCATTGGGTGATAAAGATTTGGTAGAGGGGCTTAAGTTACCCTCCTCTATAGAGGTGTTGTGGCTGGAAGACGGTAATCATGACCTTAAACCCAGGGTGAAAAGTGGTTTTAAGCATGAGCAGCACATAGATACAGCTATTAAAGCCAGTGCACAGTTTATTAAGCGCTGCCTAAAAAACACATAACGCCCCTTGGTTCATGGGGCAGAATAGACTTTGGAATTGAAATATATGGCAATGACACAATTGGTACTGCTGTGTCGGCAGGGCTTTGAGGCCGAAACTGCGGCAGAGATTCAGGATCTGGCCGGGCAGGCGGGTTGTTTTGGGTATTGTAAAACCAAAACTGATCAAGCCTGGGTGAGCTTTGTAGCCGAAGATCATCAGCTTAAGCAGTTGGTGGAGCATGTTCGTTTTCGTAATCTTATTTTTGCCCGCCAATGGTTTATCTGTGGTGATGTGGTTCATCTGACGGGTGAGGACAGAGTATCGGCCATTTCGCAAGAAATGGACGGCATTCCCCATTGTGGCGAGGTGGAGATCATTCATGTGGACACTAATGAGGCTAAGACGCTTAGCCGATTGTGCAAGAGTCTAACCGCGCCCTTAGCGGCCAGTTTACGTAAAAAGAACCGCCTCAGTGCCAAGCGTAACCATAAAATCCCCCGTTTGATGATTATGTTTCTAGAGGGAAAAGAGGTTTTGGTGGGTTATCACTTTACTGATAACGCCTGTAAGTGGCCTGATGGCATATTGCACCTTAAATCCCCTAAGGATGCGCCCAGTCGTTCTACTTTGAAGTTGGAAGAAGCCTGGCATTGGTTTATTCCCAAGCGCCAATGGGGTGAGCGGCTAAGTGCGGGCATGCGAGCGGTGGATTTAGGAGCGGCTCCAGGGGGGTGGACTTGGCAGTTGGTGAAGCGCTCCATGATGGTAGAGGCCATAGATAACGGCCCTATGAAAGGGGACTTAATGGAAACGGGTCAGGTGACACACCACGAGGTAGACGGGTTTAAATTTAGCCCTAGTAAAAAAGCCCACTGGATGGTGTGTGATATGGCCGAAAGCCCCATTAAAGTGGCGGAACGTATGGCTCAGTGGATTGCCAACGACTGGTGCAGTGAGGCGATTTTTAACCTTAAACTGCCCATGAAAAAACGCTACCAGGAAGTGCAAAAGTGCGTTGAGTTAATGAATGAGATTATTGCCAGGTCTGAGATCGAAGTAGAGATGTCATTCAAACACTTGTATCACGACCGTGAAGAGATCACTGGCCACCTGCGCCGCATCTACTAACCTGCTTTTCTGCTCGTTTTTCAAATCAAGTACAAGGTTTCTACCTTGTGCTTGTCACGCCCAATCAATTCTTTGATACCCAAGGTCAAGTTCCTGCAGCTATTTGTTTTATAGTGTTTGCATTAAATGACCAGTTGCCTCGGCTTTTTATAAAGTCGTTAACTAAGCCGGCAACTCATAAGTGAATGGGAGAAAAGAATGTATCGTCCAAGAATTAAAAATAACATCTGTACAAATGCTCATCCTGTTGGTTGTTTCTACAGTGTTTATAACCAGATGTTAGATGCGCTCGATAAGCCAATTAAAACAGGTAAAAACCAAACTGCCTTGGTAATAGGGGCCAGTTCGGGTATTGGTCTGGCATCGCGTTTGGCTTTAACCTTTTCTGCGGGCATGGATACCATTGGTGTTTATTCCGATCGTGCTGCTCAAGCCCATAAGTATGGCAGTGCCGGTTGGTATAATAATCAGGCATTTGAGTATTACGCCCGACGTACAAACAAGATGGCGCTTAGTACTAATCAAGATGCATTTCAAAAAAATGCCAAAGATTGGGTAATTCAAAAGCTGCAGCAAAACGATAAAAAAATTGATGTACTGGTTTACAGTTTGTCGGCGCCTAAGCGAAAGATTAAAGGCGTAGCGGAATACGTGAGTACCATCAAGCCCATAGGTAAAGATTATCATGGGCGCACCTTGGATGTTTTTGAAGAGAATTTACGTGACATTGAAATTGAAACTGCCAATCAGGAAGAGGTGGATGCCACTGTTAAAGTAATGGGTGGTGAAGATTGGCAAGAGTGGATTTTGCGCTTAAAGAAGGCAGGTGTATTGGCCGAAAACTTTAAGACAATCGCTTACAGTTACATGGGGCCAGAACAGGCGCAGTCAATATACGCTGAAGGCACTTTGGGTTGCGCAAAGGCTCACTTGCATGAAACTGCCATCGCTCTTGATAATTCTTTGGTGGATATGGGCGGGCAAGCCAGTATTGCTGTGTTACAGGCACAAGTGACGCCATCCAGTTCGGTGATTCCAGGTATGCCACTGTATATCTCTGTGTTGCAGCAGTTGCAGCAAAAAGCCGGCAAATTTGAAAATACATTACAGCAGGTGAATCGCTTATTTAGCGAGGGTCTGTTTGATAAGGCCAGAAAGCCTGAACAATATTTACGAGTGGATGATTTAGAGTGTAATGCCAGTATGCAACAGGCCGTGAAAGCGGTTTTTGATGAGTTAAATCAAGAAAACCTGTCAGAGCTGGTGGATATTAAAAACTTTAAGCAAAAATTCTTACAGCAATTTGGTTTTGCTTATGATTTTATCAATTATGAGCAAAAACCGGATCCATTAACCCCCCCTGCGATTCATGATTTTTCAGAGTTGTCTTATCAAAAAGCAGGTTAAAAATTCAGATTATTTAGGAGAAAATTATGTCTGACGTATTACAAAAAGTTATTGATGTTGTTGTTGAGCAGTTAGGTGTTGAAGCTGCCGACGTTAAAGCAGAATCTGATTTCATCGATGATCTAGGTGCTGATTCACTGGATACTGTAGAGCTTCTTATGGCCCTAGAAGAGAAGTTTGATTGTGAAATTGACGATGACAGTGCTGAAAAAATTCGCAAGGTTCAGGATGTTCTTGACTTTGTAACTGCTCTAGAAGCAGCGTAAACCCTATTCGGTGTTGTGCGGTGGTGTTCGGGGATTTGACCATGTTAAATCTTCACCGCATGACCTGATGTTTTTTCCTGGTTACTTTTCTCTTTTTTATTTCTGTTTTTTCTTTCAGTACAGTCTAATTATTTTGCGATAACAACTGCTTGCGATATTCGGCGGGGTTTTTACCTGTCCAGCGTTTGAAGGCGCGAGTGAAAGCGCTTAATTCGGAAAAGCCTAGATCGTAGGCGATGACAGTTAGCGGCATATTGGCTTGTTTGAGCATGTAAAAGGCTTTGTCTTGCCTCACCTGATCCACTAATTCGCTATAAGAAGCACCATCATTTTTTAGTTTGCGATACAGGGTTTGGCGGCTCATATTTAGCTGGTTGGATGCTTGTTCTGCATCAAAGCTGCCGTCACCGATATTCTTTTCGATAAGCCGTTTCACTTTATGGCTAATGCTGCGCTTAAACAGGCGCGACATGATCTGGTTGGCATAGTTAAGGGTGGCAGTGCGCATATGCGGATTGCGACGTTTGGGTTTAAGGGCCAGCATACGTGAGTCAAAAATTATTTCGCAGCAAGGTTGATCAAATAATACTTTGCAGTTAAAAAGTTCCTGATATTTTTTTGCGTAAGCCGGTTTGCTGTGTTGAAAGTGCACCGCAAAAATCATGTTGCCTATGCCGGTGGCCTTAGTGGTGCGAGTGACGGCGATGGCCAGGGTACGTTCCATGTCGGAAACGTTATAGCAGTTGGGGGATTTGTTGATGAACTTCAGGTTTCCCTGTTTGCCATTATCTTCAAATTCAAGTTCGAAAGCTTCGTTTACCACGCTAAAAAGGCGAACATATTGTTTGATGCCTTCACCCAGGGTGGTGCTGTTGTAGACCACATGAGCAACCAGGCCTAAATCTTCACTGCTTTCTTCCTGGGCGATGCGTAATCCCAGTTCCGGAACTTGGCTTTTATCCAGGGCCAAGTGCCAAATTTCTTGATAAAGACTCAGGGGCAGGCGCTGGTCTTCTTCGGTGAGTATGGACTCGTCAACCTTGAGTTCCTGCGCCAATTGGGCGGTACTCATGTTGAAGTGCTGGAAGTACTCAATGATGGCCCGGGCAGAGGCAAGTCCCACAGTGGGTTCTTTGGAAGCGGACATCTTGTTACTTAACCCTGCCATTAGTAAATATCATGTGAAATTAGGAAAAAGGATAATAAAGCTAAACGGCTATGGTAACAATGGGAAAAGGCCTTATTTAAGGTGGTTAAACAGGGCCTTGTCGCCTTAATTATCGGACATCCGTGATGGTTATTTTTTCGGTGCCGTGCAAGATGGCGGCAATCTCACCTATGGCGTGTTTACGCTCAACCGATGCATACCAAACCTCCCAATCTTTCAGGGTAGTCCAGTTGGTGATGATAAGCTTATGGTTGGTGTTTTTTAAATCGGTGAGGGACTCGCTGGAGATGTAGCCTGGGGCCTCCAGTACGGATGTTAGGGTGGCGCGAATGGCTTGTTTGTAATTGCCCTCAAGGCCATCGGCAATATTTCTTTCGATAATAACTTTGATCATAACGTGTCCCTTTCTTTTTGACTTATAGCCATAGAGATAGTGTGAAACTGTCTAAAAATCAAGTATTTAGCGTGTTTTTAATAATATATTCAGTTTCCTGCTTAAGCTTTGCTCTGCTTAAGTGGGTATGGGTCCAAGAAAGGGCGGTTTATATGCACAAATAGCAGTAATATATTGATCAAATTGCCAACAAATTGTACTCTACGGCACCGTTTTTTCCATATTTCAATTTTATAGGTACGCCTTTGATCTCTACGGCCAATATCACCATGCAATTCGGGGATAAACCCCTGTTTGAAGATATCTCGGTAAAATTCGGTGATGGTAACCGTTACGGCCTTATCGGAGCCAACGGTTGCGGCAAGTCCACTTTCATGAAGATTTTAAGTGGCGAGCTTGAGCAGTCGGGCGGTACCGTCTCCCTTGATACCAACGAGCGCATGGCCAAGCTAAACCAGGACCAGTTTGCCTACGAAGAATACAGTGTGGTGGATACCGTACTGATGGGGCACGCCGAATTGTGGAAAGTGAAAGCCGAACGGGATGCCATTTATGCCAACCCGGACATGACCGAAGAAGACGGCATGCGTGTAGCGGACCTTGAAACAGAATTTGCCGAAATGGACGGTTACAGCGCGGAAGCCCGTGCAGGTGAATTGCTATTGGGTCTGGATATTCCTATCGAACAGCATTACGGCCTAATGAGTGCGGTAGCACCGGGTTGGAAACTTCGAGTATTGTTGGCTCAGGTATTGTTTGCCGAACCAGATATCATGCTGTTGGACGAACCCACCAACAACCTGGACATTAACGCCATTCGTTGGTTAGAGGAAGTATTGGCCCAGCGTAACTGTACTATGGTGATTATCTCCCACGACCGTCACTTCCTAAACAGTATTTGTACTCACATGGCCGACTTGGATTACGGCGAGTTGCGTGTATTCCCGGGTAATTATGACGAATACATGACCGCTGCTACTCAAAAGCGCGAACAATTGGTGGCCAATAACGCTAAGAAAAAAGCACAAATTGCTGAACTTAAAACCTTTGTGAGTCGTTTCTCGGCTAACGCCTCTAAAGCGAAACAAGCCACATCTCGAGCCAAGCAGATTGATAAGATCCAGTTGGACGAAGTGAAGGTCTCTTCTCGTCAAAGCCCATTCATTCGCTTTGAACAAGAGAAAAAATTGTTCCGTAATGCTCTGGTCATTGAAAACATGAAGCAGGGTTATGATGAAAATATCTTGTTCAATGATGTGAACATGATGGTGGAAGTGGGTGAGCGCATCGCCATCATTGGTCAAAACGGTATCGGTAAGACGACACTTCTAGAAACCTTAGCCGGTAAGATGGAGCAGAAAAACGGCACCATCAAATGGTCAGAAAATGGCAATATTGGTTACTACGCACAGAATCACGCCAGTGATTTTGAAGAAGACCTGAACCTTTATGACTGGATGGATCAGTGGAAAAATGAAGGAGACGACGAGCAGGTGATTCGTGGTCAGTTGGGTCGCATGTTGTTCAGTGCTGCCGATATTAAAAAGTCGGTTAAAGTAATATCCGGTGGTGAGCAAGGCCGCATGTTATTTGGTAAGTTGATGATGCAATTTCCAAATATTCTGTTGCTGGATGAGCCTACCAACCACATGGACATGGAATCCATCGAGTCTTTGAACCTGGCCTTGGAAAACTATGAAGGTACCTTGTTGTTTGTATCTCATGACCGTCAGTTTGTATCGTCCATCGCCACGCGTATCATTGAGATTACCGAAAATGGTGTGAATGACTTCCATGGTAGCTATGAAGAGTACCTTAAGTCTCAAGAGGTAAGCGGCAAAAAATAATTTTGCAGCTTAACTGAGACACAAAAAAACCGGATTTATATCCGGTTTTTTTATATGTACAGGATGTACGGTAAGGCGCGGTGCCAGGGATGGCAAGGAGCGACTTTTACAGGATGTACGATCGGTATTCTGCCCCGAGTAAGCCTTATCTGTTGTACTTATTTATTCATTTCCTTGTCCAGTTCCTGATGAGCTCGATCCGAGCGTTCGGTGGTTTGTGGCGCTTCTTTCATCATGGGGGCAGGAGAGGCACAGCCTGCCAGTAGCGTCACAAGTGCCATTAAGGTCAGTAATTTCATCTGATGGGTCCGTTTATCAAGAAAATTAGTGGATTAGCTATTTTTAACTTAGCAGTCTCTGTGGGTCAAGCATGCTTGGCCTGAGGATAAGATAATGGCGGCCGTTTAAAACAGCTCCACATCATCCCCTAGTTCATTAGCATCACTAATTCGCGCCTCCACCATGGTGGGTGTGGCGGTGGCATTGGATATCATCTTTTTTTGTTGAGCCACCAGATGGGTGAGTAGCCGTACAATGCCCGATAGTGAGCCCTTTAGCTCCATGCCAATATCCAGATTGGCCACTGTTTCCATAAACGTGCGGTCCAGGCGGTCGACGATAGATTTTTCCTGGTCATCATCTAATCCCATTCTGGGTAACATGAAATCCAAGTCCTGCATGGTGGTGCGCATGGTTTCATTGATTTTATCCTGACTCTTGCTGGCACTCTGGCTTATGCTATCCAATGTGGTTCGTATGGCATTTGTGGTACTGGTGAGTGACTCGGCTTGTTTTAACAGGCTGTCATGGGTGTCCAGGGAACGTATTTTTTCATCGGTAGCGCCCAGAATAAAGGGTACCGTATCCTTTATGCGCCCATAGCGCTCTCTGTCATCCAGTGGCATATTTTTAATTAACAATGAAACCTGGCGAAAATTGCAGATGGTACGGCAACCAAAATCATAGAAGCGGCCCTTGTCTTGGGTGAGCTCGAGCAAGTCGCGCTCCAGGGGTGAAATACCTTGCTGGTTGTGAGAGTAGAATAAGGGTCCTTGATTGGATAAAAACATCACAGAAGTTTTAAGGCCTAGTTCCGCCATGGTTTTAAACACTCCGCAGGCCAGTTCATCAAATGAAGGCAGGGCGTAGGATTTCTCCACGAAGCGTATGGCGCGACCTATTTCGGCGCTGCTTTGAATGGCGTCTTCAGCTACTTGGTGGGCTATGTGTGCTTTTTCCCCCAGTTGCTTTTTGGTCTCATATTGCGCGCAGATGTAATCGACCTTGGCTTTAATGAGTTCCTTTTCGCAGGGTTTAACCAGGTAATCATCGCCGCCCATTTCATAACCAATGAGGCGCTCTCGTAATGAGCTGTTGCCAGATACAAATATGATGGGGATATGGCTAGTGGCGCCCCCTGATTTCAGCTGTTCGCAGACTTCATAGCCATTTTTACCTGGCATCTCCACGTCCAGTAAAATGACATCTGGTTGCCATTCGAATACCTTGTTGATGCCCAGGTCCCCATCACTGGCGGTTTCCACCTGATAGTCATTGAGTATCGCGTTGCAGATGAATTTCTGCGCGGTGGAGTCATCATCTATGACCAATACTTTTTTTAATGCTGATTGCATCAATGCTTTCATATCCAGTGGTTAGTTGGGGGAAAGGCCCTTTAAAATTAAGACTAGCCCAAAGTGTCTAGCTTGCCAGAGGGTTTCTGCAATCTTTTGTGGTTAATTTGGGCGGAGGGTGTAATAGGTCTTACCAGGGTGGGGCAGGCTTCAGAACACAGGCCAAAGCTGACAGGCGCAGTGCCGTCGGGGCTTTGGTCTGTAGGTGCTTATATGGCTTTGTTTACCACATGAGATCGTCTGGAATCTCGTAGTCGGCGTACGGATCGTCTTCTTCTACGGCATCGTCCAGTTTCAATTCTGCCTGATAGACTATGGATTGCTCATCACGTTCGCGAATCTTGTCGGCCACCTTGGCTGGTAATACAAAATACAGTGTTTCTATTTTGGCGATGGCCAGCATGCCGCGGCTCAATTGATGCTGCATTAGGCTGTTCACCTGAATGCGTTTAATTTTAGTACCGTCGGTAAAGTTGTAGTCGATGTCGCCGTCGTTTCGATCGATACCGTTACTCTTAATAAGCTGGATAATTTGCGCTTGCAGGGCCTTGCTGTGAGCGTCGGCCTTAATTTGTTCGTTTAATTTTTTGTCTTTTTCAAGCTTGGCAAGACGGCTGGCTTCGGCCGAAGCCTTGGCTTCGTCCACCACGTCCTCCCCCTGGCGTTTTTGCTTGGCCACTTTTTGCTTGTTGCGCTCTGCTTGTTTTGCTTTTTTCTTGTTTACCAAGCCCGCTTTTAGAAGTTGATCTTGAAGTGACGCCATTATCTTGCCTTGGATGCTTAAATTGGATTGTGGGCTATTCTAATGCACGCGGAGGTGGGTGTGAATGCTTGCTTGCTTGCTTGCTTGTTAGGTGGGTGTCTCTGTTTATGATGGGGCAATAGGGGTGGGCAACTATTTTGATGTTTTAGTCCTATTGGATCGAAATATCAGTCTTTATAGCATTGGTTCCCTACTCAGCTTGGTGTTTGAAGTCCAATGGACTGAATTGCTATCCATTTAACGACAGGTAAAGCGGGCTGTTGAATTAGGGTAGAGATATTACACTTTAGTATATGGTGTGAGGCGATCGCAGTTTTAACCCTGCTATGGCTGTTGCGATCGCTTATATCGATGGTTAGCCGAGTTCAGCTTCTTTTTGCAGGCTATTCAGGTACCAAGGCATAGCATTGTCGATACCAGTAGTAATTTGGTGGGTTGGTTCGAAGCCTAATAGTGTTGCAGCTTTGCTAATGTCAGCTTGTGAATGGCGCACATCCCCATCTCTAAATTCGCGATAGATAACTTCTGGACTTTCTACGCTTTCGTCAAATTTCAATAAAGATGTGTGGATATAACTTTTCAGTTCATTCAGTGTCGTGCGAACGTTGCAGGCTACATTGTATACTTGGCCTGCGGCTTCCCCCTGTGCTAATGCGGCTAGAATATTGGCTTGTACTGCATTGTCAACATAACAAAAATCACGGCTAGTTTCTCCATCCCCATTAATGAACAGTGTGTCACCCGCAATAATAGCCGCAGTCCATAAAGGAATAACGGCCGCATAAGCACCCTGTGGGTCTTGCCTTGGCCCAAAGACGTTAAAATAACGTAAGCCAGTGGACTTAAAGTTGTAAGCCGTTTCGAATACAGAACCATATAGCTCGTTTACATATTTAGTAACCGCGTAAGGTGATAGCGGGACGCCAATCCGATCTTCTACTTTAGGCAAGCCTGGGTGGTCGCCATAAGTCGAACTAGAAGCGGCATAAACAAAACCTTTAACGTCTGCGTCACGTGCTGCAGTTAGCATGTTTAATTGTCCTCCCACGTTTACTTCATTGGTTGTAATGGGATCATCCAATGAGCGAGGAACAGACCCAAGGGCTGCTTGATTTAATACATAATCGCAGTCTTTTACTGCGTTCTTGCAATCGTCTTGGTTTCGTATGTCGCCTTTAATAAAACTAAAATAGGCCCACTGAGTGGTGCTGACAGCCGCTTTGACTTCGTCTAAGTTTTTCTGATATCCGGTAGAAAAATTATCCAACCCAACAACTTTTTGATTTAATTTTAGTAATATTTCAAGAATGTTAGAACCAATAAAACCCGCCACACCAGTTACACACCAAGTGTGCTGCTCACGTAGTAAATCAGTCTTTACTTTGTCAAATTTGGTCATATTTTGGTCCCTTATAAGCGCCATAGGTTGATGTGGGATTTCTTAAATTCGTTGCTATCTAGCGAGGCTTTTACATCCATTAATACTGCGCTAGGTTTGAGCATCTTTTTGTAATCATCTACCGAGAGTTTTTTGTATTGCTTGTGACTTACGCATAATACAATGGCGTCCAAATCGGTAAGATCCCCTAAAGTACAAAGTGAAGTGCTGTAGTACTTTTGTGCTTCCTTCATATCGGCCATGGCATCATGTACCAACAGATTTACTCCATATGATTTGAATTCAGTAATGATGTCACCCACCTTGGAATTTCTTAAGTCTGGACAATCTTCCTTAAAGGTTAAACCCAAGATTCCAATTCGAGCATTTTTTACGCTACAGCCAGATTGAATCATACGTTTAACGGTCTGCTCCACAACATGTGTAGGCATGGAGTCATTGATGCGCCTTCCTGCTGAAATAACCTCAGGGTGGTAACCTAGTTTTTGTGCTTTATGAGTAAGGTAGTATGGGTCAACACCGATGCAGTGACCGCCCACTAAACCTGGTCGAAATGGTAGGAAGTTCCACTTAGTTCCAGCTGCTTCTAAAACATCAATGGTGTCGATATCCATTTTAGAAAAAATAACAGAGAGTTCATTCATTAGCGCGATATTTAAATCACGCTGGGTATTCTCAATTACTTTTGCGGCTTCTGCGACTTTAATTGTGGGTGCTTTATGCACGCCTGCAGTCACAACGCTTGAATAAACATCTGCGACAATTTCCAGAACTTCGGGTGTTTGACCAGATACAACTTTGGTAATTTTTGTGAATGTATGTTCTTTATCACCTGGATTGATTCTTTCTGGTGAGTACCCTACAAAAAAGTCTACGCCGCAAATTAAATCACTGTTCTCTTCAAGAACGGGTACACAGTCCTCTTCAGTGGCACCAGGGTACACAGTTGATTCATAGACAACTATGTCCCCTTTTTTTAGCTGATTGCCAACACTTATAGATGCACTTATTAGCGGTGATAGATCCGGTTGATTGGCATCATTTATGGGGGTTGGCACTGCAATAATATAAAAATCTGCCAGAGCTAGGTCTTTTGCATTAGACGTGAAGGTGATATTAGTACTTTCTAACTCTTCATTAGTAACTTCCAATGTTCTGTCTTTGTTGTGCTGTAGTTCTTTGATTCTCACTTCGTTGACGTCAAATCCAATAACAGGATGGGAGTTGCCAAATGCAACAGCTACAGGCAAGCCAACATAGCCAAGACCTACGACAGAAATGTTTCGATTTATCATGTTATTTATTCCTTTAGAAAATTTCAGTCGTACTAATAATAAAGTATGTGCTGTCTAATGTTTTAGTATCGGGTTTTGTAGTGCGATATAGAAATTACGCATTAAGGTCATGATTATTTCTTGAAAAGAAAATAATCACACGTATAGTGCAAATCCGATAAAGTGCTACTGAAGAAAATTAGGTAGTTATAACTATTAAAATTAATGCAGTGGCATTAGTTTTTTGAGGTTAAATAGAAAGTGACGTTTAAATTATGTGATGTGAATACCAAAAATAATAACTATTTAATGATGTAAGAAATAACTTCCTACCAGTAATAAAGTACTACTTTATTGTGAAAAAATAAACGTTAGCAGAATAATCAGGGATGATGATGTGGCAACAATAAGACTGTTTAATAATCACCTTAGGCTAAAGTTTTTAATGCTTGCGTCACTGGAGGCTTTAACCTTTTTGGTGTCTGTATACAGTGCGGCTCTCGTGCGTTTTCAAGAAACCGAATTTGAATATACAAATATTGTTATTGATTATAATGGTGGTGATATTGGAATTATTGCCAGCATTTATACTTTTGTAATGATGCTGTGTATGGTTGCAATCGGTCATTATCAAAGCCAGCAACACTTCTCTCCAAGTATGTTTACCGAAACTATTATAAAAGTATTGGTATCCCTTACGCTGGGATCAATTTCTTTGATGATAATTTTCTATATGATACCTGATGTGCATATGGGGAGGGGGTTTCATTCGATAGCTTTGGTGTTGTCATTTTTAGGGGTGATTTGTGTAAGGGCATTCTTTTTTCAATTAATCGGGAATAATGTATTAAAAAGAAATATATTGGTGGTAGGGGCTGGCTCTAGAGCGAAAACACT
>Ga0209184_1001716_pt1 | contig 13044 bp, 11 predicted proteins | sample EN8Hudsemesocosm_2_FD_184627 | JGI IMG/M metagenome (GOLD analysis project Ga0209184, IMG submission 184627) | Methane-oxidizing microbial communities from mesocosms in the Hudson Canyon - EN8C Hudson Canyon (SPAdes) (version 2) | ecosystem: Environmental > Aquatic > Marine > Cold seeps | place... | reverse complement strand
GTATCGAGCTCACCATGACGAAGCCTGTCGCTTGGCGTCTAATTGGTTAAATAAATGAGCGACTAAGCATGTAGTACCGAGGATGTAGGTTTTTTGGACGCGGGTTCGATTCCCGCCAGCTCCACCACACAAAGAATTAAAGACGCCCAAAGGCGTCTTTTTTTTCGTCTAAAAACAAGTAGTTAATACAACCACGCTCCAATACTGTCCAATAAGTATTTCAAACATCCACGTTTTTTAGTAACATATTTAGTAACACCAAGCGGTGTTACTAAATCTGGTGTTACTAAAAGAGGATAAACATGGCTAGAGTAACTAACCCATTAACTAATACTGAAGTGAAGCAAGCTAAACCAAAAGATAAGGAATATAACTTAGCTGATGGTGATGGCTTGATGCTAAGAGTTAAACCCAATGGATCTAAGCTGTGGGTGTTCAATTACTCTAGACCTTATACAAAAAAACGTGCAAATATCAGCTTTGGTAAATATCCAGATGTATCTTTAGCTCAAGGCAGAGAAAAACGTATGAATGCTAAAGAGTTGCTCGCTCAAGATATTGATCCGAAAGTTCAAAAAGACAACTTAGCTCAACAGCAACAAGAAAGAGTTGAAAATACGCTTTTAAATGTTGCATCAAACTGGTTTGAAATAAAAAAAACAGAGATCAGTCATGATTACTCTACTGATGTATGGCGATCACTAGAGCTTCATGTATTCCCACAATTAGGTAAATATCCTATATCTGAAATCACTGCCCCACTAACAATAAAAACGTTAACTCCAATTGCAGCTAAAGGTAGCCTTGAAACAGTTAAGCGTTTATCCCAGCGTTTAAATGAAATAATGGCTTATGCAGTTAATACCGGTGTTATTCACTCAAACCCTCTATCAGGTATAAAAGCCGCATTTGCCAATCCTAAAAAGCAGCATATGCCAACCCTTAAGCCAGAAGAGCTTCCACAGTTAATGAAATCACTATCAATTGCCAGCATTAAAATTGTCACTAGATACTTAATAGAATGGCAATTACACACGATGGTGAGGCCAAGTGAAGCTGCTGGTGCTAGTTGGAGTGAAATAGATTTCGAAAATAAACTCTGGAATATACCTCTTGATCGTATGAAAAAAGTTCGTCCTCATTCAGTTCCTTTAACTAAGCAAACACTTTCCTTGCTCGAAGCGATTAAACCTATCAGTGGGCATAGAGAGTTCATTTTTCCATCAGACAGGAATCCTAGAAAACATGCCAATGAATCAACCGCCAATATGGCAATAAAAAGAATGGGGTATAAGGGAAAATTAGTTGCTCATGGTTTAAGATCTATAGCTAGTACAACATTAAATGAGCAAGGTTTCGATAAAGATATTATTGAATCAGCATTATCTCATGTTGATAGTAATGAAGTTAGACGAGCCTATAACAGAGCAGAATATATCAACCGTAGAGCAAAAATGATGGAGTGCTGGTCTAATCATATTGAAGAATGTGCAAGTGGTAATTTTAGCTTATCAAACACTTCCAAAGGATTAAGAATTGTAAATGGCTAAAATGCTTTATCCAATGAACTTATATAAGTTTTTATCCATGCTAAACTTAATTAATTGAGCAATATGAAACAAATTAAAAAGAAAAAAACACCTAAAGATCATCATATCAAAAATGTTAAGAAATCGTTTGCTCCTACTCATAGAACCTTGCTTAACAATTACAATGAAGTTTCTAATGAATCCATAGAACGCGCCAAATTAAAACTGGCCATTTTAGAGAAGCATAAAGATGCAATAGCTAAAAAAGGAAGGCAAGTAGTTGAGGCTGAAAACTACTGTAATTTGTTAAGGTTTGATCAATCCTTAGTAGTACCCGGACTAGTTCATTTATCTGATGGGGACACAGGCCATATTAAATCTATCGAGCATCAGTTGATTAGCATGGGATTATTCAATATAGCTGAAACGATATCTTTATTGAGAAATAAATCTGAAAGAACATATGGTGTTCATCAATCATTAAAATCCTTAGAAAATAGCAAAAGTGCTAGAACGCCAAAGCCAGTTAATTTAATAGAATTTTCTAATGAGGTAAAGCTGTGGGGTATTGATATATACCTAAAAGATAGAGAAGAAAGACAGTTTAAAAAGTTACCACCCCGAACAAAGAAAGGTCATGAATCATCGGCTGATGCTTGGCTATTAGATATGGCAAAAAGGGAACTAATTCTACAAAGACCACCTGAAGGTATTGAATTAGAGCCAACATCTAGGGCTGATGGCACACTATTTGTTTTCCCAGAGTTACCCATTGATATTGAAACGCCTCATTTCTCTAAGCGTTTTTTTCAACAATGTTTAAAAAATATTTAAAATAATTTTCCTTCGCGGTGCACTAGCGCGCAAGTGCACCGAGCAACCTCTTCATAATCGCCTTACTTTAAATCCGATAGGAATTTGTAATGGCTGAATTAGTCCAAATTAGAATACTTAGAAAACCTGAAGTTTTAACATTAACAGGCTTCAAGAAATCCACATTATACACTCGAATAAATGAAGGCCTTATGCCACCACCTATATCTTTAGGCGGAGCAAGAGCTGTAGGGTGGATTGACCACGAAATCCAAACAGTATTATTGGCATTTTGTGCTGATAAATCACCTGAAGAAATTAAACGACTTGTTACTAACCTTGTAGCTAAACGTAGTGAATTAGCTAAAGGAGAAATGCTATGAAACCTGTAACAATGAATCAATCATTTAAACCCACCCTGATCACAACCGGATCAAACATAGAGACAATCACATCTTATAAGTTCAATGAAAATAAGGTGCTTAGCTTTGATTCAATGGGGTATTTAATACAGACATATTGTCCGAGTATTCAACTTGAAAAAGGTAAGTCTTTGGTTGACTTCGTTAAGATTGTTTTTCCTATAAAAGATAAACAACATATATTCGAATTAAAAAGTTGGTTATCAATGTGGCTGCGAGAAATAGGCATATCAATATCAACTCAAAAAGCTACACTTCGACATCATAAAGATGGTGTGAAATTATTTCCTCTTGATGAAAGTACTGATTGTTGTGGGTCATTAAAATGGGATGAAGATAAAGGAACATTTCAATTAGAACTAACAGGAGCTGGTTGCCGTTACGTTAACGTATCTCAACGAGAGTTCTTACCTTTGTATGCTTTACTTTCTCACTATATGGGGAAAATTACAGAAGTTGATATTGCGGTAGATGATTACACAGGGAAGTTTAACTTACGCTATTTTCAAAAAGCTTTTTCTGCAGGGGATTATAACCCTAAAAGAGGGAAACCACCTAAGCGCAACCCAAAAGGTAAATATCCAGGTACGGAGTATCTCGGTAATAGTGGCTCTCATAAGTCTCTGTGCATTTATGAGAAGTGGCGTAAACAAGGGTTACCTAAGTCACACCCATTATATGGCAAATGGACAAGGCATGAGATTACTTATAGGAGGAAAAATAACTATATTCTTGAATTCGACATACTAATTCAGCCAGATGGGTATTTTGTTAATGCTTACGAAAAAGTGCATCGCAGGATAATTAAAAATGTGAAGCCACGAAATGTGATTCGTGAGAAATCTGTGGAGCTTGTTAGCTCAATTAGTAAAACTGCTGCATATTGTAAACTCTCTTACGGCCGTATCATTAATAAAATTGCTCAATTACTTGGAGATGAAAAGTTGGCTATAAAAATTCTTGGTCGAAATGGAAGTTCCCCCAAATTTTTATTACCTAGTTACCTTGATGAAACTCAGTTTAAAGAAAATGCATTTGAAGATAACGAGGAAAGCTTTAATGAACATTTTATTGCTTTGATAGCTGCGCATAACCCATTGCTAAAGAGGGGTAAAAGATGAGTACTAAAGTGATAAAAGTTACCAATAGCACGATAGAGTCAAATAAAAATAACGTGACCGTCACGCAATTACGCGACCCTAAATCATCATTAATCTTTAGGTATAGCACTGTAAATCGTGGCACAGGAGTATTCTATCTACGTGTTTTTAAAGATGGTCATGATAAGAAAGTACGTATTGGTAAGTTCCCTAACATAAGTGCTCAACGCGCCGGCAAAGCCATACCCAATGTCCATCTAAAAGATGACTACTTTAATCATAGTGAATTAACAGATATGGCACAGTTATGTGACTGGTACACAGAGAGAACAAAGAATAATAAACAAATCGCTGATAAAACGGCTAAGCAAACAGTGTCAATGATTGCGAATAATATTAAACCTTATTTAGCTCATTTAACTATTAATGAAATGAATGACGGGCTCATTGATAAATATTGGTTCACACCAATACAAACAAAGCTTGCTTTAACAACCATTTCATCAGCACTCACGACACTTAATGCCATGTTTACTTGGGCGACATCGTTAAAAATGATCAGTAAAAACCCAGTACCAAAACTGTCAATTGCTAACTTTACCCATAAGCGACCTAAAGTAAAAGTGGGACGATTAAATGATAGTAAACTAAAGCAATGCTTAGTAAATATAAATACATTAGCAATAGATACGCAAATGTTACTGGTATTATTGCTGTTGCATGGCACTCGTGTTGGAGAAACAAGTAAAGCGCGTTGGAATGATTTTGATTTCGACAATTTGCTGTGGCGTATCCATGCTGGTGATACAAAAAATAAAAAGCCACATGTATTGCCTTTATCTCCATTAGCCGTTGAATGGTTGAAAGCCTATAAGCGTTATCAATATCAGAATAAACGGTCTAAATATTTATTTCCTCAACTCAAAAACAAGCGCAAGCCACGAACACCAAGCAGTGCTTCTCGTATAATCAGTAAAGTGGGTAATAAGCAATGGACGGCACATGATATTCGTAAATACAATCGCAGTAGATGGCTAGAAAATGGTGTTGATCACATGATAGGTGAATTTTTGCTAAATCATAGTTTAAGTAAGCTTGACCAGAGTTATATCCAAACAACGGCAATGAAACTATGCCGTGAAGCATTGGTGCAATGGAGTGAAAGCATGCAACACCTTGGACTAACTAAGCCCTCATTTAATACCACTAAAAAACGATAAATTATGTGACCGGCATATGAGCGGAATACGAAAAAGCATGACTGAACTGTAAGCTATAGCATTAAAGGCTTAGAGTAACATTGAAACATCCTTGAACTAAAAGTCTGTCGATTTTCAGGTATTCTCTGCTTATTTTAAGTGAGCTGACTTACCTAAGGGTAAAGATACATGGATGTTTCACAGGCGGTTTGCGCGGCTCTAGAGAGTATTTTAATAATGCGCATTACGCTACATACCTTAGTGCATATAGTTTCTTATGTTTTGCGCACCTTTAAAAGCTGCGCGCTTTGATTTCAGTGTTTTGGTATGATTTTCCCATATTTACTGATTTAAAATATCACCTAGATGAAAGGTTTATGTGATGTCGAATTTAATAGTATTATCTGTTTAATAAATGGAAATAGTTTAATCATTAGGTTTAGTTATTATGAACAAAGAACTTTATATACAAGAGTTCTATCGACAACTTTTTACTCACTTTGAATTAGTGAAGAAACAAAAAGTTAATGAGACTATGCAGTTTCGAATTCAAGGGTTTATGAATGCAGGTAAATTCTTAGCCCTACTCACCCGTGACGAAGCTGTAAAGGTTATAGACGATGCTCATTTTGAAGTGTTTGGTATTACAAAAGAACAAAGAAAGCCCATAAAGATAATATGAAATCAGCGATTAAAAATCATGATGATAGCTTTTTTGATGTACCTGCAATAGAGCGGAGAGGTAATAAGAAATAATGTAACTGCATATATTTTCGCCTACTCGTTTCGAGTGTATCTAATTGATTTTGTAGATTAAATTGATCTGGCAACTAAATAGCGTTATTATTTTTCTCTTAAAGTTAGTCGTATAGCTCAAGGCTATGAAACAAAATCAATAGGAAATAGTAATGAAAGTCGCAGTGATTAAAGTTGGTGAAAAGAGTATTGAAGTTCCAGTACACGAAGAGATCGTTGACGCCATAAAGTCATGCCAGAATGGATTGCTTGATATTCCATATGAATTTCAAAATTTTATTCGTTCTTTTTTACCTCAAGAGACAGTTGAGTCATATATTGATTTTGATGGTGTAAGGGTACCTTTTATTGAAAAAGCCCACATAATAGATTCACTTGAATATAGCTTAACTAAAGGAATGTCAGATGAATATGCTATTGACACATTTAATGAATTGGCGAAAAAAATAATTCCTTCTTCAATGCGTCCTCCTACGGAAAAACAGTTATGGTTTGCTAAAAAAATTGCAGCAACCCTGAATATTGATTTTCCTGAAGATGCAGGTAAGAGTCTAGCTGATTGCAGTGATTTTATAGATAAATTCGATAGTCAATTTCGTGAAGAGCAAGCAAATAATAATTCCATCGAGGCTCTTGCTAGAAAAGGAGGGCGTGGGTATGTTGCTTTATTTTTACTTTTGAATGGCAAGGAAAATGTTACTGAATTGATGAGAGTAGCTAAAATAGAAACTGTTAAAAAATATATTCAAAATTTCTCCCTCATGGTAGAAGAATGTATTTCTTATGAATTAAATCAACAAAAGCTATGTATTGCAACTATCAACGAACTGTTTCTTTATAATTACGAACACTTAAATATGCAGGCTATATCTATCGATGATGCTGATAATATGTGTGATAAATTCAAAGCTATGATAGATGAATTTATCGCTTTAAATACTGAAAAAAAGTGATGTTATAAGTGTTGGGGAATAGCTTATCACGACCCTCATACTCTATGGGACTGATTCAAACTCAAAAAGAGATATTATTTGCACATCTAGAATTAGAGCTAGTTTTTCTAAGTTATCAAATTTAGGGGCATGGATGCCTCGTTCAATATTACTTATCGACTCGACAGTTAAATCAACTGCATCCGCGAGCTGCTCTTGGGTCATACCTTTCTGCCCCCTGAGAGTCTTTAGTCTTTTACCGAATTGTTGTTTAAGTGATGACATATGGTTTTCATTTAATTGAAAATCATATGTTATTGAAGTTGCACTTCGTATTTAACGAAGTTAAACTTCGTTTTTCGGTGATCCTCACAGTACTTATTATTAAAAGGACGTGATTATGAAAGCTGCATACGCAATTTTATCAACTTTGTTATTCTTTTCTTGTTTTGCCAGCAGTATGGAGTTTGGTGGTTCGGGGATCTTTAAGATGAAAGGGGAAATAGTTGCAGGAGATTTTGTTAAATTTAAAAATGCCCTCGCCCTAGAAGATACTCCACCCAATAGTTTTATGATTACTTCTTTAGGTGGGAATTTGAAAGAAGCAATGCTTATAGGTAATTTCATTAGAAAATCTCAAATACCAATATGGGCTTCTGTAGAGTGTTCTAGCGCATGCTTTTTTATTTATGTTGCAGGTGTAGAAAGAAAGTCGTTGACAGAAATAGGCTTGCACCGTCCATATTTTGATAAAAAGCATTACTTGAATTTAACAGCATCAGACGCGCAGAAACAATATATTGTTCTTGAAAGTGTCGCTAGGGACTACTTAAAAGAGATGGGCGTAAAACAAAAAATGATTGATAGGCTATTTTCTACTTCTTCAACAGATATAGACTATCTTTCAGCTTTAGAGATAAAAATATCATTAGGTCAATTCTCCCCTTTCTATGAAGAATGGCTTATATCAAAGTGTGAAGCTTTGACAGAACAAGAAGTAAAAATTAAAAGCTCTATAAGCTCTCTTGATTGGTTTGAAGACATTTCTAAATATAGAAATGAAAATCCAAATACAGATCATCCTAATTATTCATTTGATAATTTAGTTGCGATGAAGGAAGGTGCAAAACTAGCTATGTATTTAGAAAGAATAGGCAAGTTAGGTATGTATAAAGAAATAATCAACCTAAAGTCGAGTTGTCTTAGCTTAGCAAACTATGAACATGTACAAGAATTCTATGAAACTTTTCAAAAACAATGGTTACTTTCAAGTACTAACTCAAAAGCATTAGAAAATAAACGAAATGAACGCAGGGAGAAATATCAACAGTATTTGGAGTTCTTAGATAAAAGATAATAAGTATTTTTAATAGTTACCTCTGAGTGTAAAAATAACTCCTTTTTCTGTTATCCTTAAATAACTTATTTGTTACATAAGCCCAAACCTTTATGTACCAAGGGCTCGTGACACACGGTTCCTGTGACGTAATCTGCATGGGTATTTGAGGTAAAGAACGCGGTTTTATCTGTGTAAAATCCGTAGAGCGAACCCGTATGTTAGTGTCCTTCATTATTTTTACCTTTTGATTTAAAAGTTGTCAGTTGTATCGTATAAGACAACACTCCTATTGAGGTTAGCAAGTCTGTTGACATTTTTAAAGAAGATATCAGCTCCTTTATTAACTTAATCGGATAAAAACATTACATTAACCTTAGGTGTATCTCGCCAGTTAGTTGTTTTTCAGCCTGCATTTAATGAATATAAACCGAGCGCACGAACGGCAACTTATATTGCGCTATTTTCGCAGAGTTAAGCTAAATTATGTAGCAAACATGAAGGCAAACGGATAGGTTAAATATTAAGGAAAAATCATACAACAGATCGGTCCGAATTATTAAAACAATATACTCCACTTACATGTTCACCATATTAGAATATATACTCTATGGCGCTTACGCCCCCTGAGCGCCATAGAAATATGAAATAAAGCTAAAAGTAGACTAATTTTGTTTATAGAAATTAATAAGGCCATTGGTTGAACAGTCGTGTGAAGAAGGCACTTTAGTTGATAATAGCTCTTTTTGAATTTCACTTGCCAAACCTTTACCTAATTCTACTCCCCACTGATCGAATGAGCATATTTGCAATATGATGCCTTGAACAAAAATCTTATGTTCATAAAGCGCAATTAAGCTGCCTATTGACCTGGGTGAGATACGTTTCATTAAGATAGTATTTGTCGGACGATTACCTTTATGAACCTTATGGGGCGCTACTTGATCTATATATGCTTGACTTCTACCTTTAGCTTTCAAGTCTGCACGAACCTGCGTTTCATTAACACCTTTCATCAACGCTTGAGTTTGTGCAAAAAAGTTTGCCATAAGCGTCTCATGATGGCCTTTGACAGGTGTCACACTTTCAACAGAGCCAATAAAATCCGCAGGAACAACATTGTTGCTTTGGTGTAAATATTGGTAAAAGGCATGCTGACCATTGATACCAAGCTCTCCCCAGATTGAAGGGACTGTAGGGTAATCTATTTCTTCACCCGCCCAAGTCACCGATTTACCGTTACTTTCCATTTCAGCCTGTTGTAAATAAGCAGACAACATATGTAAAGATTGATCATAAGGCAAAATCGCTTGAGATTGAGCACCTAAAAATGTGCAATTCCAAATACTTAATAAAGCTAGAATAACGGGTGCATTTTTATCTAAAGGCGCTTCACAAAAATGTTGATCAATTTCATATGCCCCTTCAAGTAATTCAATAAATCGCTCAAAGCCTAAATCAATCGCAATAGGTAGCCCAATAGCTGACCATAAAGAAAACCGTCCGCCTACCCAATCCCACATATCAAAAATGTTATTTTCATCGATACCAAATTCAGTGGCATTTTTCTTGTTTGATGACACCGCAACAAAGTGTTTCGCAATCGCTTTTTCATCAAATGCTGAAGACACTAACCATTGCATTGCCGTTTTTGCATTGGTCATGGTTTCTGTTGTTGTGAAGGTTTTACTCGAAATGATAAACAATACTTTTTCAGGATTTAACGGCCCAAGTACATTCGCTATTTGTGTGCCATCTACATTAGAAACATAATGGACGTTAACACTGTTATCACTGTATTTTTTCAATGCTTCTGTGACCATTTGCGGTCCAAGATTAGAGCCACCTACGCCAATATTCACCACATCAGTAATGCGTTTTCCTGAGTAACCTTTCCATAACCCTTGGCGTATTTTATCGCTGAAGGCTTTCATTTTGTTGAGCGCTTGTTGAATGTCTGTGGAAATATTTTTACCATCAATCATTATGGGTTTGGAAGAACGATCCCGTAATGCCGTATGTAACACCGCACGGTCTTCAGTACTGTTAATACGTGCACCACTAAACATTTTTTCACGCCATTGTTCAATGTCACACTCTTTAGCTAACGCGTATAAGTTGTTCATGGTTTCTTGGGTGATTATATTTTTAGAATAATCCAAAAGAAATGGCGCAAGCTTTATTGAGAAATCATCAAAGCGCTGTGCATTGCTTGCAAACAATGCATTCATATGTTGTTTTTTCATGACGTTGGCGTGAACGGTTAGTTTTTGCCAACTGGGTAGTGCTGTTCTAGTACTCATTGCTATTTTCTCGTTAAATAAAGGCGCTATTGATTTAAAAGTTTTTGTGCAGTCGCGACGACATTGTCTATGGTAAAGCCAAAATGTTGTAACAATGCTTCTCCTGGGGCTGATTCACCAAAAGTTTTCATGCCAATAACTTTTCCGTTTCGCCCGACGTATTTATGCCAGTAATCTGCATGAGCCGCTTCTATTGCGATAACTGACGTGACAGCACTTGGTAAAACACTTTCTTGATACTGCGTAGATTGCTGGTCAAACAAGGAAGTACTTGGCATTGACACCACTCTAACTCTATACTCTTTTTCATTAAGCTCTGCTGCACTTGCCATCGCTAAAGCGACCTCAGAACCAGTAGCGATTAAAATGAGCTCGGGGGTACCTTGGCAATCGTCTAAAATGTACCCGCCCTTGCTTATATTGTTAACCTGAGTACTATTTCTTTGCTGGTGAACCAAACTTTGTCGACTAAAAACCAAGGCACAAGGGCCATTTTTGCGAGTAACCGCAGCTTTCCAAGCGACCGCAGTTTCTGTTGCATCACAGGGGCGCCATACCTGTAAATTTGGCGTCATACGCAAATTAGCAAGCTGTTCTATCGGTTGATGCGTGGGTCCATCCTCTCCTTGCCCAATGGAGTCATGAGTATAAACAAAGATATTTTGGATACCCATTAAAGCTGACATTCTTACCGCATTGCGGGCATATTCCATGAACATTAGAAAAGTAGCGCCATAGTTGATAAAACCGCCATGAAGTGACAGGCCATTCATAATGCCACTCATGCCAAACTCTCGTACCCCATAGAATATATAATTGCCATCACCGTCATCAGCCGATATGCCTTTAGATCGAGAGCATAACGTTAAGTTTGAACCCGCTAAATCAGCAGAGCCACCGAGTAACTCGGGCAATAATGAAGCAAACACTTCGATAGTGTTTTGTGACGCTTTTCGACTCGCAATGTTTTGTTGCTGCTGTTGACAAAGGTTAATATATTGATCTGCTTTTTGTTCAAATATTATCGGTAACTCGCCATCAATCACGCGACGCTGATATTCGCTGGCAAGCTCGGGATACTGCGTTTGATAAGCCGTAAATAAGTTTTGCCAAGACTCTTCTCGCTCTGCGCCTTTAGGCCGAGCATCCCAGCCTTGATAAACATCGTCAGGAACTTTAAAAGCCGCATGTGGCCAATTTAACAATTCACGCGCGGCAATAATTTCATCATCACCTAGGGGAGATCCATGACAATCGTGAGAGCCAGATTTATTCGGCGAGCCAAAACCAATAATAGTCTTACAACAAATCAGGGTCGGTTTATTGGCCACCAATTTCGCTTCATTAATAGCCTTTTTAATGGCAACAGCATCATGACCATCAACATTGGCAATGACATGCCAGTCGTAAGCTTCAAAACGCTGGGCAGTGTTATCCGTAAACCATCCCTTCACTTCACCATCAATTGAAATGCCGTTATCATCCCAAAAAGCAATTAACTTCCCTAAACCCAATGTGCCAGCTAGTGAGCAAACTTCATGAGAGATACCTTCCATTAAGCAACCATCACCTAAAAAGCAGTAAGTAAAATGGTCAACAATATCGAAAATTTCTCGATTAAAATGCGCTGCAAGTGTTTTCTCAGCAATGGCCATGCCGACAGCATTAGATATTCCAGCGCCTAACGGGCCAGTTGTCGTTTCTACGCCCGGTGTATAACCATATTCAGGATGACCCGGTGTTCTTGAATGCAACTGCCTGAACTGCTTAAGTTGTTCAATCGGTAAATCATAGCCACTCAAGTGTAATAAAGAATATATCAGCATTGAGCCATGACCATTACTTAGGACAAAGCGATCTCTATTTGACCAGTTTGGGTTCGATGGATTATGTTTTAAAAAATCATTCCATAACACCTGTGCAATATCAGCCATTCCCATAGGCGCTCCGGGATGACCGGAATTGGCTTTTTGTACTGCATCCATACTCAGTGCACGTATTGCATTGGCTAACTTTTTAGGTGAAGACATTGGATATCCTTAACTATATTGATTTGAAAAGTAAAGCAATGAACAGGCGCAACGAGGGGAGAGCTCGGTGGCAGCCTGCTCATGCTTTAAAAAGGCATGATTTACAGCGTTTCTATCATTAGTGATTATTCATTAATTTCAGTAGTAGGGCTTCGAGCAAGCACTGATCTTTAGCGAAGTTGCGAATACCTTCCGCTAATTTTTCAGTCGCCATGGCGTTTTCGTTTAACTGCCAAGCAAAGCTGGCTTCAGTCAAAGGCGGTTCATTACTTGTTGAGTTTGCTATATTATCAGCCGATAACTTAATCTCGAGTTTACCCACAGCGCCTTTGAGTTCATTTAATAACGCCGGTGAAATCGTGAGTAAATCACAACCAGCCAGCTCTATAATTTCACCGATATTTCGAAAGCTTGCGCCCATCACAACCGTTTTATAACCGTTGCTTTTATAATATCGATAAATTTGGCTGACCGAGTGCACCCCAGGATCATCAGCGCCAATAAAATCTTTGCCTTCTTGCTTTTTGTGCCAATCAAGAATTCGACCAACAAAGGGAGAAATTAAGGTGACATTCGCCTCTGCACAAGCAACGGCTTGAGCCATAGAAAACAGTAGTGTTAAGT
>Ga0209184_1001715_pt1 | contig 13061 bp, 7 predicted proteins | sample EN8Hudsemesocosm_2_FD_184627 | JGI IMG/M metagenome (GOLD analysis project Ga0209184, IMG submission 184627) | Methane-oxidizing microbial communities from mesocosms in the Hudson Canyon - EN8C Hudson Canyon (SPAdes) (version 2) | ecosystem: Environmental > Aquatic > Marine > Cold seeps | place... | reverse complement strand
TTGCAGGAAAAAGTTGCGGCAGCCATAGGTCATCATCAGAGCATTGTATTAAAGGGTAAGTCACTGGATAGCTGGTTTAGCGACTTTTCTGCAAACCCGCTGGCATTTTTACAGCTTTTAAAACAGCCAGATTATATTGATCAACAAACACCAGCGAACAGCCGATTATTAACCCTATTTGAATTTAAAGGCCCGATGTTTGGAGTGTTGGATAAACAGGAATTAGAGCTGATTAAGTTATGGCTGCAAAATACAAAAGTTGACAACTCGGTCAAAGCTGGGCCTAAACAAGGCGAAATCAATTTAAAGCCGAGTAAAAAAGCAATTAGACTGAAAAAATATCAGGGGCTGAGTAATAGAGAGCTGTATTTTTATCTGCTCAATGTTGATTTATTCCCCGATGTTTTGCCAACTGCAGAAGTTAAAGTTCGTCACTTACTCAGGTTTTGCCGAATGTTTAGTCGTATGCCATTTAAGCAGTACAGCGATGAAAAATTTAACCATTTTATTGCGGCAGTGTACCAGCAGGAAATGAAAGCTTATCAGCCATTACAGGGTAAGCCTAAAATTTCTAAAGCGGCTTATGTTTGGGGGATAAAACAGATTGCTCCGATGATATTAATTGATGGTTGCTGGTTGCAACATAGTCTGGCATTAAAGAGCAGTTATCCAGAAATCGCCGAGCTATTGTTCAGTATATATTGTGATGAGAGCGGGCAAGGGCAGTTGCAGCAAAATCACCCTTATATATTCAAGCAACTGCTGGATAGTTTATCGATAAACTATCCAGCAGCACACAGTACAGAATTTAATACACAAGCTGGTTTAATTGATAGCAGTTTTGATTTACCTGTCTATATGCTGGCCCTTTCTCAATTCCCTGTTCAATTTTTGCCAGAATTATTGGGCTTAAATATGGCTATAGAACTTAGTGGTTTGGGTAAGGGTTATATGACACTGGTGGATGAGTGGCGTTACTGGGGAATAGACCCAAGTATCGCCGAGATACATATTTCAATTGATAATATTGCTTCAGGACATACTTTTTTAGCAAAAAAAACCATCCAGCTTTATATGGACAAACTGATGCAAGAGACCGCTGATCAAGTTGTTCTGAATCAGCACTGGCAGAGAATTTATACTGGCTATGCCTCGTTACGATTAGTTTCTACTCGTTTTAAACTGTGCTTGCCTATTAGTTATTTGTTTAATAAGTAAATGGTTATCAATGTAATGACCTTAAGCAGGTATTATAGGATGCGCTTCGTTCCTCAGCACATCCTATATAAAAAAATTTATGGGTATATACAAACCACAGGTTTAAAGGTATTTGGGGTAAGATGTTTGTTTGTAAGGGTAGGAGGGGCCTATTGGCCGCGACTGATCTTGATCTTGTTCCGGTCGCGGCCAATAGGCCCCTCCTACCGATAAGAATCGCGCAGGAATTTACTGATTTTTTATATACCTGTGGTTTGTATAGAGCCATGAAAAATTTTAACTTTAGCTTCTAAACAATGTGTACAAAATAACTTAAACAAATATTCGGGGCGCAGGCTTCAGCCTGATTTTTCGTATGATTAATGCAGGCTAAAGCCAGTGGCCCACAAAATAATTTTTGTTATTTGTTCAGCTTACTTAATGACTTCAAAGGGAACCATAGAATCGCTGTATGCAATCTTTCTACACACTAATTGCTTATTTTTTTGTTATACGCTGTTTCAACAAGTTTGGGTAAATTGTCTATATCAATGGGTTTGCTTATAAGCTCATCAAAGCCCGCTTCTAAAGCCCGTGATTCTATCTCATCAGCAGCCATCGCTGTCATCAGAACTAAATAACTATGACGGTTAGGGGTGTCATGACTGTTAATATAATTTGCTAATTCTATCCCTGTTTTACCAGGCATTTTGTAATCCAAAATAATGCAGTCAAAAGTTGAGTTCTTGATCATTTCTAAAGCTTGCTCTCCATCTTCAGCATAGAGTGCTTGCTGGCCTATATCTTTAAGGTTTTGTTGCATTAATAAACGAGAAATCTGGTCATCTTCAGCAATTAAAATACGGATAGGGTGTGATTGTTGTTCAGCTGCTTCTATATTGGCTTGATAAAGCCATTTTAGATTAAGTTGTTGTTCAAAAATCTTCAGCAGCTGATTTAATATCACTGGTTTTGCCAGAAAATCATCACAGCCCGCAGTTAAGCATTGTTCTCTATCTTCAGGGAAAGCATTGGCTGTAATCATTATTATTTTAGGTTGATGACTCAGCGGTAACTGCCGAATACGCGCACAGGTTTCTAAGCCACTTAATGACGGCATAATCATATCCAGCAAAATAATATCAATAGATGTTTCTTGTAGTTGTTGAAGACAAGCCTGGCCCGAATTGACACAGATGACGTTAAAACCTAATGGCCTTAACATCGCTTCCAATACTTTAAGGTTATAAGGTGTGTCATCAACTACTAAAAGAGTTTGCTCTGCACCTAGATATGTACTGATATTCTCATATTTATCAACGTTAGGTGACGAGTTTTCTACGGCAGGTAAGGGTAGAGTCAGCAGACAGCTAGTTCCTTTATTTAACTGACTGTTTATGGATAGTTTTCCTTGCATCAACTCAACTAGGTGTTGAGTGATATAGAGCCCTAAGCCTACGCCATCATTATATTGCTGCCTGGAAAACTGATTGAAAGGTTCGAAGATGGCTTTCAGGTTTTTGTCATTAATACCACAGCCAGTATCTTTGATTATAAAAATAATGGCATTATCTTGATAGGCCACGGTTAATTCAATACTGCCTTGTTGAGTAAATTTAAATGCATTTTCCAATAAATTACTTAAAATGCGTCTTAACCTATGTTTATCGGCTAATAAAGTGCAAGGCAACTCACCCTTTATATTAAACATGAATTTTAATTGCTTTTTCTCTGCCTGCTTAGAAAAAATTTCGACGATAGGGTTAAGAAAATCATGGGTGTCAAAAGGATGAAGGGATAAATCCAGTTTATTTGATTCGATTTTTGTTAAATCAAGCAAGTCATTAATTAAACTTAAAAGATATTCACTGCTCTGGCCAATAATATTAATTTCATGAAGATATTTAGCAGGGAAGTCCTCTCTGCGTTGCAGTACCTGAACATAGCCTAGCAAACTGTTGAGTGGTGTTCTCAAATCATGACTCATATGAGAAAGGAAATCTGATTTTGCCTGATTGGCAATTTCAGCCGCTTCTTTAGCTTGTTTTAATTGCTTGAGGTTTGCATTTAATGCCTGAGTACGATGATCAACGGTTTGTTCGAGTAACTGATTTTGATTGCTTAATAGTTTGTCATGATGACTGATAGTGGCAATCATGGTGTTAAATTCATCTGCCAGCAAGGCGAGTTCATCGCTGGTATGCGATTGAACCTGAATCGAATAATCTTTGTGTTGGGTGATATGTCTAATAGCCGAGAGTAAATTTTTGATCGGTGTTAAGAACAGTAGTTGTAATTTGAAGGTGATTAAAAATGTGATGAATAAGGTCAGTACAAATAGTAAGAAAAAAACTTCTATTTGTCTGTTGAGTATTTTATCTAAATCATTTAATCCACTTGTTATACTCAGTGTACCAATTTGCTCCTTCTCCAGCATGACAGGAATAGAAATATATAAGTGATCAGGGTTGTATTTGGAGTGGCGTGCTCCATTACATTCGGGGTGATTGAAAGAGGCAACTTTATTGCTCTCTGAGCTTTTGTTATATTCAACAAAAAGCTGACATTGATCATCTAATAAGGATATATGGTTTATAGAGTTATCGGCTATTGAGGATTGCAAAATTTCTTTTGCCGTCTCTTTATCCGAAAATTTTAAAGCAGCAGTACTGTTTTTGCCAAGTACATCAGCAAGGATAAATAGGCGAATCACTTTGTTTTTTTTAAAATCTGACTTTTCTAAACTAAAAATAAAAAAATTATTCAGTAATAATCCGATGGTACTACAAAGCATAATGACTAAAATTAGTTTGCTACGTAAGGTCGATTTACTTGCCACTGATTTCATGCTTATTTAGCTTTTGCTATCAGGTATTGCGTGCCTATCAACATTTCACTAATATCCTGTTCAGACATAGGTTTTGCAAATAGATAACCTTGCATGGCCTGGCAATTTAAATCGCGTAAATACACGGCTTGAGATTCTTTTTCTACGCCCATTGCAGTCACCGATTTATTTAAACTGTGGGCTAAACCAATCATTGCAGGCACAATTGAATTATCATCATAATGGCTACCCAGTTGATGAATAAACTGCACATCAATTTTAAACTCATCAATAGCTAATTGTTGTAAATAACTTAATGAGGTATAGCCTGTTCCAAAATGGTCGACCGCTACTTTTATGCCTTTACGATGTAATTGATTGATTACTTTTTCAGTTTCTTTGATATTCTGCATGATTTCGTTTTCCGAAATTTCAAACACCAGAAACTCTGCTGTCAGTGCAAATTTTTCAAGCGTTTGTTCAACATATTGATTAAAATTTTGCTGACGTAATCTGTAACCTGAAATATTAAGCGATATTTTTATATCATCTAAACCGACTTCTTTCCATTTTTTATAATGCTGACAGATTTCAGTAAATGCCCATTCTTCCAGACCCTGAATTAATCCTGATTCCTCAGCCAATGGTACAAAAATTTCTGGTGATACTAATTTATTTTCTGCATTTTTCCAGCGTAACAAGGCTTCTACTGCAATAATGCGACGCTGCATATTGACTTGAGGCTGGTAGTAAACTTGTAATTCGCCATTTTCAATCGCGGTTTTTAGCTGTCTTTTCAATAACACGCGGTTATCCATCAGCTGCGCATTTTCCTTACGCATTTGTTCTATAAAAAAACAATAATTATTTCGCCCAGACTGTTTTGAATGATACATGGCAATATCGGCATATTGTTTTAATTGTTCTTCTGTTTGGCTATGTTCTGGATAGAGACTGATGCCAATACTGCTGGACATAGATAATTCATGATCATTGCAAAAGAAAGGCTCTGAAAATTCGGCTATCATTTTTTTTGCAACCAGCTCAGCATCAGAACTGGATTCAATTGAATTTAAGATCACGGTGAATTCATCACCGCCTATTCGGCAAAGCGTGTCATCTTTGCGTATCACTTTTTTCATGCGTTGGGTTACTGCAATTAATAACTCATCTCCCGTGTCATGTCCGAGCGTATCATTGATGGCTTTAAAATGATCCAGATCAAAGTACATTAAGGCAACTTTACTTCCTATTCGCTGTGCATGAGTTAATACACGGTGTAAGCGATCATCAAATAAAAGTCGATTTGCCAGCCCTGTTAAGGGATCATGGGTTGCCTGGTGTTGCAATTTTTTATTCAGTTGAATTAATTCTGATGTACGTGTGGCAACCGTTTGTTCCAAGACCCTGTCTTTACGTTGTATTTCATCTAACATTTCATTAAAGTTGTTAGTTAAATCGCCAATTTCATCGTTTGACAGGATTTTTGCTCTAACGTTATAACTACTTAAGTGGGTTATTTTTTTTGCTGTTTTGGTCAGCTTCAGGATAGGGTCAATGATCCTTTTAAGAAGCAGACTGGATAGCAACATGGTTAAAAACATTGAGCTCAATGAGACTAAAAATGCAATTAAGACATAATGTAAATTGTGACGATATAAGTTGTTTAAACTCGCGGTAATATGGACACTACCAATATTTTCACCTTGATAATGAATATCGTGCTTAATCAAGATATGTTTGCTTAACCCTTTTTCAAAAGGCATAAATATTTCGTCTAATTCAATCTCATGATTGAGTAATTCATAATGGGCAAAAGTGGTTGAGTTTTCACTTAAAATTTTTGCATGATGAATGGTTTTATCGGCTTTTAATGCAGCTAATATTTCTTCAGCGGCTGATGGATCATCAAAAAGTAAGGGAGTTATACTGTTGGTCGCAATAATTTCAGCTTGTATGTCCAGGCGGGTATTTAATTTTGACCATTCATTTTCCGAGTTTAAAAAGATAAAGATAATTAAAACTAAAAATAAGGAGAACCCCGCTGCAAATGAGGTTACTAGCATCAATTTATTTTTAATCGACGTCGAATTCTGGAAAAATGATCTAGTCATCAGCTTCTCCCGGCCGTTTAACTATTTTTAATAGCCTTAATAATTTGGAACTCAACTTAATACCTGATTGATTTACAGCATCCAAATTGGTCTTCATTCTTACTTTACTTTGATCGATATAAAACTCAATCATACCGCCTTGTTCAGCAAACCCGGATTGACTGCTCAGTGTCAAAACGGGGCTGTTGGATAAAGATGAATTAACATCACCTTGTGAAATATATAGCATATTACAGTGTGATATTGATAAGTCTGCTGGTGGGGCAATGATTTCAACTTGCATACCTGAAATTTCAGCGATTTTTAACATTTTTAATTGCTGAGCAACTTTATCTGTATCATCAATACAAATTTTAAAGGTTTTATTCTTTACCGATTCTGGCCAGCTAATAAAATTAGGCAATCGGCTAATATATAAAGCTTTTAGTTTATATTCAAAATCAGTATCCGCAGCAAAGCTGACTGATTCGGTCGTCAGTAACATCAAGAGAAGAGTAAGTAATCTTGGCTTAAGGTATTTACTCATTTAGATTAACCGAAAACATAAGGGGGAGTTGTGCTTTGCCAAATGGAGTGCATTCTGATGATCTATGGTGATAGCCTGAGTGAGATAAGCCTGTGGCATCAATACAATACTTTTTTAAAAAAAGGGAATAATCATTATTTTGAAGGCAAGTAAACACAGAAGTTATCATTTTAAAATTCATAAGAAAGATTTAATCTGATTTCACGTGTATTTCCTGGTAATGCAGGATGCCCGCCATTTACTTGTTGAACATATTCATATTTTGTATTAAATAAATCGTATATACCCAGGCCTAGATCTAGCCCTGTGGTGACGATGTTTTGATAACGTAAAAAAGTATTATAAACCCAGGTTGGGTCATAATGTACCAGTGTGCTACCACTATAGCCATAGCGGTCACTAGAAAAAATCAGGCTATGGTTAAATGTTAAGGATTCAGTGACAGGGTATGTATGATTAACTGAAACTTTATGGTTTGGAAAGCTGATATTCATATTTTTATGAATAATATTTCCTGCGCTATCCATTGCCTTAAATGCATTGGAACTATCTTCAAGTGCCTGATACATAGCATAATTAAGTTTTAATTGCCCCCAGTCGCTATGATTGTATTGCAATAACGCTTCTACTCCCCAAGTTGATAATTTATCAGAGTTTTGATAAAAGTCATCATTGTTTGCATCCAGACTATAAATAAAATAGTCACTAATCTGGTTATAGAAAATATTACTAGTGAAACTTAAATTACGCTGGAATTGATAGCCTAATTCTAATTCTATGGTATGTGTTTTTTCTGGTGTGAGTGCTTTGACTCGTTTGTTGGCTGCATGGTTTTGATTGTACTCGGCATTAAGCTGATAGTTTCCGCCTGTGGGTGCATGAAATGCCTGACTGTATAAAGCTTTATAATGGAATTTACCGATACGTTTAGTGAGAGCAATACGGGGTGAAATATTTGATTCGTACTCACTATACCAATCAAATCTTAAGCCACCGAGTATATTGACCCAGGGGGTTTTATAAACCGCTTCAGCGTATGTCGTGTAATTGGCAAAAATGGGTAATTCACCGGAAAAAGATGATTTGTCGTGTTGATAGTCTTCAAATTGAAAACTATTCCCTATCACCAGATAATGGCCTTCCTCTGCTGAAAAAGTACTTTTTATATCAAATTTGTAATGCTTCAAAGAGACCTTTTCTCTTAACAGATCTGATCGGTCATCATTATACACTCGAGTGCGTTTCCAGGGCGTTTGATGAGAAAAATCAAAGGCTGCATCAATTTTAACGGAATCATTGACAGCATGCTGGTAATCCAGTTTTGATGCATAAGTAGTAAAGCTGTTACGGGTGAAGCGATCGGAAGCTGTGATTTTGTCGGCAAAAGAATCACGGCTATCAACAGTATATTCATCGACTAAAAGGCGCAGATTTAAGTTTTTATAGCGGGCATGAAAATTACCGAATAGAGAATTAAGTTCATTATTATCGACCATATTAAATGAATTGCCATGCGCATCCGTGTAGATTTGGTCACTACGATGACTTTCATTAAATTTACCATAAAAGCTGGTCTCAAAATCCTGCCATTGTTTTCCAGCAGTGATCACGGTGTTTTTACCTGACTCACCATGTTCAAATCGGCCGTAACTGCCACTTACAACGCCACCGTTAAGTTGTCTGCCTTTTTTAGTGATGATATTGATAACGCCCAGTTCAGCAAAGTTGCCATGTAAAATTGAGCCAGGTCCTCGAATAATCTCTATGCGGTCAATGTGTTCAACGGGGAAATGGCTACCAAATACGGTGGTGCCAAAACGTTGTTCAGTCAGAATAATACCATCGACTAATACCGATAATTTACCCTCATCAGCTTGTATACCTCGAACCCCAAGACCCACATTGTTGGAGACAATAGCACCAAAATTAAACCCGGGAATTAATTCCAATGCATCTATTAAATCACGAGCCCCCATATTTAATAGCTCTTCACCCGTGATAGTACTGGCTATGCTGGCAGCTGTTTTTAAACATTCAGCCTGTTGAGAAGCACTCATAAAGACAGGCACTTGCATTAATTCAATCAGATCAAAATTTTCTACATTTTCACTGGGTTCAGAATAGTCTTCACAAGCCAGTTTACTCTCAGCAAAACTGTTGCTTGAAAGTATAAGAAATAACAAAATTAATTTGAGATATTTTATCTTCATTATTATATTAATGGGGGGTATAGTTTATCTTGTTATGATTACATGGAAACATACAATGTTAATGCTTTTGATATCAGATATAAAAATGATTATATAGAGTGAATGTATCACAATTAAAGAGGGAGATATGAATTAAAACCTATGTGGAATGGCTTTTTTAATCTAATTGTTATTTAAGTGATAAATAGAAACTTGTTGAAATGCCTAGACAGTATTAGGCTCTTTACCCTAGCTATTGGAAATTAACAAAATAATTCAAAACTGACGCTAGCTTCGATTAAGGATCAGATAGTTTCATAAATATCAGCAACAGTTCTCACTTAACTGATTATAAAGAATAACCTCTACTACCACGCGTCATCCCCGAGATCTTTTATCGGGGATCCATTTAGAGTAAATTAGATTCCTGCTAAGAGAATGCAGGAATGACGGAGTAGAGAAGTTGGCTTTTTTAAAATGGCGGAGAGTCAAAGGTAATCAGGAATAACTATGTTTAATCATTTAAGATATTTACCCAGCTTTTTTTTCCCTGTCTGTGTGTTCTGGTTTTTATATACAGGGCCACATGATTCAGTAACTGCACTGGCCTGGACTCTTCCCTTATGGCTGTTGGTTTTAACTGATTGGTTAGGTCCAAAGATCAAGCCGGATCTGAAAAAAACGAATGTTTCCAGCTGGTTTTATAATGCGGTTTTATATGCTTTAGCCTTGCTGCAAATTTTGATTATTGCATTGTTGCTGGTTTATGCCAGTCAATTGCAATGGGCGAGTGTTACAGAGATGGGCCGGTCAATAGTTAATTTGGCCGTGTTGAGAATTTTGGTGGGGACTACCTCAGGCAGTTCGGCCATTATTGTTGCGCATGAGCTTATTCATCGCCCTCAATTTATGATGCGTAGTGTAGGGCGATTGTTACTCTTAACTGTTTGTTATGAGCATTTTGTTATAGCGCATATACGAGGCCATCATTATTCAGTTGCTTCAGTAAAAGATATTGCTACAGCTCGCTTAGGGGAAAGTTTTAATGATTACTGGAACCGAGTCACTGTTGATCATTTTAAATATGCCTGGCATTCTGAATTACAGCGGAGAGGATTGCAAAATACGCCGATCTATCATTATAAAATGTTGAAAAACGAAGTATTGCAGGGCGTGTTAATTGAGTGCTTGATTGTGATCGCTATTTTAGTTTTTTTTGGCTGGGCAGCCGCTTTTATCTTTTTATACCAGGCTTTATCCGCAGTCAGGTTATTGGAAACCATTAATTATTATCAGCATTGGGGCTTAGAGCAGGGCAGGGAACAGGATACTTTGGCCTGGGTTAATCAATCATTAGTCACAGAGTACGCATTAGTCGGCTTATCTAACCATATAGCGCATCACCAGAATGCTGCAACCTCATTTGATCAAACACCTTATTCAGGTCATGGACCAAAGATGCCGTATGGTTATTTTGTAAGCAATCTTTGGGTAAAGTTAAATAATAAAGCCTATTGCCGAGTCTGCTCTGAAATTTTAAATAAATATAATGAGAGTGGCGAAGCTAGATTTTTTCAGTCTGAAAACCATTAGCATTGCAGCGTAATAACTCACTGTAATCCTTTTTCCATTGCGATAATACAAATCGCTGAGCAGCTTTGCCATTAATTTCAAAATCGTGGATTGCAGGTCTATGTGTGTGACCATGAATAAGACGTAAGCAATCATGTTTAAGCATTTGTTCAACTACAGATTGTTGATTAACATCCATAATATCATCAGATTTTTTACTCTTATGAAAGTAACTACGGATACGATACCAGCGGGCGGCTAATAAGCGAATCAACAAGGGTTTTGATAACACATTTTGTTGCCAGGCTTCAGTGCGAGATTTTTCTCTAAAGGTTTGATAAGGAATATCGTCGGTACATAATAAGTCACCATGAGTCAGTAACGTTTTAACGCCATTCAACTCGAGAACCTGATAATCGCCTAATAAGGAAACACCGGTTTCAGCCGCAAATTGTTTTCCAAGCAAAAAATCTCTATTACCTAATTGCAGAAAAACTTCAGTGCCAGAATCAGTTAATTGTTTAAGCGTTGATTTTATTTTTTTGTTAGGCGGAGTATTGTCATCATCTCCAATCCAGGCATCAAATAAGTCCCCTAAAATATAAACAGATTTAGCTTGTTGAGCCTGGTTATTCAGGAAAGAAATAAATTGACGGGTTATTTCTTTTTTGTTCAGAGCCAGATGTAAATCGGAAATAAACAGGATATCTTGTTTCAATGAATTACCTATTGATATAACAATATTGTTAACTTAGGAAGTGAGGCTTTAGCCTCGCATGCTTGAAGGCTAAAGGCTAAAGGCTAAAGGCTAAAGGCTAAAGGCTAAAGGCTAAAGGCTAAAGGCTAAAGGCTAAAGGCTAAAGGCTAAAGGCTAAAGGCTAAAGGCTAAAGGCTAAAGGCTAAAGGCAAGAGCGTTCCGAGTTTTGCTCTTTAGTTCTTTTTGCTTTTAGCCTTGAATCATTCGCCTACTTATATAAAACCTTGGCTTTCTCAATAAGTTTGTAGGGTGGGCACTGCCCACCCTACCTGACTAGAGGTAAGGGTACTCCGAGATTTGACCTTTGCTCTTTTCGCCTTGAATCATTCGCCTACTTATATAAAACCTTGGCTTTCCCAATAAGTTTGTAGGGTGGGCACTGCCCACCCTACCTGACTAGAGGTAAGGGTACTCTGAGATTTGACCTTTGCTCTTTTCGCCTTTAGCCTTGTACCTTTCACCTGCTCTTACATAACCTCAGCTTTCTCAATAATAATATCTTCTTTAGGCACATCCTGATGGCCGCCACGGTTGCCCGTTGCTGCATCTGCCATTGCGTCAACAACGTCCATACCTTCAACAACTTCAGCAAAGACAGCGTAACCCCAGCCTTGAGAAGTTGGTTTTGTATGATCTAAAAATGAATTATCTTTGTAGTTGATAAAAAATTGAGCCGTTGCAGAATCAGGATCAGGTGTGCGAGCCATAGCAAGCGTACCGCGGGTATTTTTTAAACCGTTATCAGCTTCATTTTTAATCGGTGCATGAACAGTTTTTTGGTTAAAGTCAGTATCAAAACCACCACCCTGAGCCATAAAGCCAGGAATAATACGGTGAAAAATTGTACCCGTATAAAAACCTTCTTTAACATAAGTTAAAAAGTTTTCAGCAGAAATTGGCGCTTTTTCTGAATTTAGTTGAATAACAATTTCACCTAAAGAAGTTGTTAATTTTACTTTTGTTTGTGTATCTGACATTGTGTTTTCCGTTGCAAATGAAAAGGTTGTAGTTAAAAACAGCATCAGAGTAAGAACAATATTACGCATGGTTTTTCCATAAGGTTGATGCAAAATGTAAATTCTATGCGTTTTTTTCTTGAAAGAGAAGCCTTAATCTTGGTAAATTGGTTAGTTTTATTGCGTTCTATACAATAGTAGTGCTAAATCTACTGGTTCCAGAAGGATAAATAAACTGAGAACCAACATAGAATGAATCATATAAAACCGTACAATTGATCCCACAAACTTTAAACTAAAGATGCTCAAAATATATAACACCTTAACGCGAAGCAAAGAAACCTTTAAACCCCGAGTCGAAGGCAAGGTTGGGCTCTATGTGTGTGGAATGACCGTTTATGATTACTGTCATATCGGGCATGCGCGGGTAATGGTGGTATTTGATACGGTTGCCAGATACTTTAGGTATTCGGGATACGATTTAACTTATGTGCGTAATATTACTGATATTGATGACAAAATAATAAAACGTGCAAATGAGAATGATGAAGACTTTCTGGCATTAACAGAGCGTTTTATAGATGCCATGCATGAAGATGAGCGAGCTTTAGCGGTTTTACCGCCAGATATAGAGCCAAAAGCAACACAGTCGATGGATGAAATTATTGCCATGATTACCACTCTGATAGACAAAGGCCTGGCCTATGTCGGAGGCAATGGCGATGTATTTTATTCGGTGAGTAAATTTAAAGCTTATGGAAAGTTATCAGGCAAAAATATAGAAGACTTACAAGCGGGTGAAAGGGTTGATATAGATCAGGCCAAAAAAGACCCAATGGATTTTGTATTATGGAAAATGGCCAAACCAGAAGAGCCTTCATGGGACTCACAATGGGGAAAAGGTCGTCCAGGCTGGCATATTG
>Ga0209184_1001714_pt1 | contig 13072 bp, 9 predicted proteins | sample EN8Hudsemesocosm_2_FD_184627 | JGI IMG/M metagenome (GOLD analysis project Ga0209184, IMG submission 184627) | Methane-oxidizing microbial communities from mesocosms in the Hudson Canyon - EN8C Hudson Canyon (SPAdes) (version 2) | ecosystem: Environmental > Aquatic > Marine > Cold seeps | place... | reverse complement strand
TTACTAAGAAAGCCTAATACAGTTGTCCTTGCCCGAGCCATAGGGCCGGGCACGGGCAAAATATCCACAAGCCCTGCTTTTTATCTCCCCCTTAAATGGCTGAGAATCCGCCAAATCTCTTAAGTCATATGTTGTGAAACCTACAACAAAACCTCCAAATCGATTACCAGTACATTGAGCTTGGTAAAGCGCAGTTGCCGTATATACTGAATTGAGGGCATTCCGCCCACAGTGAAGGTTCCTGGAGCCCTCATTACAATGCCAACGAGCATACATCACTAAATTACCATTAACGCCAGTGCGAAACACGTTTATGAGGCGCTAACCGATGCCAAGAAATTTGCCGACCTTAGCGGGGCAACGGCCGAAAGAGTCCCGGTGTTTATTCCATCGTTAAGTTTGATATTGAGCTGTTCAAGATGAAACGCAGTGAATAAATTCAGCAAATCGTCGACAAGTTTGTGGAGTGAGTATGCCAGCACCCATCGTGTTTTTCGATATAGCAGGGGAAGATGCCACAGCACTACAGGTATTTTATTCTGCCGTGTTTGACTGGCATGTTGCGCAAGATGGTGGTTTTTCAACTTCTGTGCTTTCGCCCACGGTTACGCCAACCAGTTTGATGGGAGTCGTTCGGCAAGACCCAGCCGAAACACTTTTTTATTTAGGCGTGGAGGATATCGCTGCCACGCTGCTTGAAATAGTTCAAAAAGGTGGTGCTATTGAACAGGCGCGCTTTGAGGTGCCAGGCATTGCCATCGTTGCCTTGTTTAAAGACCCAGCAGGTAACCGAGCGGGTTTGGTGGAAATAGCGGCGGGTAAAGTAAAAGTCCCGTAATACTATCGATGCACGGGACAGAGTGAATATAAGTTGAATGCCCACAGAAAAAGCCTGGGCACTAACAAATGGCTAGGTGTAACTAACCGCCAATGTCTTAAGGCCTTTAACCAAAGGTCCCTCAATCAAGCCCTTTAATAGCGTACCTAAAAATGGAATTTTAGGCTCAAAGTCTATGGTGTAACGCAATTGCGTTACACCATCTTTTTCAGAAAACGCCATTCGGCCCTTGTGATTCTTAATGGGGCTGCCCTTGCTCACCACATATTCCATGAGTTGATTGGCCTCAAAGGTAACAACCGTTTCTTCAAAGTGTGAAAACGGCAAGGGGGTAATGCGGCGGATGGAGCCCACACCGTTCACGTTGTCACTCTCACTGTCTTTGATGCGGATAATCTTGGCTTTAACCACCTTTCCAAAATTGTTGTGATCGGTTAACGCGGAAAATACGGTTTCAATGGGGGCGTTAAAGCTTTGTTTGATGTCGACTTGTTGTTTGGCCATAGCGAGGTTTCCATTGTTATAATTATGAAGGGGAAGTTTACATCGGTTCCAGGCAATCACCAATGGCTTTTAGGATAGGTGTTGTTGGCGAAAACGTGCAGACACCACAGCTATCAATGGCCAGTTTACAAAAACTAGACTTATCATTGTAAAAATATATTTTTTTCAGATTTCTTTTTTGCACTCTCTGCATCTTTAAGCTTTTGGTAATCCTCTGGGCTTTTTCTATCCATGTAAAACTTTTCAGCCACTGGCTTGGGTGTGTAGTTTGTGAAGTAATGGGCTGAAAAAGAAATTAGGCCAATGCAAGACAATACAAAAATAATCGCTTTCAAGGTGCCATAGGTGTCAGGCTTTGGCTTTTTTTTAGCGGCGGCTTTCTTTTGTTTATGAGAGGGTAAGGATCTTGGTGTAGCCATAGTAACCTCCACCTTTAGGGCCTATGCCCTAACCTAATGGTTAATTGATGATGGCAACTGTCATACTGCTTGTTTTATTCGATTATTCCAATAATAAATAAATTACTGTTCTAAGTGCCGTTTTTGATATAGCTTTTTAACCTAGTAAGAGGGTAGCCATTAGGAGACGTAGTACTGCTTTTTCTGGCGAACGCATTGATAGGTAAATTAGTCTGGACTATTTATTAAATAAGGTATGCCTAATAGACTTTTATTTTTTAGCAAATATTTCCTATTACCACTAATTATGCGATAGATAAATGTAGGGACCTAAAATGACAGGCTCTTTGTTTGAATTACAGGCTTCGAAACTCCAGCGAGTTAAGGTCGAAGCCATCGCTAGAGGGGCTATTTTTAGGGGTTTTATCCATAATCTCCAGCCCTTTCAGGCGGCAGCCTGAATAGCTAATGCCGTTGTCATTACTGGTGAAGTCGTAACTGAAATACTCCCCTGTGCTTACCAGGCTAAGTTGATTTTTACCATTCACTCGGCTGTCATCACAATGGCTTAACTGTACCGAAATACTCGCCTGCTCCGGGTAGTTGGCAATGCTTTCACCACTCCAGGCTATCTCCCTTAATACCAACTGTTGATTGTAAATTGGGAAGGCGGCTAGGTAACCGTCCAGATAACAGCTAGTGGATAGCTTTCCTTTTTTACCCAGGGATAAGAAGTTCACGGTGCCGTCGATGGCCTCTTCTTGTATGAGAGCATTGTCCACCACCATGCGTTCGCTATCTATGTCTCCCATGCTTTGATAATCGAAAAGGAAGTTGTCCATCGTGCAGGTTTGATCACTGTCTACTGCTCCAAGAATACATTGGCTAAACCCTGCGGAGTCTTCTGCAAATAGATTTAAACAGCTGTCATACTGTTCATTTTTATCCAGTTGTAAAATTTCCACGTCGTCTATTAAAATGCCGTACCCGTCTGGAAAATTGTTATCTTCGATGGTGAGTTTACTGAATTGGTCGCTGGCCAAAATCTCCATGGTGACGGTATTAAAGTCATCAAATACTGCATCGAAGTGGGTCTTGCTGCGGCCAAATTGCATCACCAACTGACGATAAGCATTATTAGGAATGTTCTCGTAAAGCCTCATGCGATACTTCACGGTTAGACGATAATGGTAACCTACCTGAGTGGGTATAAAGGAGTTAATGGTGACGGTGGCGGGCTCGTTACCGCTAAGTCCACACTGTGAAAGGTCGGTATCCAGTTCGGCAATCATGTTGCCAGTATCCCCCGCGCCATAAAGACTGGCCTGCACCATTTCCAACTGAGGTGAACACAGGCTATTGGCAAATTCCTGGGTCATTTCGCCTCGGCTATAACCTAATAAGTCGGCCAGTTGATGACGTGAGCGTTTGGTCCAACTGGTATTAAATTGTATCTGGCTATTCACCACATATTCATTTTGTTCGCTGTTTAAATGTAAACCAAAGTCGCTGAGGTAGTTGTCTGAACCGGTAAAGAATCCCTGCCAATCCTGGCTGGCCAGCACGATTAGGTTGCCGCTTGGAGGATTCAGTGGGTCATCGTCGTCTTCATCCAGAATTCCGTCGTTATCATCATCCGGGTCGGCATTGTTGCCGATGCCGTCGCCGTCGGTGTCCAGCCATTCACTGGCGTCCAATGGGAAGGCATCGTTTACATCCAGTACGCCATCGTTGTCATCGTCTTCATCTTGGGTGTTACAAATGCCATCGCCATCTGAATCCAGCGGAATTGAGCTGTCGTCTAGGCTGTTGGTGCCGCAAGCCAGTTCATCGCTATCAGACCAGGTATCGTTATCATCATCGCTATCGCTATTGTTGCCGGTGCCATCGTTGTCGGTGTCCACGGATTCCGTTGCATCCAATGGGAAGGCATCATTAATATCCAATACGCCATCGTTGTCATCGTCGGTGTCTGCATTATTACCTATGCCGTCTAGGTCAGTATCGACTGATTCACCGTTATCTAATGGGAAAGCGTCGTTACTGTCCAATACTCCATCGCTGTCGTCATCTTCATCCAGCGCGTCACAAATGCCATCGCCATCTGTATCCACCGGAACAGAAGTGTTATCCACTGGATCAGTGCCGCAAGCCAGTTCATCACTATCTGTCCAGGCATCGTTATCGTCATCTGTGTCGGCATTGTTGCCTATGCCATCGCTGTCAGTATCCACTGATTCATTAGGGTCCAGTGGGAAGGTGTCGTTAATGTCCAACACGCCGTCGTTGTCATCGTCTTCATCCAGGGCGTCACAAATGCCATCACCATCTGTATCAACAGGAACAGAAGTGTTATCCACTGGGTCAGTACCACAGGCCAGCTCATCACTATCTGACCAGGCATCGTTATCGTCGTCGGTATCTGAGTTGTTGCCTATACCATCACCGTCTGTGTCCACAGATTCATTAGGGTCCAATGGGAAGGCATCGTTGCTGTCCAGTACTCCGTCGTTATCATCATCGCTGTCGCTGTTATTACCGATGCCGTCACCGTCGGTGTCGATGGATTCGCTGGCATCCAATGGGAAGGCATCTTCGCTGTCTATTACGCCGTCGTTGTCATCGTCGTTATCTAAGGCATCACAAATGCCATCCCCATCTGTGTCCACAGGTACTGAACTGTTATCTACTGGATTAGTGCCACAGGCCAATTCATCCACATCAGTCCAGGCATCGTTATCGTCATCCGTATCGCTATTATTACCGATACCGTCGCCGTCTGTGTCTAGCCACTCGGCAGCATTAAACGGGAATGCATCCGCAGCATCCACCACCCCATCGTTATCATCGTCGTTATCTAAAAGGTCACAGGTGTGATCGCCATCGTGGTCGGCTGGCACCGAATTTACATTTAAACCATTGGTGCCACAGGCCAATTCATCTGTGTCAGACCAGGTATCGTTATCGTCGTCGCTGTCAGCCTCGTCACCGATACCGTCGTTATCTGTGTCCACCGTTTCACTGGCATCTTGTGGGAAGGCATCCGCATTATCCCCCACGCCGTCTCCGTCGCTGTCGGCCCATTCGTTGGGGTTATTAGGGAAGGCATCGGAGCCATCCCCCACGCCGTCACCATCGCTGTCGATGGATTCGTTAGGGTCATTGGGTAGGGCGTCGCTATTATCGCCTATGCCATCACCGTCGCTGTCTACCGATTCACTGGCATCATTCGGGAAGGCATCCGAGTTATCGCCTACACCGTCACCGTCGCTGTCTACGGATTCGCTGGCATCAAATGGGAAAGCGTCGCCGTTGTCGCCCACGCCGTCACCGTCGCTGTCCTGGGATTCTGCGGCGTTAAATGGGAAGGCGTCGTTGGTATCCAGGGTGCCGTCGTTGTCGTCATCGGTGTCGCCGTTGTCACCAATTCCGTCTTCATCAAAATCTACCGATTCGGTTTCATCTAGTGGGAACACATCGTCTATATCCAACACTGTGTCGTTATCATCGTCCTGGTCAGTATTATTGCCTAGGCCATCAAGGTCGGTGTCTAGGGATTCTGTGTGATCAAACGGGAATGCGTCTTCCACATCCAATACCGTGTCGTTGTCGTCGTCGGTGTCGGCATTGTCGCCTACACCATCCTGGTCATTATCAAAGGCTTCACTTGCGTCTAGTGGAAAGACATCAAACAAGTCCAAGGCGCCGTCGCCATCATCATCGGTATCGGCATTGTTACCTGTACCGTCAGTGTCGGTATCCAGCCATTCCTGTGGATCCAATGGGAAGTCGTCTTTTGCGTCTTGCACCAAATCGCCGTCGTCATCATTATCCTGATTATTGCCCAGGCCATCGCCGTCGGTGTCTATCCATTCCCCGTCATCAAGGGGGAATACATCCAGCACATCACTCACCCCATCGTTGTCATCGTCCACATCTGTGTTGTTTCCCACGTTATCGCCATCGGTATCTTCCGATTCTAAAGGATCCAGCGGAAAGGCGTCTTCTTCGTCCAGTACGTTATCGTTGTCGTCATCGGGGTCGCTATTGTTGCCTATGTTGTCTTCATCAGTATCAAACCATTCTTCCGGGTCCTGCGGAAACGCATCCACGATATCGGCGTGGCCATCTTCATCAGTGTCTTCTTGTCTGGGGTCGGGTACTTCCACTTCCACCGGTTTTTCTTCATCCGGCGCCAGTGGGTTAAAACCAAACTCATCCAGCAAGTCTAACAAAGCATCTTCCAGGGACTGGGGCGAATCTTGTGGGCCAGCGTCTTCCAAAATTTGTGCAATCTCTTCTTCGCTGAATAATTCCACCGGCTCTAAAGGTTGTAAATCCTGAGTGAGCGGCACTTCCACATCAGCATTGAAATCCAGTAGCTCGATGTTGGCGGTGACCCTTTGATAGTTGATGGAGGTTTTGGAGTTGGCCATAGTGAAATGTTTCACATCGCCGCTGCAATTCAAGGTAATTTGGGTATTGCGATCGAAGGCCGAATCGCTATCGCACTGAGGTAATACACCGTCTTTCACTTCGCCTAAATAACGTGAACGGCAGGCATTATTAATGGTTAAAAACCCAATACTGGGGTTACCGGTAAAGATAAAAAGGGAATTCCAGTCGTTGGCGTAGATGTCTTCGGTACTGCCATTCTGGCTCACCCAAGTACGGGCACCAAAACCGTTATAGCGTGTTTGCAAGCGGCTCACGTCATCATTGGTGCTGACATTTTCTTGCCCCGAAATCACCATGAATATTTTGGGCACGGCCACCGGGTAATTGACGTTGTTTATTTTTATATTACGCGATACCGACATCCAGCTGCCTTGCAGGCAAGCGTGCTCATCCAATACCTTTGCATTTTCGATTACTTCTCCGGCATTACCACCAGCGCTACCGCCGCCACTACCACCACATGCCATGAGCTGGAGAAACAGCAGGAGCAAAACAAGGGGTTTCATTATTCCTGGCCATTAAAACGATTGACCTAGTCTAAATTTTTCGGCCCATGGCATAAAATAATGATGAGTACTTAGTATATTGCGAATGGTTACATAGGTTGTTTTAAAATCGGTTGGCAATAAAAGGGCAGGGTATTAATGAAAAAAACGAATTAAAGTGAGGGTAGAAATAAAACAGACATTAAGTGTAGACGGGTTTTGGAATTGTGCAAATTTCAGAGCTAGACAGGCCCATATACAAAAGCCATTGTTGAATATTGTGCAGTGCTTCACACTATCCGAATAGGGGGCACAGAATCGGGTTTCTAAGAGTATTCAGGCTCATTAAAAAGTGTTTTTAACGCATATTAAAATATAGCCGGTAGCTATTTATGTGGCTGATCTAGGGTCATTGATTGTCGGTTACCAGGTAGGCCTCATACCTTTTGTAGACGGCATCAAATGTGCCATTATCCCTTATTGTTTGGATGGCTTTATTTACATCGTCACGCAGGGCGGCGTCTTTAAAGGCCATGTGTGAATATACATCTGGCCAGATGTGGTGAATGTTAAAATTATCAAGGCTAGCGGCTGCCTCTTGGCCCGACAGGTTTTTAAGGTCGTTTAGAAAAATGAAAATATCCCCCACTCGTACATCGGCTCGGTTGTGCAATACCATTAAGATGGTCCTGGATTGATCGGGCTGTTCCTTGTAGTTAGGGTTATCGGTCATTAGGGTCTTGAATTCGCCGCCCAGTAATTCTTTTGCCCCCTGGTAGGCGGCCACGCGCAGCCCCTTCAGGTCGGCCACTTTTTCTATGGACAGGTTTCTACGCTTGTTGCTCACCACCACATCGGTGAAGCGAAACAGGGGGACCGACAGGAATGCTTTTATATTGGCGTCTTTAAATATATTGCAGGCCACATCAATTTTACCGCTGGCCACTTGTGCCGCCAGGCGTTTATTGGGCATGAATGTATATTTAATCGTATGCTGAGGCAGTAATTTAAAGATTTCTTTGGTGAGATCCAGAAACAGACCCTTGTTGCCCTCTTTTATGAAGAAGGGTTCAAAATTTCCCACACCCACCAATAGGTCCTTGGCACCGACAGGTGGGCACAAGGTAAGCAGTAAAACAATAACGGTACATTTTAGCCGATAGGTCATGGGGGGAGTTATGGTAAGCATATACCTAATAAACTAGATGGCTTAAGAGGCTTGTCAAATGTACAAGGGGGGCGCCAGTCCTTGGCAACCCCATATTTATGCTTATGCTTTGCGGGCCAGATAAACCGTATTAGTGGACTCGCCACCTGTATAAGGGTTAGGGAAGGTCACCACATGGGATTCGCAGCTATCAAAGATACCCTCTAACAAAGCCATAAAATCCTCTGCTGGCGGCTCGTCCGACCACAAACCAAAGATGCCACCGTTGTGCAACTTCTTACTCATGTCCTTTAAACCCTGTTCGGTGTAAAAAATGCAGTTGCCTGGGTTTAACCAGTAGCTTGGGGAATGGTCGATGTCTAACAAGATGGCGTGCACTTTTTTCATATCGCCGTCTGGGTTGACGGCCTGGCCATCGAAATTCAGTTTGGCATTGGTGGCCACATCAAAAAAGTCGGCGTGTATCAGCTGGCACCTGTCATCTTTATTAAGGGTATCTCCAAGCGGTACTAAACCCTGTTGGTGCCAGCTGATCACCGGCTCCATCACATCTACCACCTGCAGGGTTTTGACGTTTTCAAATTCCAGGGCCGCCACCGCGGTATAACCCAGCCCCAGGCCACCCACCACCACGTCCCAATCGTTGCCCTCAAGGGCACCTAGGCAAATTTTAGACAGCTGAATTTCAGCTTCGGTAAACAGGCTGGACATCAAAAACTCTTCGTTGAGTTTTACTTCATACAAGACCTGGTTATTTAACCTGGGTTCACTGCGGCGTCTCAGGCTAATGGCCCCCAGTGGGGTTTGTTGAAAATCAATTTCTTCGAATACAAAAGACATGGGCGGGCTCTGGTTGGGCTTATTTGGACTGTATATTAGCGGCCAAATAAGAGTGTGACGGATAAAAAACCAAGTGTGCCATTTTTTAAGCCAGCTTGCTTATATTTAAGTGGCCATTGTCCCGCATCTGCCACTGAGAATGCCTTTCATCTATGTAATGGGTTGTGCTTGCCTGCTTCAGCGACCCTGTGCAAATGGCTAAATGCTCCTATACTCAGGAAAGCCCAGAGTCACTTCAGGATCTGTTATGCATGGGATCATCTATTCAGAATTCAGAAAGTTCGTGGTGCAGCGCTGGGATGGCAGCATGTGGCAACGCATCCTAAAAAACGCTGGCTCCCAAGAGGCACACTACCTGATTAAGAAAACCTACCCGGATGAAAATTTTATGGCGTTGATCGCAGCCACCATGGAGGCCAGCGAGGTACCGGAGCAGGTGTTTTTAACAGAGTTTGGGGCATTTATCGCCCCTAACCTGTTTAAGCTTTATCGCTCGGTGATACCGGAACATTGGAAAACCCTGGATCTACTGGAAAACACCGAAGACACCATTCATAAAATAGTGAGAATGAAAACCCCGGGTGCCTTGCCCCCCATGCTTAGCTGCAAACGAAAAAGTGCCCAAGAGGTGTTAATCAGCTATCAATCACCACGCAAAATGTGCGCCCTGGCCGAGGGGATCATTCAAGGGGTGGCCCATATCTATGATGAAAAAGTAGCCATTAAACAAACCAGTTGCATGTTGCGCGGTGATGCCAAGTGCTTGATATCAATTACTTTAGATCGCTAGTTTAGTGGGCCATAGCCAATGATGTTTGCCCAGAGCGCAGATAAAGTCCTCAAGATCATCTATCGATATACCACCGTATTATTGCTTTTGTTATTTGTGGTGGTGGCCATCAGTATTTATTGGTACATGGAGCGGCAACAGAGTGAACTGGTAAGAAACCTTACTCTTAATAATGCCAAACTGTATAGCGAGGCCATTACCGAGTTTAGAACCCTTTATAGCTCAGAGGTGGTCGCCCGTGCTCGTCAACAGGGCATTATGGTCACCCATGATTATGAGCAACACTCGGGTGCCATTCCCTTACCCGCTACCTTGAGTATTATTTTGGGGCAGCGAATTGGTCAGCGCGGAGCCGGGGCCGACATAAAGTTGTATAGTCCTCATCCCTATCCTTGGCGGCAACAATCGGGGGGGCTGCGCAGCGAATTTTCCCATAACGCCTGGTCTCATTTTCAACAAAATCCAAGTGAATCTTTTTATCGGTTTGAATCATCGGACCATGGTGATGTATTGCGATTTGCTACCGCCGACATCATGCGTGCCAGTTGTGTTAACTGTCATAATCAGCATCAAGATACTCCTAAGTCCGATTGGCAAACGGGGGATGTGCGCGGCGTACTGGAAGTGGTTTTGCCCATAAAAAATGTGGCCGAACAGGCCAGTGCTAACCTGGATGAGTTGTTCTGGTTAATTAGCACAATCTCAGTGGTGGGGTTGCTAGTGTTATTGTTGCTTATTGGTCGTCTTAATTTTAAGTACACACAATCACAACGCAAATTAAAAAATGAGGTAGAACAAGGACAGGTGACTCAAATTGAACTCATGGAGTTTAATGAAGATTTAAAAAACACGCTGGATACCGTGCAGCACATGCAAACGTCCATGATTGAGGCCGAGACCATGGCGGCGCTGGGTGGCATGGTGGCAGGCATTGCCCATGAGATTAATACCCCGCTGGGCATCAGCATCACCGCCAATTCATTACTGGAGGAACAAATTCACAGACTGCTGACGTGTTATCGACAGGGAACCCTCACCAAAAGCCTGTTTGAGGCTTACCAACAAGATACCCTGGAAAGCACCAATATCATGGCCAGTAATTTGAGTCGGGCCGCTGAGCTGATCAAGAGTTTTAAACAAGTGGCGGTGGATCAAACCAGTCACGAGCGTAGAATATTCAACCTGCATGATTACCTTGACGATATTGTGTTGGCCATGAAGCCGCAATTTAAACAAACCTCCCACAAGATTGAACTGGATTGCCCACCTAGTCTAATCATCGACAGTTACCCAGGTTCCATCTCGCAAATCATTACCAACCTGATTAATAATTCACTGAAACATGGCTTCGAGCAGATTGAAAGCGGAGTGATTACTTGCAGTGTACAGTTGAACTCAAAGGAGATTATTTTTTGTTATGAGGATAACGGTAAGGGCATTCCCGAGAGCTTTTTACACAAAATATATGAGCCATTTTTTACCACGGAGCGCCAATTTGGTGGCAGCGGATTGGGCATGCATTTGGTTTATAATATTGTGACCCAGCTCTTTAAAGGCAGTATTACCTGCCACAGTGGCGTGGGCAAGGGGGTGAAATTTATGGTAGCGCTTCCCCTGGCAGATACCTTAAAAATTCTGCAATAATGTCCCATGCCCCGCCATAGTGCTCCTGCTTTTAGTATGGCTAATTCCTGCCTGACACTGTTATTTTCAAGAGTGCCCATGACTGCCTATTGGCTCTACACATTTATGAGTCAAACCTTTTAATTTTGTATATAAATTAACAAAGCTAATTACCTTTGGATATTACTGTTGCGGTCCATGGCACCTGTTTTTTCCGTGAGTCTAGGGTGCCTGCTGGGGCAGTGATTGGGCTGGACATAATAAGCCAAAATATAGCCTATACTCACTAGCAATATTAGGTTTATATAAAGGTGCGATCATGGCGAAGCTCACCACATTATTCACAGCTTTTATCTTGTTGCTGTTTTCAATCATGCCGGTTGCTCAGGCAGAGTCCTTAAGAGTATTTACCTGGGAAGGTTATGTCGAACCCGCCGAGGTGGCTGCGGTCAACGACTTGCTTAAAAAGAAGGGTTACGGCGATATTACCGTTAAGGTGATCGACAGTTATGCTCAAGGGCCTGAACAAATGTTCAACGTGTTGCGGGCCGGCAAGGCCGATATTTCATTTTTAACCCTTAATTACATTCAAATGCAAAGCGGTAAAATTGCCAAATTATTGCAACCGGTGAATACCGACTCACCGCGCTTAAGCAACTACGCCAAGCTGTCTCCGGCGCTCACTAAAATCCCCATGGCCATGTCGCAAGGGAAACCCTTGTACTTACCCTGGGGTGGAGGAGCTTATGGTATTTGGGCCAATATGGATAAGCTTAGCCCAGGGGATTTACCGGTTCATGTTAACGATTTATGGGATAAAAAATGGAAGGGAAAACTGGCTCTTTCCAGTGGCCAGGTACAGCCAAATATCGCCTTGGCTGCTTTGGCCATGGGTAAGGCACCTTTTTATATTCATGATGTTGCCAAGGATCGTAAGGCATTGGCCGTGGTGTCGGACAAAAATGGCGCCATGCAAATGAAGATGAATGCCTTGTATCAACAAGTGGGGCAGTTTTGGCCAGGAGGGCCGGACTTTAAAGACCCTAGCGTGGTGCTGGTGGCTTCTTATGGCATTGCCGCCTCCGCCATTAATGCTCAAGGGGGCAACTGGAGTTTAGTGAGCTTTAAAGAGGGCAATACGGTTTGGCTGGATACCATTAATTTTCATAAAGAGCTGAAGGGCCGAAAACTGGAGGCGGCTGAAATTTTTGCCAACTACTTTATTGGTAAAACAGTGCAAGACAGGGTAGTGAATGGCTTGGGCATGGTAGCGGCGTCAACTTTGGTAAGCAAAAACCCGTTAATAGACGCCAACCCAAAATTCTTCGCGGTGGATATGTTCTGGCCACCCTATGATAGGGCCAGCGATAACATTATGTTGCAGATTTCCAAGCGGGCCATGAAACAATAACGCGTCAGGCATGCTGGCGTAATCGCATTAAATTTTAGCGTAATACATTTTGGTTGAGTGTATAAAATGCTGCGTCATTGGCTGTGGTGGTTATTGTTTGTTTGCCCTGTGATTATGGCAGCAAACAACGAGACCATGGACCACCTGTTTCAAATGTCACTGGAAGAGTTGCTGGAGGTTAGAGTGACCTCTGCCACTCGCCATGAAGAAAGCCTGGTTTCGGTACCCGCCTCGGTGACGGTTTATACCCGTGAACAATTACGGGTATTGGGCATAAACAATCTCACCCAGTTAATGAATTTTGTGCCTGGCTTTCAAGCTCAACGCTTTGATAATGCCAGTGAGTCTTTTAGTTTTTCAAGTCGAGCTTACGCGGGTTCAGGTGCCGGTCGTGAGGTGTTGATCTTGCTGGATGGGCAGCGCCTTAATAGTGACTGGAGCGGCGGCGTGTATTCTTCTCAGGGCCTAATTGATTTAGACAAAATATCCCGTGTGGAATTTATTCGTGGGCCGGGTTCGGCCATCTACGGCTCTAACGCTTATTTAGGGGTCATTAA
>Ga0209184_1001713_pt1 | contig 13073 bp, 10 predicted proteins | sample EN8Hudsemesocosm_2_FD_184627 | JGI IMG/M metagenome (GOLD analysis project Ga0209184, IMG submission 184627) | Methane-oxidizing microbial communities from mesocosms in the Hudson Canyon - EN8C Hudson Canyon (SPAdes) (version 2) | ecosystem: Environmental > Aquatic > Marine > Cold seeps | place... | reverse complement strand
ATCATCAGCTTTCAAATCCATCAACTTAATAGAAGCGATTGGGTCTCGTCCGAATGCGGCCAAGCGATCAAACTCCCATTTTGCACCACGCTTCTTTGGTGACACCTCTCTTGCATATCGATCAAACGCGTCATTCAGCGTATGTGTTGCACTTGTGCCGCCGGCTAAAGAGGCTAATTCAACCTCTCTCTCGGAAGCCCATCGCTTAGCTTTCGCCCGGTTCTCAAACGTTTTGGAGTCACGTAAGCCTGCGATTTTAATCTCGGCCCGCCACTTGGCTCCACGTTGACGAATAGTAGCCATTTCAAGCTCCTTGTTTGGCGCTTTGCTGGCGCCCGATTGGCGGCCAATTGGCGCCCTAAGAGCAGTAAAGATACGCTCAAATGGGCTAAAACAACACCCTGGAAGAAAGTACTAAAATCGATAAATGCCTGTGAAAACAATAGATTAGGGATAATACGGGGTAATACGATGTAAGGGTAAAAAGTATAATGGTGCCTCGGGCCGGAATTGAACCGGCACGATCTTGCGATCGGCAGATTTTAAGTCTGCTGTGTCTACCAATTCCACCACCGAGGCTTTCGAGGGGTGCTCTGCGAACAGAGTGGTATAGCGAGTTAAACTTAGAAGCTTAACTCTAGGGCTAGGCCCTAAACGAGGCGCATGTTAACGCCCCAGGTAATACAAATCAATCTTAAAAATGGAGGCTCGAGCCGGAATCGAACCGGCGTGAACGGATTTGCAATCCGCAGCATAACCACTTTGCTATCGAGCCTTTTAAATCTGTGCTGTGGTCTCAGCGAGCTCGCATTATACGGACTTGCCACCCAATGTCTACCGCCTAAACCTATGAAATGCAGGCAATTTCTTAACAATTAAGGCTCAATGCCGGAATCGTCTTTCTCCGCTTCGCCCGCCATCGGCTTCAAACTCGGCCAAGCCGCCCGAAGGTAGATAAACATTGACCAAAGCGTAAGAATTGCAGCCACATAGAGCAAAATATAACCAAGATAGGTGAAGTAAACGTGAAAATCTTTATTAAAGGCCAAAAGCACGATAATTGAAATAATCTGTAGTACGGTTTTCACTTTTCCTATGTAAGACACGGCAACGTTGGAGCGCTGACCAATTTCTGCCATCCACTCTCTGAGCGCCGAAACCAATATCTCTCTGCAAATGATCACCGCAGCCGGAATCGCAAACCAAGGCGAGGCATGCACTTCTACTAAGAGTACCAGGGCTACGGCTACCATGAGTTTGTCGGCAACGGGGTCTAAAAAGGCCCCAAAGGGTGTGCTCTGGTCGTATTTACGGGCAATGTAGCCGTCTAACCAGTCGGTGATGCCGGCAAAAGCAAAGATTGCGGCCGATACGGGGTAGCTCCATCCGTAAGGTAGATAAAACACTACTATGAATACGGGAATGAGGATAACCCGGAGAATGGTAATTTGATTCGCTAAATTCATAAAATCCAAATGCGCTGTAGATAGGAGCTGTTAGTTACGAGCTAACAGCTATGAGCTAAGAGTTACGAGCTGCACGTTACCCGCTGTGCAGGGCGCTGTAAATGTCTTCTGCAATTTTTTTGCTGATTGTGGGCACTCGAGCTAAGTCTTCTGCACTCGCCCTCTTCACTTCATGCAAGCCGCCAAAATGCCGCAAGAGCTCTCGGCGTCGCTTGGCGCCCACACCTGGGATGTCTTCCAGGGTGGAGGTATTGCGCTTCTTATCGCGCCGCTGCTTGTGGCCGGTGATGGCAAAGCGGTGAGCCTCGTCGCGAATGTGTTGGATAAGGTGCAAGGCCCCTGAGTCGCTGTTTAAAACCAGCTCTGTGGTGGAGTTGTCGAAGAACAAGGTTTCAAAACCCGCTTTGCGCGTGGTGCCTTTGGCTACACCTAGTAAACGCACGCCCTCTATGCCCAATTCCAACATCACCCGTCGGGCTGCACTCAGTTGACCCTTGCCACCGTCTATTAGCAGTACGTCTGGTAATTTGCCTTCACCCTTTTTAATACGGGTATAGCGCCGTGTTAAGGCCTGCTCCATGGCAGCGTAGTCATCGCCGCCGGTAATGCCTTCTATATTGAAGCGCCGATAGTCAGATTTTAAGGGGCCGCCGGTATCAAACACCACACATGAGGCCACGGTAAGCTCACCGCTGCTGTGGCTGATATCAAAACACTCTAGGCGCTGGGGCATCTCGTCCAAACCCATGGCGTCTTGCAGCAATTCAAAACGTTTGAGCTGGCTCTGCTTGCTGGCTAAGCGCGCCATGAGGTTTTGTCGCGCCGCCTCCAGGGCCAATTCTCGCCATTTGGCGCGATGACTGCGCACTTTAGCGCTGATACTAATTTGCCGGCCAGCTTGCAGTGAGAGCGCTTCAGCGATGGCCTCCTGGTCTTCTAGTTCGTCACTAATAATAATTTCCGGGGGCACTTCGCGCCCAGAGCTGCCCAGATAGAACTGCGGCAAAAATGCGCTGAGCACTTCGGCTTCATTCTCTGCCAATTTTTCAGAGGGAAAATAGCTCTTGCTGCCTAAAATACGCCCCTGGCGAATAAACAGCACGTGCACACACACGCCGCCCCCTTCGCGAATAAGGGCCACAACGTCTGCCTCACCATTGACAGCATCAATGGACTGGGAAGCCTGCAGCCGGCGCAAGGCCGATATTTGATCGCGATACTGGGCGGCGGCTTCAAAATCTAGATCTTGAGCCGCGGCGTCCATTTGATTGGCAAGTTCGGTGGTCAGCTTCTCACTGTCACCGCGCAGGTAAAGGGCGGTATGCCGCAAATCGCGCTGGTAGTCTTCTTTGGAGATAAGCTCGACACAGGGCCCACTGCAGCGCTTTATCTGATATTGCAGGCAGGGTCGAGAGCGGTTGCGATAAACACTGTCTTCACACTGCCTTATTCGAAAGGTTTTCTGCAAAAAATCTAGGCTGCTGCGAACGGCACCCACATTGGGGTATGGCCCAAAGTAGTCGCCTTTCTTTTTGCGTGAACCGCGGTGTAGGGAAATACGGGGGAAATCGTCTTCGCTAGAGACAAAAATGTAAGGATAAGATTTGTCGTCTCGCAAAAGAATGTTGTAAGGCGGACGCTGTGACTTAATGAGGTTGTGTTCAAGAATGAGCGCTTCAGCTTCACTACGGGTGACGGTCACCTCTATCTGCCGTATACGGCCTACCAAAGCGACGGTTTTGCTGTTTAAGCCCGTATTGCGAAAATAGCTGGAAACACGATTTTTGAGATTCTTGGCTTTGCCAACGTAAAGAATACTCCCCGCCTCGTCGAACATTTGATACACACCCGCTTGGGTGGTCAAGTTTTTCAAGAAGGTCTTATGATCAAAACCGGCGGCCTCACTTTCGGGCAGTTTGTCAGCTTGTTCGGGGGTATCGGTCACGGCAGTCCAGTATTCATCAAGAAATAATCAACGCTCTATGCAGGTATTGTATATCAATAAACGCGGCAAGTTGGTTTTTTGTCTGGTAATAAACGCTGGGTTAACAGGGTAAGTTGAACGTCACTGTACACATTCAGTTTGCGATAAATTCGGTAGCGGTAAGTTTGCACCGTTTTGGGGGACAGTGAGAAGCGCTCGGCTATCTCGGCAATTAACATTCCCTGGCTAATGGCGTGGGCGGTTTGCCATTCGCGGGTTGAAAGGCTATCGAATATTTCACCTTTGCAAACGCCGTGCATCTTCGCTAGGGCCAGGTGTTGAGTCACGCTGGCGCTGAAGTAGAATTGAGAGTGATGGATACTCTTGAGCGCGTGAAGAATTTCACTGTAAGTGCAGTCATCCGCCAGTATGCGCGTCACTCCCGCGCTTACCATCCGCGAGAGGTTCCAGGGGCAAGGTGGAATATTCAGCAGCAAGATATTACCCATAGGGAATTTATTGCGTCGGGCAAACTCCAAAAAGCTGATGGTATTCGCACCATAGCTAAGCAGCAGAATATCGGGCGCCCGTGTTCTCAATTGTTCTTTTAATGACTGGCTTGAATGAATGAGCGCGCATGATGTTACGCTTGACTGCGCACCTAATAATTCGGCCATACAGAATAAAAATGATGAGGCCTCTCCCAGCAACAAGACTTCGTTAGCTGGAACCCCAGGTGTTGATTTTTCTCGCTCAGCAATGTCTAGAAGTTTTACGGCATCCATTCCGGCAATCTCCACTTAATTTTACAGGCCTCAGTATAAAGGGCCCGCTAACAATAAGAAGAATGCATATTCAGCTCAAACGTTTTTATGGCTAGTACAAATGACTGAGACAAATTCAGTGCGGCTTTCTATTAGCCTTTAAGGATAAACCCTGGGTTCCATTTCAAGGTTCACTGCATATTGTTCAAACACACGCTCTTGCACGTATTTAGCCAGCGCGAGTAAGTCTAACCCGCTGCCCTGTTGAGTATTTGTCAGTACCAGAGCCTGCTGCTTGTGTACACTCGCCCCACCTCGCTGCTCGCCTTTTAAACCCGCATGCTCAATCAACCAAGCCGCCGCCAACTTCGTGTGCCCCGCTCCGGCGGCGTAAGCCACCACAGTGGGGTAACGCTGTCGCAAGTTTTCAAAGTCTTCATTGCTGACGATGGGGTTTTTGAAAAAACTACCGGCATTGGGAATGTCTTCTGGTTTGGGGAGCTTTGCACTGCGAATCTCACAGACCGCATCGCTGATGTTTTGGGGAGTAAGGTCAGCCTCAGGTATTGTCGCCAGCGCCTGCTTCAGCGCGGGGTACTCGATCATGTTGTGCGGTGACTTGTGCAATTTAAGTGTAACGTGGGTAATGATATAGCGGTCGCGGAAACGATTTTTAAAAATACTGTCTCGGTAAGCAAACTCACAGGCGTCTTTTTCAAAGTTAACCACGACACGAGACTGAATTTCCATGGCCCGCAATTCGGAAAAAACATCCTTCAACTCAACACCGTAGGCACCAATATTCTGAATGGGGGCCGCGCCAACATTGCCGGGAATAAGCGAAAGGTTTTCTAAACCCCAATAGTGAAAGCCAAGACAGTAGCGCACTAGATTGTGCCAGTTTTCGCCAGCGCCCACCTGCAGATAAACAAAGTTTTCATCTTCATCAACAAGCTCGATACCTGCGTGCTTAACCATTATGGCCAAACCTGGAAAATCATCAGCTAAGACAATGTTGCTACCACCACCTAAAACCAAAAGGGGCAATTGCCCTTCCCTGGCAAATTTTAAGGCAGCACTCAACTCATCGTTATCACGAACCTCAACAAAAAATTTGGCCTTTGCCGCAATAGCCAAGGTGTTAAGGTGCTGTAAGCAATAATCTGGAATGATTGTCATGGTTAAGTCTTTACTGCGCTTTAGCCGCTAGTGCTAGGGTTAAAATGTGCTCGCACACGCTCAAGGTCTTCTTCGGTATCCACACCGGCGGGAACGGCTTCGCAGGCTTCGGCGACATGAATTAATTCTCCATTCCAAAGCACTCGCAACTGCTCTAAACATTCAATTGTCTCAAGCGGTGCCATGTCCCAAGTGATAAAACGGTTCAACAAGGCAACGCGATAGGCGTAAATGCCAATGTGACGCTGAGCAGGAAAGTTGGCGGGCAAGGCATCGGGATGTTGCGCAAAAGCATCTCTTGGCCAGGGGATGGGCGCGCGACTAAAATAAAGGGCTATGCCGTCTTGCCGGCGAATAACTTTAACGGCGTTTGGGTCGAGGAACACAGCAATGTCATCAATGTCTTCACTGAGTGTTGCGACACTGGCCTGATCCGCATTTGCCAAATTCTCAGCCACTTGGTTTATCACGGCCGAAGGAATTAATGGTTCATCACCTTGAACATTCACTACAATGTCATCGTCGCTCAAGCCCAGCTGGGCAGCCACCTCTTGCAGCCGGTCAGTGCCAGACTGGTGCTCGCTAGAGGTCATACAAACGCTGCCACCAAAAGCCTTAACCGCCGCCTCTATACGTGCATCATCGGTTGCCACAATCACTGCTTTGGCCTGACTCAATTGGGCGCGCTCTACCACGTGCTGAATCATCGGCTTGCCGCCTATATCTTTTAAAGGCTTCGCTGGCAAGCGTGAAGAACCATAACGTGCGGGAATAACAACGTAAAAACTCATGGAATTAAACTCTCTACTTTAGCGACGCAACCTTAAGGCGATACTTGTTTGCGAACGCGAGATAAAAACTGCTGCCAGAACATTTTTGGTAATTCAGATTCAACGGCTAAGTACCAACAGCGCTCGCTGGCGAAGTCTTGGCATTTTACCGCATCTTTAGCTGTCATTAATACTGTCTGTTCGCGGGGAATGTCTTCGGCTCGGTAGGCGTAATGATCGGCAAAGGCGCGGGACTCAAAATCCAAATCTAATGCACTTAAGGTATTGAAAAAACGCTGCGGATTGCCTATTCCAGCCACGGCCAAGAGGTCCGGCTCTGCCACAAAGGCGCTCAAGGGCAAGGTTTGCGTAATATCTAACACAGAATGCCAACTCTGAGGCTTGAGCCTCATGGAATACTGAACAGACGCCGGAATAGGTTTTTCGTCTCGAGCAGGCCCATTTACCACAACAAAATCAACCGCCTCTAGTCGGCGACCCGTTTCCCGAAGTGGCCCAGCGGGCAGGCACAGGCCGTTGCCTAGGCCTCGAGCTCCGTCAATCACTGCGATCTCGATATGGCGCGGCAAGCGATAATGCTGAAGGCCATCATCACTCAGGATCACATCGCAGTCGTGGGCCCGCACCAAGGCCTCAAGTACAGCAGCGCGGTCGCGCCCCACGGCGAGTGGGCAGGCCAATTGCTGGTAAATAAGAAAGGGCTCGTCGCCTAAGTCGAGAGCGCTACTGTGGGGGCCTGCTAGATAGACGGCGTCACTCGACTCCTCATCGCGGCCGTAACCTCTGGAAATAACTCCAGGATTGAAACCCTCTTCACGCAGGCGCTTCACCAAAGCTATCAGTAAAGGGGTTTTGCCAGTCCCACCCAAGGTAATATTGCCCACTACCACAATGGCCAGGTTTTTTGGCAAGCTAGAGGCTAACTCATGGGCAGATTGTTGCTGGAAGAATTTACGGCAGCGGCTCAAAGCCTGAAACAGAGCACTGAGAGGGCGCAGCAGATGCAACCACCAGCGACCCTCATACCACACCTGCAGGCAGCGGTTTTCAAAACTCATATCAGGCTTCAGGCACCGGGTTTTTAGTGGTAATGCTCAAATGCACAAAACCCAATTGCCCAGCGGCGTCCATAGCCCGCACTACGGCTTGGTGGGGGGTTTTAGCGTCGGCGGTAATGACCATCGGCAAAGAAGTATCACCCTCCGCGGTTTTTTCAATGGCGCCTTTAAGGGTTGTCAGCGTTGTATTGACCACGCTCTTGCCATTGATGGCATAGCTGCCATCGGCATTGATCAATATTTCAATTTGCTGCTTTTGTTCCAGCATAGGCTCACCATCGCTTTCCGGCAAATCTAAGCTTAAATGGGTTTCTTTAGTGAAGGTGGTAGACACCATAAAAAATATTAACAACAAAAACACCACATCAATGAGCGGCGTCAAATTAACGTTATCGTCTTCTTTTTTTTGTCGTCTAAACTGCACGCGCGTTATCTCTCTAGAATGTGTTTAGGGCCAAACTCAAGCGGCAACTTTGGTTTCCGTTCTTCGCTCGCTGTGCAGGGCGTCTACCAACTTAATGGCTTCCTGCTCCATGATAATCACTAAGTTATCAACGTGACGTTGAAAGTAACGGTGCGCCATCATGGCTGGAATCGCGACACACAAACCCGCCGCTGTGGTTACTAAAGCCTCAGAAATTCCGCCGGCCAATACGCCCGCGTTGCCCGCGCCCTCTAACATAATGGCGGTAAATACTTTAATCATGCCGAACACTGTGCCCAACAACCCCAGTAAAGGGGCGATGGCGGCAACGGTGCCCAGTGCACCTAGATAGCGCTCCATCTCATGGATAACATGGCTGGCCGCTTCTTGAATACTGTCTTTCATCACCTCCCGACCGTGCCGAGAATTACTTAAACCTGCGGCTAATATTTTACCCAGTGGTGAGGACTGCTTAAGCACTTTTAATTTGGCGGCATCAAGCTGATTATTTTTGATCCAGCTCCACACTTCACCAACTTGGTGCTTGGGGGCAATCTTCTGCGCGTTGAGAGTCCAATAGCGCTCGATGCTAATGGCGATCACGACAATTGAACAAATTATGATCGGCAGCATTAATAAGCCACCCGACGCTACAATTTCAAACACACAACTCTCCTTTGCTGACTATGAGCTTGAACAGGACTCTACCACACACTGGGGTGACTGATAATGTTCTTTTAGTGCTCGCCGATTGTTTTGTCGGCTGCGTACCAATATCGTGGGAAATCCGCTCTTTGCAAGCGTACCAGCGGCTGGCTATCTAAGGCTCTGGAGTTTATTTCAAGGCTGATTGCGCCGCTGTCGGCGGTATTGAATTGCTCAGTGCCCAGATGGCTATATCGCTCAACGATAGCAGCGTGAGGGTGCCCGTAACGGCTCTCAAAACCCGCGCTGTAGATCACGCGCTCGGCGCGCCAGTGATAAAGCCAAGCGTAGGATGAAGAAGTTTTACTGCCGTGGTGCGGGGCCAGCATTAGCGACAACGGCGTTTCCATAGAGGGCCTTGCAGCGACAATGGCCTGCTCTCGCGCTTGATCAATATCGCCCGAGAGTATAACCGAGTGATGCGCCCAGCGAATGAATAATACACATGAGAGATTATTGCTGTGCTCATTAGCCATGGGCTTTGGCCCCAGAAAAGTAAATGTTACTCCATCGAGCTCCCAGGGTTTAACTTCATGGCAAGAGTTTTGACCATTTGATCGCCAGTGCTTTTTTATACTCATAGCCTGGCGAATGGCAGCCGCCCCACCCGCGTGATCATTATCTTCATGACTCACAATTAGGCTGTGCAACACCTTGATACCCTGACGCCGAAAATAAGGCAAAAGGATATCTTTACCACTATTGAACTGCTCCCCATAGCGAGGCCCCGTGTCATACAAGAGATGGTGGTGTGCCGTCTGTATATGCACCGCCAAGCCTTGCCCAAGGTCTATTACAGTGAGTTTAAGGGCCGGCCGAAGGCCTTGCAGGTCCTGCGCACCACCCAAACACAAGGGTAAAAATCCTAATACCCCTAAGTGGCGACCCGGAATACCTCTTGGCAGGAGAAGCAAAAGGGAGCCGCCTGCCGCGGAAACTAGCGCTGTCAGCGTCAGCGGCATGGGCACCTGCCACAAGCTGGGCAGCCATAGCCCTTCCAGCCATGCTAAAAAACCCATCAAATAGGACAAGAGATAGAGGACGAATGTGAGTGCATACACAAGCAGGCTATCCAACTGAAAAAACATCAACAGAGCACTGGCAAATAAAGTTGGAACTATAATCATCGACACCACCGGAATGGCCACTATATTCGCAATAGGCGCGATTAAAGATACAGTTCCGCTAATCACGCTAAGGGGCACCGCCAATCCAACAAATAGAATACCCTGCGCCTTAATCAAGGCCTTAGAATTCCCCGGTTCTCTGCGGCCGGAAAATACTAAGAGCAGACAAAACACCGCGCCAAAAGAAAGACAAAAACCCGGATCCAAAGGCGAGAGAGGGTCGAGTAGTAAGACCAGTACAAGGGCCCCCAAAAAATAGTAGAACCCTCCTTGAGGGCGGCGAAACATTTGGCTGATGTAATAAAACAACAACATCAACAAGGCCCTCTGAGTAGGCAAACTGAAACCCGCTAGAGCGCTGTAACAACCCGCCCCCGCTATAGCGCCAAGTGCGCCCATACCTTTTGCGCTTATTCTAGAGCTGAGCAAGTTGCCGAATCGACCCAGTAAAGCCCCGAGAAAATGCCCTACGAATGCGGCGATGCCAACATGCATACCGGAAATGGCCATTAGATGCAGGGTGCCGCTTGCTTGCAGCAAAGCCCACTGATCATGGCTTATTGCCGACTTGTCACCAATCAACAGCGCCAGCGTAAACCCGTGTACGCTCTGGAGATTTTCGTTCGCAGGAAAAGCGCGCCGAAGGCTTTGGCGTATAACAAAACGGAGGTGGTCTACGGACTGATTTAGCCTGAGAACTTCGCTCGGGGGGCTGAGCAAATAACCCTGCGCCCCCACTCCCTGTCTAATCACCCATGCTTGATAATCGAAGCCCCCTGGGTTTACAAACCCCCTTGGACGCTTAAGCCGCATTCGAAAATGATGTTCATGACCGGGCACCAGCTGAAGGTTTTTCTCTACAAGCGCATCTTGATTCGGCCGCCAGGACAAATGAATCTTGCGAATATTAGACACGCCCTCTGCTGAAGGAGCATTAGCGACCTCATTTATTTTTGGCCGAATATAAAAAGACCAGCGGCCACCCTGCCATTTGGGCAGGCCAATAATTTCCCCCAGCAAGAGAAACTCGCCACCATTCATCATCGGGTCTAACTGCTGAGACATTATTTGTTGCCCGCGCATGCAGGCTAAAAGCACGCCCAACACCATGCCGATGGACACTAATGTGAGTTCAGAGGGCCACGCGGCCCGTTTAGTTTTGTTCTTATGAAACTGATATGCAATGTATATTAGCGCCGCCAGTAAACCCCACATAAACAGCATTTCGTCGGGACTTGGCAAGCGCGCACTGCAGCTCGGCAAGAACAAACCCAGCGACATCGCGAGCAGGAAACGATACATGAGACCCTCCTTGGTTACGCACGCCAAGAAAGGATACTCCCCCTGAAGTATCTATAGGTGATATATTATGCTTTAGAGCTTACTCACCGGTTTATGAACCTCGCTCGAAAAGCGAAAGACCGAGAGCTGTGTTAGTCGTTAGTTGTAAATGTTTTATGCCAGAACGCGAGAACTACCTAATGCCGGAAAAAAAACAACTGCTTTTTATTGCCCACGCCCCCTCTGAAAATATTCAAAAAATGGTTGCGGCCGTTATCAAAGGAGCTTCTCATGCCGACATTAGTGATGTAGAGATTCGCTTTCTTCCTCCACTAGAAGCCCAAGCTAAAGATATTCTAGCTGCGCAAGCCATTATTCTTGGCACCACCGAAAACCTCGGCTATATGAGCGGCTTGATGAAAGACCTATTTGATCGCTGCTACTACCAGTGCCTCGATAACACCCAAGGTCTTCCCTTCACCTTTTTTATTCGTGCGGGCCACGACGGCACGGGCACTCATAGAGCGATTGAAACGATTACCACTGGCCTACGCTGGCGCTTGGTTCAGGAACCTCTAATTTGCAGAGGTGATTTTCAAGCTCAATTTATTGAGCAATGTGAGAACCTTGGTTTATCAATGGCCGCCAGTTTGGATGCGGGTATTATCTAGAATTTTAAGCGTCACCCTAAGTGCTAGACCGTTAGTTTATTCATCCAACGCGCGACGAACGGCGAGCGCCAGGTCGGGCAGGTTGTAGGGCTTATGCAAGCGCTTTCTCAGCAGCTCCAAAACAAAAGCACTGTCGGCCTCAGGCAGCCCTCCCTGCTTCTTGGAGAAGCCACTGACCAACAAAATTTTGTGCTCTGGGTATAATTCGTGGACACTTTGAGCCAATCGGCAACCATCTATATCCCCCGGCATAATGATGTCAGAAAACACCAAGTCAACACTGCTTTCCTCTGCCAATAATCCTAGGGCCTGCTTGGCATCGGAAGCGCTCAAAACGGAATAGCCAAGATATTTTAGATGCTCAGTGGCAACCTCAACCAGCGCCGACTCATCGTCAACAATTAGTACGGTTTCCGTGCCTCTTGGCAACGCCTCTGTTAAGTCGTTTTTATGCTCGATGTCAGCGCTATCTTTATTTTTAGCTCGAGGCAAATAGATTTGGAAGCTTGTGCCCTCGTTAAGCTCTGAAACTATAGTAACGTGCCCGCCAGAATTTTGCGCAAAGCCATAAACCATACTAAGGCCGAGGCCCGTTCCCTTACCTAGATCTTTCGTGGAAAAGAAGGGCTCAAGCGCTTTTTCTCTTACGTCTTTAGGCATGCCGACGCCATCATCACTGACAGAAATCAAAACAAAATCACCGATTTGGCTTTCCGGATTAGATTTCACGTAACTTTCGCCCAGTACCTTATTCCTTGTCTCAATGACTAAGGTGCCACCATCTGGCATTGCATCTTTCGCATTGAGCGAGAGATTTAAAATCGCATCTTCGAGGTCACCAGGATCAATTTCAACGGTCCACAGATCCTCCGCCAGCCTAGTTTGAATATCAATAGATACTGTCAGCGATTTCGAGACAAGCTCCTGCATATTCTCAACAATTGTATTGACCTGTGTGGGCCTAGCGTCCTGCGTGGTATTGCGTGAGAAGCTCAGTAGCTTTCGCGTAATATCCGCGCCACGCTGAGAGCCCTTAAGCGCATTTTCAACACGCACCAAAGCCTCACCATCGTCGACGAATTTAAACTTCAGAAGTTCTAAATTACCCATGACGATACCCAATATATTGTTAAAGTCATGGGCAATACCGCCGGTGAGCTGACCAATCGCCTCCATCTTTTGTGCACGCCGCAAAGCCGCTTCACTGGCGTGTGCCGCGCTTATGTCGTCAAGCCGTATAACTGCACCGGCAACGCCATTGGCCACCAAGGGATAAATTGTCATGTCTTCATACAGGGTTTCGCCATTCTGCTCATATTGGCGCTTGGCAATTTTCTGTTCTTTACGAGATTCGATGGCCTTATGAACACGCTGCATATCAGGGGCGAGCCGCGGGAAGGATTCTTCTAGCGGCTGCCCTAGTGCATACTCTTCACTAAGCCCCGTCATTCTCGCGGTCTCTTCGTTCCATTGAGTTACCGTGCCATCTCCATCTACGCCAATTAGCACCGAAGGCATGGAATTAATGATATTGGAGAGATAATTACGCAAATGATGAATTTTTTCTTCTGCTTTAATACGCCCATCAAGCAATAGTCTAAGGTGAGCTGTTTTTTCCAGCGCTTCATTTTTACCCTTCAGCTCTTCCGCATGATCTTTTCTTGAAGCCACATAGTGGCGCAC
>Ga0209184_1001711_pt1 | contig 13097 bp, 4 predicted proteins | sample EN8Hudsemesocosm_2_FD_184627 | JGI IMG/M metagenome (GOLD analysis project Ga0209184, IMG submission 184627) | Methane-oxidizing microbial communities from mesocosms in the Hudson Canyon - EN8C Hudson Canyon (SPAdes) (version 2) | ecosystem: Environmental > Aquatic > Marine > Cold seeps | place... | reverse complement strand
GTTATTCAATAATCGGCGACTTACCAGGTCTGAATCTGTGCTGGTTTGGTTTTCTTCAATGTATTTACTTTGGTTTAACCAGGCTAGGCCATAACTTAATGGGCGCAGGCCGATATCAAATTCAACTTGCTTGAAATCTGTGCTGCTGGTGTCTTGTTTATCCGCTCGGTATTCAGCGTTAACCCCAATGGCAAAACCTTGAGCCACTGGGTGGAAGACGCCGGTGAGGGCATTCCATTTGTGCCCAGTTTCACTTTCACGGTATTCCAGACGGTTAGTCCACTGCCATTGTGGGCTGCGATACCCCAGGCCGGTGGAAAACGCGTAAAAATCATCCGAGCTTGCAACCACTGTGCTTTGCTCCAACACTGTATTTTCCAAATCCTGTGCTTGGTCAAAACCAAAGCTCACTTGCCAATGTTCATCCAGATTAATCTCCTGGTTTAAACCGTGTACTGCAAACAAGCGCGTACCATCCTTGCTGTCTTGCTGCTCAACGCTGTTGCTTAATTGCATGCCTTGCCATGGTGTGGCACGTAAACCCAGCACGCTGCGCTGTGGCGCTTCACTGCTCAGGCCGGTTTCATACACAGCAAATAACGTTACATGTTCATTGATGCGGTAGTCACTGCCTAAACGCACTAGGTCATAAATGTCATCATTTTGTTTTATATTAAACTCGGCATCTGTGTTTAACAGTAACGAGCCGTTAAACAAGGTGAACGAATGACCGGCCAATATTTGTTGAATAGAATCACTTTTACCCACTGCGCTCTGGGTTTGACTGATGCGGGTTCCCATATGGTAGCGGCCTAGGTCGTATTCCTGATTGTATTTGGCTTCCAACATGGTTTGGCGCTGGCTGCTGCCCAACGTATTTTGATCACTGAACAAGGCATTGATGTATTCGGCCGAGGTAAAATACAAAGTACCTTCAACGCCCAGTTTTTCAGTACTGCCTTCGCTGTCGTTAAGTTGGTCTAAACCAAAACCTGCTTCTTCAGTGCGAGCATAGGCCTTGGCTTGTAACTGTTCGCCACGGAAATCCAGACTTACGATACTTGCATTGGCGCTGGATTTAACGCCGTCGTTATCGTGTTCGGTGAAGGCGCTTTCGGCTTTAATTTCTAAGGCATCACTAAGCTTAAAGCGCATGTCCACGCCGTTTAAAGTGCGGGAGGTATTGCCCAGCTCTTCAGTGATGACGGTGGCGCCTAACTCCAGATTTTTTTCTTCCCCATGAATGGCCACGCGGCCACCATAGGTGATGTCATTGGCGTTATCGTCTTTGGTTTCGTAACGCACAATGATGTATCTGGGGTTTAAGGCGGCATCGGTTGAGTGAACGGGGTTCTTAAAGAACAAGCTGCCGTCTATGTAATCTATGCTGTAGTCGCTGTCTTTAGCCAGTTCGACTTCCTGTTCAATCTTCGAACTTTGGAATCTATTTCTTACCTGCAAGGTGATGGTTTCACTGTTGCTGATGATGTCTTTTTCGCTTAACTGGTACAATCCAGAAGTACCGTCCCCTTGAATTTCATCTCGCACAAATCGTTGCGCCGATTCGGTGGCAAACATATTAAAGCTCACCACATCACCCTGGAATACAGACTGTATGCCGTGGAATTTTCTTAGGTATTTGCTTAACTCAGTTTTACTAAGATCGGTACTGTAATCACCAAACACTGTATAAAAACGTTCTTTTTCCACACGTAAATACAGTTTACCTTCCATGGAGGCATCGAGCTTTTGCTGGCTGTTATCGCCATACAAAGTGTAATACTTGTTAGGGTCTAATAGTTTTTCAAATGGGGTGGTTTTACCCTTAGTGCTGTCATAGGCGGCGGTTAGTAACCAGTCCCCCATAATCTGGCCCTTGGCAAACAATGCTAGGCGACCGTCGGTGTAAAAATCATCTTCTATGTCGTGAGACTTGGCATTTGAAACATGGCCACTTATATCTTGGTAACCTATGGTGCCTTCACCCAGGGCAATAAGCATCCACTCGCGGTTTTGCGGCTTTAACCACACCCTAATTTCTTCTTCGTGACCATTGGCCAGTGGAAAACGTATAACTGCTTCACCGGCTTGAGTGGTGGGCTCTAAGGTAATGTAAGCGGTGCCGTCACCGCTGATTTCGTAGTTGGGTTTAAATTCGTTGCGGTTTATTTGTACTTGGTCTTTATTTGGGTCTAACGCGAAGTAGGGGTTGTCTACTGTAAACTCACCCTGCAAACCATTACGAACAGGGTAACCGTCTTTATCAAATAGTTTAACTGCAATCACCGGGGCCACCACCCCATCTGCGGTGGCCGCGGTTTCATCGCTAATGAGTACCACTCTGGTAGGGCTGCCTGCGTAGTGCAAATCAAATTTTTCACGGGCCACTATGTTGTCGTTGCTATCCACTAGGGAAGCCACAAAGTGGTTGTTGCCTTCTTTAATATCTACCCCGGTCCAGATGCTGATGGCCGATTTATTAGGGCCATAGGTTTCGCGCTTGGCAAAGTTTAATTGGCTCACAGGGGCATCGTTTAGAGTTAACTGAATCTTATGGTCAATTGGGTGTTTTAGTGCCAGCTTAGTAGATGGAATATTGGGCAGGTAATCGCCACTGGGCCATAACCACTCAAACTTATTATCGGTTTGGGCAAGGTAGGCTTTATCGAAGTCTGGCATGGTAATGATATTGCGAGCTGGGCCTGCGGCGGTGGCTTCAATGGGGAAATCAAAACCGCCCGGTGCGATACCAGCAGTGGCCACCATTTGATTGCCCGAATCTGCCTGTGCGATATTCATACCGTTTTGGCCGGACAAAATGTTAACTTCAACACGGCGGTTTTTGGCGCGATTGTCTTTGGAATTATTTTTGGCCATGGGTTTGCCCGAACCATAACCGGTAATGCTCACTTGGTGAGGCTGCAATTGCAGTTCCTGCATAATATAGTTGGCGGTACTGCGCGCACGGGCCATAGATAACTCGCGGTTATTTTCAAATATGTGGCGACTGCGTCTGGCGATGGGCACGTTATCGGTATGGCCGGCTACTTCAAGTTTTAAATCTTTTAAACCCCTTAGGTTTTTAATAACATCTTGAATAGCCAGTTTGTCTGAGGCACTTAACTCAGGATTAAACGAACTAAACTTAGGGGCTTCCTGTGGCTTGTGAGCTTGTTTATTGGCCGGAATAATAGATAGCAGGGCAGAAGTTAATGCCACCGGTGTACGTTGGTTATTTTGGGCGGGTGCGTTAAACATGGCGACGGATCGAGTAGTGAGCTCACCAGGTTTAGCATCTTGGGTAATCCAGGCTTCAAAGGTTAGGGTGTGTTGCCAGTCTTTACCTGGATCATTTAGGCTAAACAATAAGGTTTGGGCGTCATATTCTTTAGGGGCGGCCACAGGTACACCATCAAACAGGGCGCTGTTCTTTTTATAGATCACGCCTTCAGGCAGCATAACCAGACTACGTAATTTTTTAAGAATAACTTCCGTGCCGGTTAACTTAAGACGGTAAGATATTTTCTGTCTAACCGGGCTGTTTGCATTTTCAGTATCTTGAAGCAGTATCTCTTGTTCGTTTAATGTGTCTACCTGGCTACCAAGGCGTTGAATTACTTCGCCTACGCTGGGCGGTTTAAGTTTCACCACAAAATCGCTACGCCACATGGTGCCCGGCTCTACATCTACAAACTGACTGTACTCACGGCCAGCGTGAGTGCCGTAGTTATCGCAGCTCATAAGGTCTAAATATTTAGGTAGAGTATCGGTATCCAGTTGCACAACATGAGTACCTGGGTCTTGGGCTTCCATGTGCCATAAGCCGTCTTCATCGGTTACTACGTAGTTGCCGTTCTCTAGGTAGATACGCACGCCAGAGATGCCTTCCTGTTCGGTTTTATTTTCACAGTCGCCTATGTAAACACGGCCAAATAAGCGGCTCTTTTCGCTGAACAAATCTTCTTTAATTTCTACATGAGCATTAGTGACATTGGCGATCAAAATGTCGTCTTCCAGGCTGGCAGTATTGGTGGCTTTACCTACCGGAGTGTTAACCCCTATTCGAGCTACATACCTAAGATTTAGGGTTTCATCTACCGGAATGTTGTCGATGGTAAAGGCGAGCGCGCGACCATTTTTATCTATGGTGGGCTCAGTCAGGGCTATGCCATCAAGAGTGACGGAACCTGGAACATATCGAAAACCCTGAGGCAATAAATCGTGAATGATAATGTTGTCGCCGGGAATTTCACTGTTTACCATTTGAATGTTGTAGCTCACCAATTCACCCACGCCAGCGGTGGATTTATTGGCGGTTTTGGTGAGTAATACCGAGTTATCTTTAGGGTCTAGGGGCACGTCCATGCGGAAGGTGATTCCAGGCACATCAAACGCCAGAGCACGGCTACCTTGTTCGTTTAAATTAAACGGGCCATTGGGTAGCGCATTAATATCTTCCAGGGTTTTGTGGTCAGGAATAGGGTAATGGTGATAAACGCTTTCAGTCACACGAACTTGATATGAGCCTGAATCTAATACCGGAAAGGCAAAACCTCCGTAAGGAAAGATTGTTTCATTGCCTTTGGAGTCGTAAATCGTGCCCCCAGTGGTGACGGTACTGGGGAAGATGCCGCCATCGGTGCTTAAAATATCGGCTGGCAAGTTAGTGTCTGTATCTATTAGGGTAACTTCAATGCCGTTAATGTATTCGCCAGTATCGGCATTAATTACATAGGAGTTAGGGTCAAACAATGCAGCAGCGGCGGATATATCCACAACATCAGCCTTATCTTGATAGCTGGCTTGCATGCGGGAGTTATTGGTAACCGATAAGTGGCAGTTATAGGGTGTACTGCCCTGGGTGTTGATATCAACACTTTGAATATAGCCGGTGAATAGGCCTGTACTGGTGTCTGTTTCGGTTAACTGGATGGTTTCAGTATCTAAACCGTTTTCACTGATGATAGTGACCACAATTTTTTCGACGGCGGTGGGGTCATTGTTTTGATCCAGGTCCTGCAAGTGAACAAATATGGTATCGCCCACCTTAAAAAACTCATCACTGGATAAACTTAAGGTGCCAGGCAGGGTTAAAGTATTACCCTGATAGTCTATGGGAGTGGGTTGCGTTACTAAAGAGTTGCCTGTGCTATCAGTAGCACATTGCCCTTCTTGTACACTAAAAGAGCCGGATAGGGTTTGGCCGTTGGAGCTGGCGGTAGTTCGGCCGTCAGTGCTACCAGTAATGGCTCTTACCCGTGAACTTGAAATCCCAGAGATTAGTGCATTGAGGGTTGGCGCGATAGGATTAACGGACGGACCTTGAGCCGCTTGTAGTTGCCCGGAAAAATCAATACTGTTGTGCATTAAGGTGATAACAGATGGCGTGCCTGAACCGTCAGCTGCGCGGGCGGTAATAAAAACCTCTGTATCGCTGGCTATATTGCTTTTCCCTAAAAATTGGTAGCTAACGGTGGCTTGATTACTAACAATGGTATTGGCAGCCGTTTCTGCTTGAAGGTTCTGTGTCGCAAAAGCGGAGGAAAAAATAAATGCCAAAGAAAAGCCAAAAACACCGCCCGACTTTTTAGTCAGTGCAGTGTCTTTGGTTTTGCCTTGACCCAAAGCGCATGAAGCCCTTTGGGTTAGAGCACCACCACAGGGTAGTGCTACTTTTTTATTGCGAAAAATCAAGGATGATTATTCAGCAATTGCAGTGAAAGTAATTGTTATTGAGTCATTTACTGCGATATCGATGTCGGTAGCAGGAAATGCGAAATCAATAGATAGTGTATTGGCGGTACTTTGATCTACATCAGTGCCCGTACGATCAATAGTGCTAGTAGCAGAATCATCGTAATGGCTTATAGTGACATTCCCCAAACTACCTATTTGTAAATTAACGTTGTCCGCATGGCTGCTAAGTAAGTCTTGAACAAATGTCACGCCTTCAGCTGTGGCATTACCTGTATTTTCTGCGGTAACTGTGTATTTAACCATGGCACCAGGAATTGCTTTAGGGTAGTGCGTTGTATCGCTGCCGCCACTAGAGTCAATAATCGCACAGCCTGAGGTTTCGTAATCATTAGTAGAAGCCGAAGTTAATCCTGGTTCACATATAGGGTCATTTATCACCGTAACTGTTAACCCTGGGCCATCGGCTTCGGTGTTGCCTTGTCCATCATCATGGGTAAATTTAGCAGATACAACTTTGAAGCCGCTATCGGCATCTTCTTCACCATTATTAGAAGAGTCTGCAAACACAAATTGCACAGTATCTGGGTCGAAAGCATCACTACGGCTATCAGAGGTGATAGTGGTTTCCGTACCAACTTTGTCAGTTGATTTACTCGCAGTAGCAGTTAAAGTTATTACTGCTTCATCTAAATCTGTTCCAGCTGCGGTTACTACAGCATAAACCACTTGAGCAAAATTGGCCGGTATAATTGCCGTTGCTGCGGTGGCTTCATCTCCAGCATACGAGCTGGTAGGTGCAGCGCTAGCCGTGTCATATGCAGTTTCACCGACAACGCCTAGACCAGTAAAGTCGACATTATCCGTTAGGTTATCAGTGCCAGCTGTCAGTAACGTGTTGTCTGCTGTATTTGCGGCACCTAAAGAAAATTCAATTGTGCTATTGCCTGTATTGGTTAATAAGTAGGCCGCAACATGTTCTTTTCCTGGGGTAACTGGAATAGCAAATTCATCTTGTAAAATTAGCGTGAAATCTACCTTGGTATCAACGAGGAAAGATAAATCTGCAGATGCCACGTCATCTTGATCTTGGCCATCAACAGAGTAGTCTAAAGTTACCTTGTTGGTAATCTCTGTACCAGCTTCTGTTAATGGTGTAGCAGCTGAAAAAGCCTGCCCACTCATGCCAATACTCGCACCGGCTATCAGCGCAGTTAAGGTTTTATTTATTCTCATAATTTTCTCCGTTCGAAAATATAAATTGATGTTTTTAGGTCTATGTCTTTGTAAAACTATTGGGTTATGGGTGAATGCTACTAATTTACAACTATCATAAATGACAAAACTAATAACCTGATTTTAATGTTTGCTTAAAGCATTATTTCACTTGAACTATATACTGCACAGAATCTTTCTCCCCTGCCTTTAAAGACGAAGTAAGTACCCAGCGCACATTGCTGTAATCCTTGGCGGTGGCCGGCAATTTTTTCCCATTTTGTATGATGAAAAGCTTTTCGGGTGTGGCATAGGTATTACCTTTATCTACCGAAAACACGATAGAGCTATTGGCGCCGCGAGCACTACCATCCACATAAACGGTGTTTTCAGGTACAGGGTTATTCAGCACAATATCATCGGCTGGTTTGTCGCCCTTGTTTTCAACGATTATGCGGTAACCTACTCTGTCACCAGGCACTATGTTGTTCGGGGTTATCCATTCAATTTTGCTAGTGCCATTGTCTTTTTGAACTTCGACTACCTTGAACATTTCGGTTTTAAGCTCAACCTGAGCCAGGGCATTGAATGATACCGCTGGTAAAACAGTGAGTAGCAGCGCTTTTAGTATGGAGCGTTTTATATTTGTCATGGTAACCACCTACTGAATAACGGTTGTAAAAGTAATCACACTGTCGGCGCTTCCTGCGGTGATGGTGCCAAGATCAACAGTGATGGTTCGAGTATTGGCATCGTAACTGGCGCTGTCGTCACCACTAACGGCAGTGAGGTCAACGCCATTCACGGTGATGGTGCCAGCTATGCCCGCTTTAAGGGCGAGTTCAACTGGTAATGGGTCGGAGGCCGTGACGCTGGTGGCATCTCCCGTTCCTGTTACGGTAACGGTTAGGCTATAACCTACTTCGGCGCCTGGTACAGGTTGGCTCCCCCCTAACTGGTCATCAATACCGCTGATGACTTTGGTAATGACCACCTGAATGGCGCTTACTACAAAAATGGCGGTATCATCGGCATTGGCAGCCCCTGTTCCATATACAGCGTCGGTAGTTGAGTCTCCTCCATCAGTTACAACATCACCTGCATTTGGGTTGGCTTGGCCATCGTCACTGAAAGTCTTCGACAGGGCAGATACCTGAACTTCGGAAGTGTCATTGTTATTCCGGGCATCTGGAATGTTAGAGGTGACCCAGATGGTAATGGAATCGTCTGGGGCAATGGTGGAAGGTGTGCTGTTATCATAAGTCGCATCATCCGTACCAGGCTCATATACACCATCCCCATCATCTAAATAAATAGTGCTTAAAGTAACATCAAATTCATCTCCACCAATGTTTACCTGGTTAATAATGAACGCTTCGTCACCGTTACCTGTGTTGGTCACCTGGAATTTTAATTCAGCACCAGTTTCAGGTGAGCTAACACTCACATTTCCAGAATCTTGAGACACTATGGTTACATTGATTAATTCTTGCACAGTGATGACAGCTGGTTCCGAGTCATCAGTGATGGTGGAGCCGCCTACCTCATAACTTACAGATGCAGTATTGGAAATAGTGGTACCAGCAGATGTGCCTGCCCCATGACTTTGTAGGGTAAACAAGCTTCCCACTAACAAAGAGGTCAATACCATGAATTTATTCATATAGAGTGCTCCCTTTTTTATTGTTGGTTTTATCCGTGTGGTGGATCATTAATTAAGCCTAATTTTATAATAAAAGTTAAATTCTGTTTTTAGCTTCTAGTTTTATTTTGTTGTGGTTGTTTTTTGTACTGTTTTTTTTGTTGTTGAATTCAATTTAATCTTATTTGATAGCTAAAGTTAAACTCAGGTTGTTCGGTGCCATTTTTGGGCACTTTGTTAAAAATTCCGGCAGGTGTAATTCTTATAAACCGAATGGCTGAATCGTATCCTCCTGCATCCACGGGGTCATATGTAAAATCAGTCCCGTCCACTGAAAACCACACATCATCTGTAGCATTAAGTGTACCAATAAAGTCGTAGATTAAACCACTTTCATTGATGCCACTGCCATCCTCAAAACATACCGGGCCGTCGTCTGTTTCTGGTCCTGGACAGGCCAGGGTTCCGATATACAATTCTGAGCCGGCAGGGATTTCATCTTGTAAAATAATAGAGCTTTCATCACTTGCACCACGCCCAGTATTAATTGCCGTGATGGTATATCTTATCAATGCACCGGGTATGGCTTTGGGATTGTCGTATAGGTTGATAGGGTCATGGGTGACGCTAACTGTTTTAGTGAGGGCGATATTGGGTAAAAATGGTTTTATTTGGTACGACAACAAACTTTCGTGGGTCACCTGATCGGGCGCCACTTCCATACCCTCGTAACCTTTAATTGTAATGGCCCAGTAACCAGTGATCTCACCTTCATCTTCAAGCGTGATCTCCTTTTCGAAGGTTTTGGTGTTGGTGATTAAATCATCAGCGGTATCGTCCACCTGGCTCATTATGTTGGTATTGCCATCGGGATGAGCTGAAAAATCGTAAACATCGCCATTGGTTTTTACGATATTAATGTCGGCGCTGCTGATATCAAAGGCGCCAAATGGATCGGATATAACCGCACGAATATATAGGTTGGTATCGGGTTGGCTATTGGGGAGTGCATTGCCGTCACCTGCCCCAAAGGGGTCCCCATAGGTGGTATCCCAGACACTGATGCTATCTACGTTTATTACAGTGGAGGCATTTAAAACTGCCTTGGAGTAGAAACTGTTGTTGTAACTGCGTATGCCTATTAAATCCCTATTCTTGTTGGTAAGGCCATTACTGGATGTGTTGGATATTCTTAAATAGATTGAGCTACCGGCTGGAATGGTGTGTTCAATATCCAGGGTTAAAGTTGATGGCACATCGTAAGAGGTATTTTGTTTGTAATTTCCAGCGTTTTTATCTCCTGAAGCAAAAGCTACTTCGCCGCTGCTAACATTGTCGTTGTAAAAAAGTTCTATGTTGAAGTCAGTTGTGGCAGACCCAGTACGGTACCCTTCTACAGCTAGGTTAAGGCTCATATCCCCTGCGGATAGAGTTAAATCACTTTGCAGGTTGTTTTCCAGGATCCACGTTAGGTTTTCACCATGGGAAAAGGTTCGCTCAACATTGTTAGTAGGTATATTCCTACTTAAGTTGGTGTCGTCAAAGTAGAGAGGTTTATTACCGCTGGCAGGTGTACTGGTGGTGAGGGATACCTTTAATTCGTTTGAGGTAACCACCCAGGTCGTGTTATTCAGAGTAATGGTGGCGGTGTTGGTGAAGTCTGCTTTGTCAGGGGCGTCTGAATCAACGGTAACGTCTACATAAATATCCAGTGTACTCGCTGCATCTAGGCTGATGTTACGAATGTCTATGTAACCTGTACTGTTATTACCACCGTTATTGACACTGAAGTCCTGCGCGCCACTGGGTAAGTTGGAGACTGTAAATGAAGATACATTGGCTGGTAGGTGGTCAGTAATCTGTAAGCTGGTTAGGTCTAAATCTTTCGGGTTATCCAGTGTGATGGTATAGCGAGCTGTTTCATTGGGCAGTAGCCAGCCTCCATTTACGTCTTCTGCATCCTTTGTTGAGGTGGACAAGTCCGGTTCAACTACGGTGATCTCACCGGTGTCGACAAGCCAAGCGTCGCTACCTTGGGCAAGTGTGGCCTGGTTTTGTAAGGAGGCTCCGTCCGGGGCGCTAGGGTCTATGTCGACTTCAATGACAATTTGCTCGATGGAGCCTGGTGTACCTGCGGTAAGTGTTATTCCACTGAATGTAAGTGTTCCAGTTCCATTGCTTCCACCGGCTGAAAATACAGCCGTTACAGGGGAACTGATCACTTGGTAATTGCTTATATTGGCAGGTAAATCATCTGTGACAGTAATGTTTGGTGCGCTTAGGTCGCTGGCATCATCCAGTGTAATGGTATAGCGCAGAGTGTCGCCAGCCAGTAACAAGTCACCGCTTAAGTTTGTATAAACCTTGCTTGAAGCGGATAAATCAATGACAGGCATAGCCAATACGGGCACTGTAAATTGGTAGTTGTTATTGCTTTCCTGATTATCAAAAATGTCGTAGGGGGCAGTGTCGTGATCTACTGCAACGTCAATGATTAAGCTGTTGCCTGCGGTGCCATCATCAACCTTTAGTGTTAAATCTAGGTAGTCGCTCCAGCCACTTCTTAATTTGTCGTTAAATATACAACTGATAGTTTGGTTTGCATTGGTGACGGAACAGACCCAATCGCTATTCCCTTGAGTACCGGTAAAGCTAACGCCAGCGGGGAGGGTGGTTGTAAACCGAACGCTGTTTGCCGGAATATCGTTAGGGCCGTTGTTAGAGACAGTGTATTTTTTAGTAACGGTAAAATCTTGTGTCCAGCCCGTTGGGTCTGAGGTTGTCACCGCCAAGTCGGCAACAGGAATGTTAGATACACTAATTACCTCAGCAGAGAGCAATACTAAATCTTGCCCAGCACTGTAAACCGTATTAACCGATGTTGCCCCTTCCGTTAAGTAGGGTGAAATGTCGTATTCATCAATGTCTACCCCATAGCTGGTGAAGCCACCTTGCACATTTGAATATGAATTAAACTGATTGTCACTTGGGTTAACGCTATCTGATAAACCAACGCCTTCGAATTCTAAATATTCACCATCAGTACCTAGGGTGTCGTCTCCTTCCCAGGAGATGTGGGCATGCTTGCCGGTAGGATTGGCGGGCAATTTGAAGTTATTGGGGATCAGTGTTACTTGAGAGTGTTGATATGACTGAAAGCCTTCATATAAATTTAATACGCGGAAGTCTTCCGCGTCTGATTCATATATCACCATGAGTGCCCAGCCGCCCAGTACTGTCTGGTTATTACAATAGGTACTACTGGTGTCTATGGTCAGGCCGCTGACTGTGTATCGTGTATTGCCGTCGCGCTGCACAATATAGGTAACGTCGGCGACGCCATTATAGAAGGTTCGTGTGCCGTCCCAGTTTTCAGTGTACCAGCGATCGGCATCTATCGAATCGCCGTTAAATATGACGTCTCTGTCATCCGCGGTGCCGGAGCCTGCCCAGTATAAATAGGCTTTAACTATAGTGGCATCCAGAGGCAGGGTATTTAGCAGTTGGTCGTTGCTACCAGTGACGGAACATGAGTTTGAATTGTTGTGCTGTGTACGAAACGAGCCACCGGTAAGTTCAAACGACAAATTGCCAGCATAACTTTCGCGCAGTGCGACCGTTGTGCCAGCAATAGATGTTGCCGAGTGTCCTATAGTTCCCAAAATTACCAGTAGCATGAGTACCACACCCATGATTGATTTTGGATGGGGAGTACTTGGTTTTTGGGAGCACGTCTGTACCCAAAAATTCAAATTATGACCGCTTTTAATCGCTTAATTTTCTTATGTAACAGTATGTTATTGGGCTTACTCGTAAGAGTCAATAATGTGACTTGCATCACACTACTAGATTACCCTGTAAGTCTAACGTCTTATTTTTACTCATGATTTTGTTGCAGGACAGGGAAGGTTGAATTATGGCCTTAATTATCCATTTTGTACGTTATAAGCTTATTAATATTAGTAATAAGGCTTTATTGTTGACGTCCAGGGACAATAAGCGGCGTCCTTGTACCATTTATGGGGGGCTAGATTAAGTGAAATAAGTTGTAACAAATATATAACTAAAGTCGTATATTTTTGCTCAAAATAGGGTTTTTGAGCAGCTCTCACTGGTGTTGGTTGAAAAATAGTCAAGTTATTGTTGGTTGAGGATTTTTTCCTGTTGGTGGCAGGTATATCCTTGATTGGTAAGAAGAAACCTGGGGTTTTTGAATTGGTATGTATTTGAGTTGAAAAATGAGCTGCTATTAAGAAATTTTGATTTCTATTCTGAGCAAGGGTGGTGTAGCTGATGCCATTGGTGGGGTTATGTTTTTATGTATTCTGGTTGCGGGAGCCTGGAGTGTTGGAGAGTGAACCAGCGATCATAGGTTTATAGCAGGCACAAAAAAACCAGAATCTTTCGATTCTGGCTTTTTATGTATTCTGGTTGCGGGAGCCGGATTTGAACCAACGACCTTCGGGTTATGAGCCCGACGAGCTACCAGACTGCTCCATCCCGCGTCTGAGTGGGGCGCATAATACGGATGAGGGTGGGTGCTGTC
>Ga0209184_1001710_pt1 | contig 13103 bp, 7 predicted proteins | sample EN8Hudsemesocosm_2_FD_184627 | JGI IMG/M metagenome (GOLD analysis project Ga0209184, IMG submission 184627) | Methane-oxidizing microbial communities from mesocosms in the Hudson Canyon - EN8C Hudson Canyon (SPAdes) (version 2) | ecosystem: Environmental > Aquatic > Marine > Cold seeps | place... | reverse complement strand
GTGGTTACCTGGCTGTAATACGTTCGCTGCTTTACCTTTGGCGATACAAGCACCAATCGGTACGCCGTTGCCCAAGCCTTTGGCTGTGGTTAATACGTCTGGGGTAATGCCATGTTGCTGGAAATTAAAGTAAGTACCGGTACGGCCATTACCGGTTTGTACTTCGTCCAACATCATCAATAAATCGTTTTCATCGCATAAGGCACGTAATCCTTGGATGTAATCTGTGCCAGCAGTCGCCAAGCCACCTTCGCCTTGAATCGGCTCAAGCATAATCGCCACGATGTTAGGATTGGCTGCAACCATTGCTTTAGCGGCATCTAAATCCTGATAAGGCACACGGATAAAACCACTTACTAATGGCGCAAAACCTACGTGTGCCGCAGGATTTCCTGTTGCCGTTAAGGTTGCCATCGTACGGCCGTGAAACGCCTTGGTCATAACAATGATCTGAGGCTCTGTAATGCCTTGGTCATGACCGTATTTACGGGCGATTTTAATCGCGGCTTCGTTGGCTTCTGCACCAGAGTTCGAGAAGAACACGTTGTCCATACCAGAGATGCGCGTTAAGCGTTCAGCCAGCTCTTGCTGTCGGTCGATGCCGTACAGGTTAGAGGTGTGCACAAGGTTGTCCGCTTGTTCGCGGATGGCTTGAGTCACTGCTGGGTGTGCATGGCCTAGGCCACACACGGCGATACCGCTTAATGCATCCAGATATTTTTTGCCGTCGGTATCAAAGACCCAAGAGCCTTCACCTTTAACAAACGTAACTGGAAGCCGACCATATGTATTCATGATTGGCTGCATGGTATTACTCCGAATTCTTTATAATTGATATTTCATTGACTGCAAAAACGCAAAAAGGCGACATGGGTCGCCTTAAAATCAAGCATGGATCATACGAAAGTCTGCGCCATCTGTAAATACATCCAGCCCTTGCTAAACAAATAGAAGCGCTAAAATTATGGCTAATTTTGTTATAGTGGCGTTTTTTAGATGATTTATAGCGCAAAAGGCACAAATAATGGCAGCTTGGCAGTTTTGGATGGACCGTGGTGGCACTTTTACCGATATCGTGGCGAAGAAGCCTGACGGTAATTTGGTGACCCATAAATTACTATCTGAAAATCCAGTTCATTATAAAGATGCAGCGATTCATGGCATTCGTGAGCTGCTAGGTTTGGAAGCAGACCAAGAATTACCGATCGAGTTTATCGATGAAGTGAAAATGGGCACTACGGTTGCCACTAATGCTTTGCTTGAGCGCAAAGGCGAGCCGACTGTATTAGTCACCAGCCATGGTTTAGGTGATGTACTCAATATCGGTTATCAAACTCGACCCGATATTTTTGCTTTGGATATTCGTTTACCAGAACAGTTATATATTGGAGTTGAAGAAGCGAGTGAGCGCTTACTTGCAGATGGCACTGTTGATCAGCCGCTGGATGAAGAAGGTTTAGCGGTACGTTTAATAGAATGGCGTAAGCAGGGAATCGAATCTATCGCCATTGCCTTTGCTCATGGTTATCGTTTTCCTGAACATGAAAAATCAGCCGGCAAGTTAGCAAAAGAATTAGGCTTTAAGCAAGTCTCCTTGAGTCATGAAGTGAGCCCTCTCGTTAAATTGGTTCCTCGGGGTGATACAACAGTGGTGGATGCCTACCTTTCCCCAATCTTAAGACGCTATGTCGAGCAGGTGGATGGCCAACTTTCTGCTTCTGATAAAACGACTCCTAAACAAAGAGTCCCGCTGTATTTTATGCAGTCTAATGGTGGCTTAGTCGACGCGCATAAGTTCCGTGGCAAAGATGCCATTTTATCTGGCCCAGCCGGTGGCGTAGTAGGCATGGTAGAAACAGCCCAAGACGATGGTTTCGAACGAATTATTGGTTTTGATATGGGCGGGACGTCTACCGATGTTGCGCATTTTAATGCCAGTCACCTTTCTTCTGATAAAGAGTCTTCTACTGGAAATAAAATCCGCGAGTACGAGCGTGAGTTTGAAACTCAAGTAGCGGGTGTTCGTTTACGTGCTCCTATGATGAATATTCATACGGTAGCGGCGGGCGGTGGTTCGATTGTGAAATTTTCCGATGGTCGTTTTCAAGTTGGGCCTGAAAGCGCGGGTGCTTTTCCTGGCCCTGCTTGTTATCGCAATGGGGGTCCACTGACGATTACCGATTGCAATGTGGTATTAGGCAAGGTGAAAGCTGAGTACTTCCCTGAATGTTTTGGTCCTAAGCGCAATCAAGGTTTGGATTACGCGGAAGTAAAGCAGCAGTTTGAGCAGCTTAGCCAAGAGGTTAATGCACAAACAGGTGCCAGCTATAGCAGTGAGCAAATAGCGCAAGGCTTTTTAACCATTGCCATCGAAAATATGGCTAACGCCGTTAAGAAAATTTCTTTGCAGCGTGGCTATGATGTGGGTAGCTATGTGCTTAACGCGTTTGGTGGCGCGGGCGCACAACATGCTTGTTTGGTGGCTGAAGCATTGGGCATGAAGCAGGTGTATTTACATCCTTTTGCCGGGGTTTTATCGGCTTACGGAATTGGACTGGCTAATGAGCGTTGGCTAGGGGAAGAGTCGCTACAATTGCTTTACTCTTCATTTGAGCCGAGCTGTTCGTTGATTGATGAAATTGAGCTCAGGCAGATTCGTTTGCAGCAACAAGCGAGTGCTGGCTTGAAAAACGATGGTGGAAAATCCCAAGATTTTTGGCGTATGCATATCAAGTATAAGGGCACAGATACCCCTTTATTACTGTCGTTAAATAATCGTATGGACTTAGCCGCTGTCGCAACTGAATTTCATAACCTACATCAACAGACCTTTGGTTTTTCAGACCCCGCTCGCCCGCTAATATTTGAAGCCCTGCAGTTAGAGAGAGTGGCTGGTGGACGCAGTGCAAAAGATGATAATTCGGAATCGTATGAGGGTAAGTTAACCGCAATAGCTCATACTAATATGACTTGTAATGTCGATGGTGAAAGTATCGGTTTTAATGTGCCGGTTTATCGCCGTGAGCAATTGCCCCAAGGTATCGATATTAAAGGTCCTGCGTTAATTGCCGAAAATAATTCCACTATTGTGATTGAACCTAATTGGGTTGGAAAAGTTATAGCCAGTGGTGCCTTGGTTATTTCGTTTGAACCTCAAGCAGTAGGTCAAAAAACGGTAGAGGTTATAAATAGAAATACTCCAGATGCAATTCAGTTAGAAGTCTTCAACAATTTATTTATGTTCGTCGCCGAGCAAATGGGTTTTGTATTAGAGAAAACTGCCGCCAGTGTGAATATTAAAGAACGCTTGGATTTCTCGTGTGCGTTATTTGATAAAAACGGTGAGCTGGTGGCGAATGCCCCACATATCCCTGTGCATTTAGGCTCGATGAGCGAAAGTATTAAGGTCGTCATCAATAATAATCCGAATATGAAAGCCGGTGATGCCTATGTCTTAAATACCCCTTATAACGGCGGCACTCACTTACCGGATATTACGATTGTAAAACCCGTATTTATACATGAGGAAATTGGTTCTGATGATAGTGAAAATCAGACCGCCGATTTTTATGTCGCCGCCCGTGGTCATCATGCCGATGTCGGTGGCATTACCCCAGGTTCTATGCCTGCGCGTAGCCAACACATTAATCAAGAAGGTATCTTGCTGGATAATTTATGCCTAGTGAAACAAGGTATATTCCAAACGGAAATGATTACGGATGTATTATCCGATCATGAATTCCCAGCGCGTAATATCGAACAAAACATTGCCGATTTAAAAGCACAGCTTGCGGCTTGTGAAAAAGGTGCTCAAGAGCTCAATCGTTTAAGCCAGCAATATGGATTAGAGACCTTGCATGCTTATATGGGGCATGTGCAAGATAATGCGGAGTCGACCCTAAAAGACTGCTTAAAAGGATTGAGTTCGGGTTCGTTTGAATATCCTATGGATGATGGCTGCTTGATCAAGGTTGCGATTACCCTTTATGACGAGAAGGATAAAAACAGCGGCCGAGCAAAGGTCGATTTTACCGGTACATCCGATCAACATGCCGGTAACTTCAATGCGCCAACATCGGTCGCTAAAGCGGCGGTATTATATGTATTCCGCTGTTTAGTCGCAAAATCGATGCCGCTTAATGCGGGTTTTTTCCGCGCTTTAGATATTGTCGTGCCAGAAGGTTCTATGCTTGCCCCAAAATATCCTGCTGCGGTTGTGTCGGGAAATGTTGAAACCGCGCAATATATTGTGGATTCCTTATTAGGGGCCTTAGGCATTATGGCGGCGAGTCAAGGCACCAATAATAATTTTACCTTCGGTGATGAAGAATTTCAGTATTACGAAACATTATGTGGTGGTGCGGGAGCGACGAGATTTGATGCTGGGGCAAGTGGTGTGCATACGCATATGACTAATTCACGTTTAACCGATGTGGAAATATTAGAGCAACGTTTCCCCGTGATGTTAGAGCACTTTGCCATTCGTCCCTGTTCGGGTGGCGCAGGGGAACATAAAGGCGGTGATGGCATCGAACGTCATATACGCTTCTTAAAACCCATGAGCGCCACCATTATTTCCGGCCATCGAACGGTGCCGACGTTTGGTATGGCTGGGGGCGAATCGGGTAAAGTGGGAATGAACTTCGTTCAGCGCTTTGTGTTGGATGAACAAGGAATGCCAGTGCCAAAACTTGAATTCCTTAAAGGCTGCACCGATATACAGATGAATAAAGGCGATGTGTTCTGTATTCATACTCCTGGTGGTGGGGGATACGGGGCGGATACAGATGGCGCCTCCCGTTAATGATAAAGGTCAATAGCCAGTGTCATAACGGCTATTAACCTAGTAAAACAGTCGGAAACTCAGTAGAATCCGCACCATTAAAACATTGAACGCTTAATATAGAAGGTAGCATTATGGATATTATGGACTCAATCAAAGAGCAAATTGAAAGCAACGACATCTTGTTGTACATGAAAGGTTCTCCAAATGCTCCGCAGTGTGGTTTTTCTGCACAGACCGTACAGAGTGTTATGGAGTGTGGCCAAAAATTCGCTTATGTGGATATCTTGTCTAACCCAGAAATTCGTGCCAACTTGCCAAAGTACGCTAACTGGCCAACGTTCCCACAGCTTTGGGTTAAAGGCGAGCTAGTAGGCGGTTGCGACATCATCACTGAGATGCACCAGAAAGGCGAATTGAAGCCTTTATTGGATGAAGCTGCTCCAGCCGAGTAAGCTTAGTTCACACTTTCCACCTTATATAAGGTGGATAGAAACCAGCCCTAACGAACGTTAGCGCTGGTTTTTTTATGCCTGCATTACTTTGATATCTTTATCAGTTAAATCATTGTCTTAGAAAGAGATCTCGAACTTGATATAAAACAGTTTTTTACAAAACTTAATGATACTAATTCTTATTATTGATTGCATTCGTCTTTTATTTTGCTAGACTCCGTTTACAATTTTTACATTCAGAATATTTGAACTAGGTGACCCCATGAAACTTGTGAAAGGCATTTCCGTATTATCTGCAGCGATTATGTTAGCCGCTTGCGGTGGTGATGATGACGAAACAAAGATCCTTGAAGTTGAAAAACAAGTACCTGTAGCGCTAGCAGAGCTAGGTCTTACTGGTGATGATACTCGTTACGCTTTCTCAAGCAAGGTATTGGATGATGCAAATACTTCATCTGTTGCAACGACTGGCCAAATTACTCGTCACTTATTAATCAATGAACTTAAGAATTATATTGGTTCTGGTGAGTTTCAAGGTCTTACTGATCATGCTACGGCATTAGCCAATCTGAACTTTATCTATGCAACTGGCACGAAAAATTTGGATAGCTCTAATGCTGCTCAAGCTTCATTAGTCAGTGTGAATGTATACACAGAAGGTGCAGAAGCTACATCAGTGAACACATCTGTTAAAACATCTGGTGCAACATTAGAACAATCTCTATTTTCTGATTTGTCGACTGATAAAAACTTGAAAGGCAAACTTGCGGGTCAAGATAATGACCTAACTCATGCTGAGTTTGTTGGTTGGAATGTCGCTGGCGATCTACAAGAGCAACCTAATGCGTTAATCCAAACTTGGTTTGACCAGTTAGCAACACTTGCTACTGATGGTGATGTGGATACAACTGTTGTTACCGCTGAAGGCTTAGATCTTCAGCAATTAGTGCAGAAGTTTTTATTGGGTGGTGTAACTTATTCGCAAGCTGCTGAAGATTACTTAAAAGCAGGTAAAGGTCTTCTTCAACAGAACTCTACAGGAGATAAAAGTAATACAAAAGTGTATACGACTTTAGAGCACCAGTGGGATGAAGGTTTCGGTTATTTCGGTGCTGCTCAAGATTACCTCGCCTATACCGATGTTGAAATGGCTGGCCAAGCTGACCACGACACTGATGAAAATGGCCAAATCGATTTTTATTCTGAGTATAGCTTTGGTAATTCTGTCAATGCGGTAAAGCGTGACAAAGGCGCGACTAGCCCAACTTACTTTAGCGAGAATGCGATGATGGCCTTCATTCAAGGTCGTCAAATTATCCAAGATAACTATGGTACCAACCCTGCTGATAGCGCAGTATTTCATGCGGCAATTGAACGCCAAGCTGAGCTTGCTCTAAACAACTGGGAAAATTCTATTGCGGCAACCGTTATTCATTACATCAATGATGTAACCGCTGATATGGATAATTTCGGTACTGAAGAGTATTCGCTAGCGAACCATGCTAAGCATTGGTCTGAAATGAAAGGTTTTGCATTGGGTCTTCAGTTTAGCCCTGTTGGTGTAGCGCAAATCTCATTGGATGATTTAAAAGCCGTTCATGCTCATTTTGCTGAAGCGCCAGTTTTGAGCACTGCATCTGCAGAAGATATTGCGGCCTATAAAACAGCCTTGTTAGACGCTCGAACTATTTTGAAAACAGCGTACAGCTTTAGTGCTGAGAATGTCGCAAACTGGTAGAATGCTAGCTATAGTGAAAATCACTCTATAGTTTACTTAAAGGGTTAATTGACTAGTCAATTAGCCCTTTTTTATAGCTTATTTAAAAGGTATATGAATATGCTAAACGAATTGAAAATTCAGAGAACATTATTTTTAGCGGCCTCATTAGCTGCGTTAAGTGCTTGTGGTGGTTCTTCTGGCTCAAGTACGACTAATGATGATACAGACAATGGTGTATCGGCAGGGAATAAGGTATCTGAGTTATCAGAAGTACCATCCAGTATTTGTACTGGGGTAAAATCGGCAGAGTTTAATTGCGCTGATATGCTGACTTCATTGGTAAATAATGCAGTTATCCCTACGGTTGATGAATTAGCCGTCGAATTAACTGCGCTGGATACGGAAGTTACTCAATATTGCGCCAGTATTGATCAAGAAGAAGAAGCAAATCAGCTATCAGCAGCTAAAACGCAATGGCAACAGGCCATGGCAGTATGGCAGCAATTAGAAGTGATGCAGTTTGGACAAATCGCAGAACAAAGAGATAACTTTTATAGCTGGCCACTAAACGATGAGTGTAAAGTTGATGTGGATGTGGTGCTTGGTCAAGCCAATGATTACGATATAGCAACTAGAACGGCCCCTCGTCGTGGGCTTGATGCTTTAGAATATTTATTATTTGATAATGATCTAGTTAACGATAAGTTACACGTACGCTGCCAAACCGTAGGCGCCGGTAGAATTACTAATGTACCTGGATTATTGGAATGGGATGATTTAACGCTATTAGAGCAGAAGACTCAGCGTTGTAAGCAAAGCAATAATATAACCCGCCATTTAATCACTCGTGCTGAAACGTTAAAACAAAGCATTACTGCTGGTGTGTTTGATGAGTCTGTAACAACTTATCAAGATGCCGCTGACTCAATTTCTGATGCGTTATTTTACATCGATAAAAATACGAAAGATGTAAAGGCAAATAAAGCGCTACCTGCGAGCCCAAGCGGTTCATTTAATACAGGTCACTTAGAATCGCAGTATGCTCAGGTATCGTTAAGCAATATCCACAATAACTTGCTCGGTGCTAAATTATTAATGACAGCCAATGGTAATATTGGTTTTCATGACTTCTTAGTGGCAGCGGATCAAGAGGACCTGGCAAATAGAATGGTTTCGAATTTGGATTTGGCGATTATTGCTTCTTCAGAAAGTGAGATCTCAGAAGACGAAGCTACTAAGTCTTTGTTTAGTATTATAGATACTGCTCCATTAGATCAGAGAACTAATTGCATTAACGCTGTTGCAGGGGAGACCAGTTTACTCGGTAAAGTATGCGCACTGGGTACTCCAGTCATACAAGCCTTTACTAGTGACCTTAAAAATCAGTTCGTATTAACGTTAAACTTCACGGTTCCAAGTAGTGCCGAGGGCGATAACGATTAATCATGATTTGATAGGAAACAAAGCTCTCATTTAGTGGCTTTGTTTTCTATCAAAATCACAGATGATTAGCCTAGATGATTAGCCCACCAAATACCTTCTTTTACTTTTATTCTATTGTCAGCACTTAATTTACTATTTTTAGTATTTAATAATAGTAGTTCCCCTGCTCCTTGAGATACCCAAGCCTGTTCGCCAGTTCTATTAAGTTTTATGCCCTTGCTGAATTGAATTTTTTGTTTATTCAGAATCTGTGTTGATCGATCATTATTGCTATTAAGAGGGCTATTCTGCCATTGAGTCAGCAAGTGTCCTCTAGGGTTCGAAATTAAAGCCTGATCGCTATTAGGAATGGATTTGATACTGGCGGTATAACCTTTCATGTCCCAATGTAAGGCTTCATTTTGACGATCAGCGAACCTAAGCGCTTCCCCTTTGGTTGCAAAAGCGACACAAGGCGGTCTTTGATCTTCTTTTTTATATTGGCAGCCGATCACTAGATCACCATTATCCATGCGATCAAGGTGACGTGCACTTAAGCCTGCTAAGGGCACTGACCATTGATGGATAATGGTCTTGTCTAGGGTATTAAATAAAACAACGTTTGATTGAATACTGTCCAAATTGAGAATGTCACGGCCAGAGTTCGGGTGGGTTAATACGCCGGTATTGGCAATAGCAATGATATTGGGTGCTTGCCAAACCAGTTCATGAGGGCCAATACCACCGGTGTCATACATCTCAATTAAAGAAAGATCGTGACTATTTAGCTTTAATAACTTTCCGCTACCTTGCTGAAAATCTGAAGCCGTGACATATAGGTGTTTTTCATCAAGGCTGAAGATAGCATGGCCTTCAAAATGTTGATCTTTTAAAGGCTTGAACTCTGCAATTAATTCACCACTGAGTGAATACTTTAATAAGCTAGCGCTAGGCTTGCGTGAGTTTACTATTATACTTTTATTATTGGGGGACATTACAGCTAGGTGTACTTCATCGGGCACTGAGAAGTCACTGATTACTGAATAGTTGTCTTCATCATGTTGGGTCAGATTCTTTGCTTGCAATGCTAAGACACCATACTTTTTTAGTCGTTTGCCTGCTTTATCCGTATGGCTATAACCGCCTATGATTAATTGATCGTGATTGATGTCAGTCGAGGAGCAAGCCGATAACGAAGGGAAAACAATCAAGCCAGCCATGCTAGCAGAACTGAGTTTAATTAACTGACGGCGGCTAATGGCATTAGTTGAATCGAATAGGTTCGTCATAATTAATCCAAAGACTTCAATAACAATTGGTCAACGAGTGGTTTATTTTTCGCTGGCAAGGGGGCTTGTTTGTTACCCGCACTCCAGGTTGAAAAAATGATATCCCAAATAGAAAAAATAGCGCCGTAATTGGTCTGGCAATATTTTTGGCTGTGATGTAATTGGTGTTGTAGAGGGCTGATAAATACTTTTTCAAATACGCCATAGCTAATAGGGATCATGCTATGACGCAAGTTAGCTCCAAGGGTATTGAAAATTAAGCTAGCTCCACTGATACCGAATATTAGCCAAGCTTGCGGATGCTCGCCAACAAGAAAAAAGAAGATGCCAGTACAGCCACCATAAACTAGAGCCGATCTTAATTGGTAGAGCAGTTTTTCGAGGGGATGGACCCGTAAAAAAGAAATCGGTGTCAGGGTTGTCGCGCTGTGATGCAGTTGGTGGATACGCCAGAACCAGCGATAGTGTAATAATCGATGCAATGCATAACGGCTAAAATCTTCGAGCAGAATCAGTAGTAAAGCAAAGCTGCTGAATAGTATTAAGTTAGAAACATTGGCCAATGCTCTTGGCTCAGCGATAGTTGCTAATAGTTTAAAGGCACTATTAGCGATAGTAATAGTGAAGATCAACCAAGAAATACTCAGTGCGGTAAAAAACAAAGCATTAATTAAAACAATTACATAATCTTGGCGAGTGGATTGATTCCACCAATATGACTTTTCTGTCAATTGTTTCAGGTATGGCATTCTTTGTTGCCGCGAGAATCCTACCCAGATTAAAACAAGCAGCAATGTGCTGAACCAATAGGCTATAAAGGTACGGCTTTGCGGGTCAATAAGCCATTGTATGTGGGCTGTAAGTAAGTTTGTATCGAGCATGGTTTGAATTTTACTAAAGTAAGTCTCAGTGAATAGGCACTCAGATCAAGCTATTGTATCTTATTAGCGATTAATATTAAGTCTCATTTGTGTTTTAATTGGCATCTAATTTTCAACCTCTTACATCCTCTGGAGTTAAGCAGTGTTTAAGTCAGTCCCTGTTACTTTCAGTCTTATATATTCTGTTTCTGCGTTCGTAAATGCAGATACCCTAAATACTGAGCAGGACGCTCCTTCAACGTTGGATTTGGATAAAATCTACATCACCGGTGGTGAAGACGAAATACGTCGTTTACCGGGATCGGCGACCTTAATTGATGAGGTTGCACTTGAGGCATTTGAATATACCGATATTCATCGAATCTTAAATGCCGTGCCCGGTGTTAACCTGCAAGAAGAAGATGGTTATGGTTTACGCCCTAACATTGGCTTGCGAGGTACTTCCCCAGAGCGCAGTAAAAAAGTGACCCTGATGGAAGACGGTGTTCTTTCTGGCCCCGCGCCTTATTCAGCCCCTGCCGCTTATTACTTTCCTAATGTGTCTCGAATGAGTGCGGTTGAAGTCTTTAAAGGCCCTGCGACAACTCAATATGGTCCAGCGACGATCGGCGGCGCAGTGAACCTAGTCAGTCGCGCCATTCCATTTGCCGCGGAAGGCGAGCTGGATGCGCAATATGGTCAGTATAATTTTCAGCGTTATAACGTTTATTATGGTGAGCAAATCGGTGACTTTGGTTATGTGATCGAGGGCTTAAATGTTTCTACCGATGGTTTTAAAGACCTTGACGCGGGAACTGATGATACGGGCTTTGAACGTAATGATGTCAATCTCAAAACCAGTTGGCAGAGTCTAGGCCAAGTTAATCAAATCTTTCAGTTGAAGTTAGGTTATGCCGATGAGCAATCGAATGAAACCTATTTGGGCTTAACCCGTGATGATTTTGATGCTGACCCGTATCGTCGTTATGCCGCTAGTCAGTTGGATAATATGCAGTGGGATCATCAGCAAATACAATTGACCCATAACTTAGAATTTAATTCTGGTTTAACCCTTAATACTGATGTGTATCGTAATACGTACAAGCGTGACTGGTTCAAAGTCAATGGATTTAATACGGATACCACCAGTATTCAAGATGTTTTAAAGAACCCAACTTCTGGCAATAACCCAGACTTCTATAATGTACTAACGGGTGAAGCAGGTTCGAGTACTGCTGCTGAAAGGATTAAGATTGGTAATAATGGTCGTGAATATGTCTCTCAAGGTATTCAGACTCGTGTTAATTATGGCTTTGAACTAGCTGGTTTGAACAACGAGTTGGAATTGGGTTTACGTTATCACCAAGATCAAATTGAACGTAATCATTCTGAGCAGTTATATGCCATGCAAGTCGGTGGTACTTTAGTCGCGGAAGGTGAGGTTTATACAACCAGCCAAAATAAAGGTGAAGCAAGCGCAATTGCAATCTACGTAAAAGATGAAATTAGCTTCAACGAGACGACGGTTACATTGGGTCTTCGTAATGAACAAATTACTGCAACTCAAACAAGCGGCGTAAAAACTGAATCCAATGAATCTGTATTATTACCAGGAGTCGGTATTTATTCTCAGCTTCATTCTACGGTGGGTATTTTAGCTGGCGTTCACAAAGGATATTCAGCAACATCACCGGGCCAAGACGGCGATGTTGAGCCTGAAGAAAGTTTAAATTATGAATTCGGCGCTCGTTTTGATTTGAATGAATTTAATTTGGGTCAAGGTGAGCTAGTCGGTTTCTTCAATGACTATAGCCAATTAACCGGCTCTTGCAGCTTCAGTAATGGTTGTGATAATTCAGACATCGATAGCCAAGTTAATGCCGGTGAAGCACAAGTTTATGGTCTTGAAGCGGCGTGGAAAATAACCCCAGAAATGGCGGGTTACACATTTCCAGCGAGTCTGACTTATACCTTCACGCAAGCAGAGTTTGGGACTAACTTTACCGATACAAAAGGGGCGTTTGGTGATAACGGCCAGGTCATTGTTGAAGGTGATGAGCTCGCCTATGTGCCGCAGCACAGACTAAACGCTCAGTTCGGTATTCAGCGTAATGCTTGGAAGGCTAACTTATCGGCGCTCTATCAAAGTGAGATGCGTGATACTCCAGGGCAGGGCGCTATTGCTGATAATGAAATTATTGATGCTTATATGGTGATTGATGTTTCCGCGAGTTATCAAGTGCTACCAGCATTACAGCTTTATACAACAGTCGATAACCTAATGGGTAACGATTATGTTGTGGCGTCTATGCCTTATGGCTACCGCCCAGGTAAGCCTCGCTCGGCAAATCTAGGGCTTAAATATAAGTTTTAATTCTTGCCGGCGATGATTAAAGCCTCGTTTTTATTGGTAGCCTATTAGGCTATTAATAGATGGCGGGGCTTTTTTGTTTTTGGCTTATTATTTCGATGAATCTAGGTTACACTGACAACCATTCACTAAATAAATACTTTTCATTTCTAGGGTTTATATGAATATTGATCGCGTCGACCTTAATTTAATGGTCTACCTTG
>Ga0209184_1001709_pt1 | contig 13109 bp, 7 predicted proteins | sample EN8Hudsemesocosm_2_FD_184627 | JGI IMG/M metagenome (GOLD analysis project Ga0209184, IMG submission 184627) | Methane-oxidizing microbial communities from mesocosms in the Hudson Canyon - EN8C Hudson Canyon (SPAdes) (version 2) | ecosystem: Environmental > Aquatic > Marine > Cold seeps | place... | reverse complement strand
TATAAGCATAAAAAAGCCCCAGCATTTTACAGCTAGGGCTTTAGTTGTTCGTTAAGACTTTGCAAGTACCTAACCAGGTCAATATTGCCTACAGAGTCAATTCATTACAATAACCGTGCCTTCCCTCTATTCCCATGTCTCTTAAATGACTATATGGTCCTGGAGCAGCCCTCACCAGCCAAACCACAATATGATTTGGCTATCTGAATATCGTGATGTTTTCATAAGGAATTCCTCTGGGTTAGTTTACGAGAATTCTCTACTTTTGACTTCTACTGATTTTCGGGGGGTGGTGTTACCCACGAAAAGTAGACACTATAGTTACGTTCAGTAGCTTACTTAAATACTTTCCCTGCATTCCTAAATCGTATCTAATTCACTTTATTTTTAGCAGAGATCACAAACCCATCAAATTAAACGAAATTATCCAGTTTCTTTACTTTGGCAATTTTACTCGGCGGAAGATATCTTGAAAGACCGCTTCTAACTCACGCTGTTGAGGTCTGATTTTTCTATCTAATGTCTCTTTTGATTTTATGCCAGAGATAAGTTTAAGCTCGTTATATTGGCAACCATTGTCATACATCGTTTTTACCCAACTATCCCTAAATGTACTTGGTGTTGCTCCGCTAATGCCTGCCTTTTTAATATAGGTCTTTAATTTATCGATCATAGATCTAGCCTGATAATTGTGAGTGCCTTTTTTTCTAAGCGATAAGGCAAATTCATCTCCATTGTCATTCAGAAAGAAAGGACTCATCGGGTCTGAGTGCCGATACCAACTTATATTTGACGTATGAAGACATTTGCTTTTTCTCCAATTCATATATAAATCAAGAATGGGCAAGATATGATCAGCGGTCTGTAGCTCGCGGGCCTCACCTGTATAAGAGACATAATCAGGTAAAACCCAAACCTTAAAAAAATCGCCGTTCTTATCCATTACTGACTCAAGAGAAAGCAGACTAAGTTCGGATGGTGTAAGCCCCCAATAAGCGGCACCTATGATCAATGCAGCATTACGCTGACCAAAGGGAGGCGCAAAGTTCTTGTTTATTAAATTTTGAATGTCACGCTCTGAAAATAGCTGCTCAATTGGCATAATTGTTCTTTTGCTCCCTGCATCACAAATCAATATATAAGCCGTATGTGATGTTGTAAACGCTACCAACCCTTAATTAAGCCTATATGCTTACCTTAATGCCTGACTTCATAGGAATGTCGGATCTTGGTTAAATACTACGACAACCAGAGGCCGTCGTAACCTGGTTAGGCGTCGCTGATGGCGTGGGATTAGCCTGTATTCACACAGTTGCGGAGTCCTGATGTGCCCAGGTAATTACTGTAGTTGATTAGCCTCCTACCTTTAATTGATATTAAAAAAGGGGGCATTACAGTTCAACTCTTGTGTTGTGCGCTAGGAAAAACACAAGTCTTAATATTATTTTCGACGCTAGATCATCTCGTGCCCTGGCTAACAACTATTGATCAATGAGTTAGCAAGGACACACAACTCTCGATTGTGGTAAGAGCGATGAAATAGCTTAGGCCATTAGCGGGCGGCACTGTTGGCAGCGTGCAGTCCTGCGATGCGTCCAAAACACAGTCCACGTAAAACCGAGGTGCCTACAGTGTAGGTGCCGTAGTGCATGCCCACCGTCTCGCCGGCGGCATATAAGCCGGGTATAGTTTCGCCGCTGGCGTTAACCACCTGGGCCTGGCCATTTACGCGTAATCCACCGTAGGTAATACAGACCGAAGAGATTACCGGGTAGGCATAGTAAGGGCCTTGGTCGATTGGCTTGGCGTAATTTTGTTTTGGTGGTGTTAGGTTTTCTGTCCCGGCACCGTCCAAGGTCATAGTAAGCGCAGAGCCCTTGTTGTAATCAACTTTATCCTCATTCACACAAGCCTTATTGAATTCCTCTACTGTGCTGTTCAATTGATCTTTAGGGATGCCCAGTTTTAGCGCCAGTTTATTTAGGTTGTCGGCTTTAATGGGCTGAATTTCTGTGCGAATTCCGTACTTCCAGTTTGAGTCAGTGTTGCTGGCCAGTTTCTCATCGTAAATAACGTAAGCAATGCCGCCTGGCTGCTTGGTAATTTCCTGGGCAGGTTTTTCTTGCCACTCCAAAATATTGCTTGGGGCTTCATCCATAAAGCGTTTACCGTTCTGGTTTACCATCATGGCGAACGGCCATATATTGACCATGGCCTCTGACATGGCTGAGCGCGGATCAATCACCTGACGGTGGGAGTCTGACCAGTCGCCCGCCGTGGCGGCGTTTAGATCCAGGGCCATTTTTAGGCCTTCACCCTTATTATAATGGGTGCCTTTGGCCACAGGCCTAAGATAGCGACTCTCCTCTCCTTGATATTGCACTAGCATCTGCGGGTTACCCTGGAACCCCCCCGAGGCCAGTACCACCTTGCCATACACTTCGATGGTTTCGTTGTTTTTACCACTGCAGCGTACACCCACAACCGTGCCATCTTCTTCAATCAGTTCATTGGCTGTGGTTTCAAATAAAAATTTACCATCAAGCTCTTCGATTTTAGCCGTTAACGTTTCTACAATAGATAAGCCACCACCATACACTTTGGCGTAAGGCAGTGTTTCGATGCAATAAGGGATATATTGAGGAGTAGTCTCAATTACCACGCCCTTATCTGTGATCCAGTCCAGGGTTGATGGTACAGAGTCGGCAAATGCACCCAATACTTCTGGGTCAAGAAAAGGTGTGGTTTTTGCCAGCATTGACCAAGAATCATAATCTTTGCTGGTTTCGGCGAGAATCTCTGGGTCGGTGTGAAAGCTACTGAACATACCGTAGCTAAACAGAAACTGATCGGCAATCTCAAACCCTTGCTGGTTAGGCCCGGTCTTCAGCAACAGGTTAGCTTCGGTCCAGCGGGTACTGCCGCCCATGTCTTCTCGGCAGGCACGCTCCACGTTGATAACATTCAAGCCACTTTCCAATGCACTTAATGCGCTACTCAGACCAGCCGCACCACAGCCTATTACAACTAGATCGGTTTCAAATTTCTTCATAGCTTACTCCTACTATCTGTTCGTTATAAGCTGCATCCCTATTAGATAACCCAAGCCGTATGTTTTCAAAGGGCTGAAAACTGGATTTATTTTTCATGAGTTCTATATTCCTGTAGGTTATGGATATAATGCAGCTGCCTTTACGTTTGATAACCGCTCAAACTTTGCCTAATAGTATCTTCAGATCTTAAAACGAACTAGGTTATAACTAGACTAAAAACTTACAATACTGGACATAAATTCTGAATGAATAGTAAATTAGACGCACAAAAAATTCCGGTAAATTATGTGTCTGCTATAGGCTGGGCTTTGGAAGGCATTGGAGAAAATAAGGCGCGTTTATTTTCAGAGTTAGGAATAAGTGTTGGTGATTTAGAAAAACCAGAGGGGACTATTCGAGGTACTCAGTATAAGAATCTAATTGAAAAGGGCATTTCTTTAAACGATAGCGCTATACCTTTTAGTTTTCTTATAGCAAAACATATTAAGGTTACCAGTCATGGTATTCTTGGCTTAGCTGCAATGTCCGCCAATAACCTAGGTGAGATACTTGAGCTATCCAAATTTTTCCCTTTGTTGATGCCCGGAGTTGAGTTTAACTATTTTATTCATAATGGAGAAGTTACTTGTGAATTCACGCCCATTGAAGAGCTGGGCAGAGAGGCTTCGGCATCCATCGTCGAAATATATGCTTTAACCTTTCTTCAATTCAGTTTCTATCTGGAGGCGCCCATGTCTGAGAGGCGAGTTTGTTTCTCTCATGAAACCTCTTACGATAAAGCCGTCTATGATGAGTATTTCGGCTGCCATGTGGAGTTTGGTTGCAGTATAAATAAGGTTGTTATTCCAGAGCGTTATTTAAATACCGCACTCATTTTTTCAGATCCTTCAACTTTAAATCTGTCTAAGAGGTTTTTAGAAAAGGGGCTTAAACAGTTATCAATAAAAAATCAATGGAGTGAAAAAGTAGCCAATTATTGGCGTGAATGTGCCCTAGAATCGAAATACCTTATTCAGGATGAGTTGGCCACCGACTTTAATATGACCGTACGGACACTGGCTAGAAAACTCAATAGTGAAAACACTAACTATCAAGAGGTCGTTGGCATTGTCCGTAAAAACATGGCAGTGACTTATTTAGTTGAGACAAATATGCGCATATTTGAAATCGCATTAGCTACCGGTTTTAAAGACACTTCTACGTTTAATCGTGCGTTTAAAAGTTGGTTTAAATGTACTCCCAGTGCGTACAGAAGTAAGCACTAATGGCTGCTATTTTAAAATATTTAGGGCTAATACTCGTAGAATAAGCTTGATTGATTTTAAGCTCATGCCTTTTGGGACAACTCTTGAGATGTGCGCTAGGCAACACACAAACCCCATCATTTATTTGCGTCGCCAGGTCAAACGTGTGCAGACTACCACCCATAACTCAATGAGTTAGCCTGGACACACAACTCTCGCCTGTGGCAAGAGCGTTGAAATAGCTCAGGCCATTAACGGGTGACGTTGTTGGCGGCATGCAGTCCCGCGATGCGTCCAAAGCACAGTCCACGTAAAACCGAAGTACCCACAGTGTAAGTGCCGTAGTGCATCCCCACCGTCTCACCTGCGGCATATAAGCCGGGTATGACTTCACCACTGGCGTTAACCACCTGGGCCTGACCATTTACCCGTAAGCCACCGTAAGTAATACAGACTGAAGCAATTACTGGGTAGGCGTAGTAAGGGCCTTGGTCCACGGCCTTGGCGTAATTTTGTTTTGGGGGTGTTAGGTTTTCTGTTCCGGCACCGTCCAACGTCATAGTAAGCGCAGAGCCCTTGTTGTAATCAACTTTATCCTCATTCACACAAGCCTTATTGAATTCCTCTACTGTGCTGTTCAATTGATCTTTAGGAATACCCAATTTTAGCGCCAGTTTATTTAGGTTGTCGGCTTTAATGGGTTGAATTTCTGTGCGAATTCCGTACTTCCAGTTTGAGTCAGTGTTGCTGGCCAGTTTCTCATCGTAAATAACGTAAGCAATGCCACCTGGCTGCTTGGTAATTTCCTGGGCAGGTTTTTCTTGCCAATGCAAAATATTGCTTGGGGCTTCATCCATAAAGCGTTTACCCTCCTGGTTTACCATCATGGCGAACGGCCATATATTGACCATGGCCTCTGACATGGCTGAGCGCGGATCAATCACCTGACGGTGGGAATCTGACCAATCACCGGCAGTGGCGGCGTTTAAATTCAACGCCATTTTTAGGCCTTCACCCTTATTATAATGAGTGCCTTTGGCCACAGGCCTAAGATAGCGACTCTCCTCTCCTTGATATTGCACTAGCATCTGCGGGTTGCCCTGGAATCCCCCCGAGGCCAGTACCACCTTGCCATACACTTCGATGGTTTCGTTGTTTTTGCCACTGCAGCGTACACCCACAACCGTGCCATCTTCTTCAATGAGTTCATTGGCTGTGGTTTCAAATAAAAATTTGCCATCAAGCTCTTCGATTTTAGCCGTTAACGTTTCTACAATAGATAAGCCGCCACCGTAGACTTTGGCGTAAGGCAGTGTTTCGATGCAATAAGGGATATATTGAGGAGTAGTCTCAATTACCACGCCCTTGTCTGTGATCCAGTCCAGGGTTGATGGTACAGAGTCGGCAAATGCACCCAAAACTTCTGGGTCGAGAAAAGGTGTGGTTTTTGCCAGCATTGACCAAGAATCATAATCTTTGCTGGTTTCGGCGAGAATTTCCGGGTCGGTATGGAAGCTACTGAACATACCGTAGCTAAACAAAAACTGATCGGCAATTTCAAACCCTTGCTGGTTAGGCCCGGTCTTCAGCAACAGGTTAGCTTCGGTCCAGCGGGTACTGCCGCCCATGTCTTCTCGGCAGGCACGCTCCACGTTGATAACATTCAAGCCACTTTCCAATGCACTTAATGCGCTGCTCAGCCCGGCTGCACCACAGCCTATAACAACCAGATCAGTTTCAAATTTCTTCATAGTTCACTCCTGCTATCCGTTCATTAAATGGTGCCAAGGGATGGTAAAGATGAGGTAAAAAATCCCATGGCAGGCACCATAATAATCACAACATACTTATTGAGTCAACAACAAGTATGTTGCAGATTTATGGGGTCACTGCATGAATGATAGTTTTAATCCAAATCACCTGGTGGGGTGTTTATCTGCTCATGGGGGAATAATGAGCTTAGGATTGGCAGTGAGGTGTATGCAAATTGTCCGCCGTAATCCCTCCATAATAATCTTCGAAGGTAATGGTTTTGTCTTTAAAAACCAGCAAAGTGATAGAACTTGTCTGCTGTAAAAAACGCATAATTTGAATTTATGCCCCTTGAAAGAATAAAATCCAGGCAGTTTTATTGGCGAAGTGTTTAAGATCCTAATTAAAAAATCGTTTAAGCTTGAAAATACATAATACTGCTGTAGCCACCCCCGCTAGCCCACCTCAATCGTTTAATATAACTAATAGCCACTGCTGTTTAGCCTGTTCATATACATCAATGTTCTGAGCAGTGAAGGCCCATTTGGCCTATGCTTTATGGCACTACCCTCCAAATTCCACAGGCTGCAGTCATGCGACAGATTGCCTTCCTCTTATTATTTACAGCTATAAGTGAAGCCGCCTTTAGTGCATCTACCGACATGATGGAGGGGCTGTTTAAACTGTCTCTGCAAGAACTGCTAAATACCAAAGTGACCAGTGCCACTCTGCACGAAGAAAGCCTGGATTCTGCCCCCGCCGCCATCACGGTTTATAGCCGCCAACAAATTCGGGCTCTGGGCATAGACAGGCTCACCACCTTGATGAATTTTGTGCCTGGATTTCAATCCCAGCGCAACGATGTAACCAGCTTTGGCCAATCCTTTAGCAGCCGGGGTATTAGTGACGCCGGTGACGGCCGTAATGTTCTGGTATTACTGGATGGCCAGCGACTTAATACCGACTGGACGGGCGGCCTGTATTTGGCCAACGGCATCATCAACCTGGAAAAAATAGAAAGAATTGAGTTTATTCGGGGACCAGGCTCGGCTATTTATGGCTCCAACGCGTTTGTGGGCATTATCAATCTGGTGAGCCAGGCAGAAAATGAAGCCCATGTGGCAGTCAAAACCTTAAATGGCAGCGGCACTGTTAGCCAGGTAAGTGCCCAATGGCAACAGCAATTCAAGATGATAGTCACACAATGGTTTATAAACTTCATCGATGATGAAGGGCAACGACTAAAGGTGTTTGATCCCTTCAAAGATGCTTTGGTGGATACCCGTGACCCCTACCAGTTTAAGGAGTTTTATCTAAAGACCAAACATCAAAACCTGGATATGTCTTTTTATCACAGTGTCACCCAGGCCGAGCAATTTTATGTTTCAGGTTTTGTGGCTAATCAGGAAAACCGTATGGACGCCACCAGTTCCTATCTGGACCTGCAATATGAGCTGGCCCTCAGCGATAACACCAGCCTAAACGCCAAGACTTCTTTATCCCGCAAACGCTTCGATATTGCCGCTTTGGTATCGCCCGCCCTGCCACCCAATGAGCTGGGAATTAGCGGTGAAATAGAAGAGCAGGAACCACAAGTTGAGTTAACCCTGAAATATCTTGGGGATGAAGGTCAAAAGGCCATGGCAGGTATTGAATGGCGGCGCCCTAAAATTACCGACAGCGATGCCAATTTATTTGGGGCACTGGACCTGTATTTACCTCAGGCGCCTCTCAACCACAGAACCATCTATGGTCTGTTTGCACAGTATCAAGGGGACGTCAGCGAACAGCTTCATTATGTGCTGGGCCTGCGCCATGATGATTACAGCAACTTTGGGGGCCACTCCAGCCCCAGGGGTGGGCTCATCTGGCAGTATGATGATCAACAAACCTTTAAATGGCTTTACGGAGAATCTTTTAGAGCCCCCAGTCGGGCCGAAACTGATGTAGAAAACAGTTCGACCATCGTCGCCAACCCTGAGCTGGAGCCGGAAGTGGCCCACACCACAGAATTAATTTGGCAAAGCCATCACCGCCAAACCTTTCTTGCCACTACCCTGTTTTATATCGAATTATCCAATATTATTACAGACACCCAAACCACCCCCGCACAGCGTTACAACACAGGTCATGAGACTTTTGCTGGGGTAGAATTGGAATGGCATAAACAATGGCGCGAAAACTTAATTAGCAGGATGAACGTTAGTTGGATATTTGATGGCCCCAGCCAGGCCAATATCGAAGCCGAATTATTTAGCGGCCTAAGCCTGACCTACATCAACGAAAAATTCAGTGGCGCCCTGATGCTTAATCACCACGCCACTAAAGAGGATAGCTTTGTGCAAAACACAGAAATTAAAGAGCGAGAGATCGCTCAACGCAGCTATTTGGATGCGCATTTTCGTTGGTTTTTGCCTCGTAATATTGAGGTTTACCTGCATCTTGAAAATATAACCGATGAAAACTATTACAGCGTGGCATTGCGCAGCGGGACATCACAGGGCATACCCAATCGTGGTAGCAGTGTCATGAGCGGCTTACGTTTAAGTTTTTGATCGCTATCCAAACCATTACATTTCAACCAAGCCTAACCAGGCTTTTTTATAGTCTATCTCAGCTCGTTAACATGACTACCTCTAATCAATGGGCCAGCAGGGCCCACTGCGTTTTCAAATAGGAGAATTTGTGCAACTGCTCTCGTTACGACCCTATTTATGGACAGGCACTAGCTATTCATAACAAATGAATAGCCTTACCTTTTACTAAGCGTTAGAGGTTGTCGCGACTGTCGTGCAATTTAGATTGTCTGTATTTTCTTGCTGTAAGAGGTTAGCCACTTTTGCAAAGAAATACGCACCCATAGGTAGGAATATTGCTCCCGCATACATGGCAAGTTTTAGCGAATCTTTACCGTGTTCAATGGCAAGATGATCGCTAATGACGCCAATCATAAGTGGGGCTAAACCCAGTCCAATGATGTTTACACTCAGTGTCGATAGTGCAATTGCCATCGCCCTGTTTCCCGGGCTAACAACCTTGTGAAACGTGGCATAGGCCGGAGGAGTGTGGGCATTTAGTAGCATCATCACTACCGAAAGAGCGCCCATAAAAACCCACAAATTATCTGACCAGATACCGAGTAAGTATGCAGGCGTTGCAATCAAGCAATAGAGCATTGGCAGGCGACCTAGCCATGCCAGTTTTTTTGCCGCTAACTTGTCGGTGATTATGCCAGAAATGATAGAGCCAGTAAGCCCTCCCAGAATGGCAGTCGCGCCTAACAACATGCCAATTTGGGTGAGACTCAGATCAAAACTACGAGCCATTATTGCGGGCACCCAAATCATTGCTATATACAACAATGCAACACAGAAAATATGCCCAATCAATGCGTATCGGTACGCCTTATTTTTAAGCAGGGATTTAAGTTCACTAAAAACAGGCTCTTGATTGGTTTTGATGCTGGTTCTTGGCACTTCTTTGATGAGGAATCGAATGGCAATTGCGAAAATAAGGCCCGGTACGCTGGCCGCAATTAAGGTAATTCGCCAGCCATAAGTATCGGCCAGTAAGCCGCCTAACATAAAAGCCGCTAGCCCGCCGATAGGTGCGCCTGCGGAAAATAGCGCAAGCGCTCTGGCCCGTCTACCCTCATCATAGGTGTCGGCAATAAGAGATTGACCGGCCGGGTGGCATCCCGCTTCACCAACACCTACTCCAATACGCGTAAATAACAGCATCACGAAGTTGGTGGCCATTCCCGATAAAGCGGTCATGATACTCCAAAGCCCAATACACCATGAAAGGATTTTCACCCGGTTAGTGCGGTTGGCGAGCCGGGCAATGGGTATGCCCATCACCCCATAGAAAAGTGCAAAAACAAAACCCGACATCATGGCAAGCTGAGTATCAGACAGCGCCATGTCACGCTTGATGGGCTCCAGTAGCATAGCGACAATTTGTCTATCCATTACACACAGAGCTAATATCAAACCAAGAATAAAAGCTGTTTTAAAGCTGGCTGGCTGGCCTTTGGACATATGCGTCATACCTATAATTATTATGTAGACGCCACATTATCAGCAGGTTACTTGGTTAGCAACCAATAAGTATGTTAGATTAATTGCTCCACTTCGACACAAGACCATCAGGAGAAACGGTATGAAACTAAAAGGTAAAGTCGCCTTAGTCACTGGCTCCGGCCTATCAATCAAAAAATAGCGCAGCAAGCTAATACCCCAACTTAGAGGCACTAACAAACATTAGGCCCTAAGAGAATGACTCTTGGCTCAAAACAGCGAAGAAGCGATTGAAAAGATGACGGTTTGTAACTTTCAATCTGTAAAAGCCCTATATGGCTCGGAGAGTAACCACCACCCAGCAATCCAACAACGCAAAATTTTCACACGCAGCCCACAAAATAAACCCGTTAAAGGGTTTCCTTTTGCCTTTGAACATTCACCGATGAAAGTTTTTGTAGATGCCCCAACAGGCGGGCAACACTCAACAAAATATCTACCTCAGGAGTAACACATGCCTATTGACTTAACTTTTCAGGGGAGAGTAAAGATCCCCCTTATCCAGGCACCCATGTTTTTAGTGTCTTCGCCAGAAATGGCATTAGCTGCCTGCCGCAATGGAATCATTGGTAGCTTCCCTGCACATGCAACCCGCGATAGTGATGACTTTGAACAATGGTTAATCACCATGGAAAAAGGGGTTTTAGAACTTAAAAACCAAGGAATTGAACCAGCCCCCTACGCCGTAAATTTAGTGGTTCATGGTAGCAATAAGCGTTATCAAAGTGATCTTGCAATATGCATAAAACACAATGTAGAGATTATCCTTACTTCAAAAGGCGCCCCCGGAGACGCCATAAAAAAAATTCATGAATACGGAGGCATTGCCTTTCATGATGTTGCATCAAAGCGCCATGCTGAGAAAGCTCTACAGGCCGGTGTTGATGGCTTAATAGCCGTTTGCGGTGGGGCCGGGGGGCATACCGGTACCATCAATCCATTTGCACTAACAAACGAAATCAGGGAGATCACCGACAAACCTATTATTCTATCTGGGGCGCTTAGTACTGGGCGCGACATTTTAACCGCCCAAACTATGGGAGCCTCCATGGCTTACATGGGAACACGTTTTATTGCCTGCACAGAATCATTAGCTTCTGATGATTATAGGAATGATTTACTAGAATCTAGCGCAAAGGACATTTTTCTGACATCTGCACTGGATGGGTTTCCTGCTAATTTTCTGTCTCCCGGTTTGATTAAGGCTGGGTTTGACCTTGATGAACTTGCCTACACTAAGCCAGGGGCAGAAATTGACGAAAAAGCGGCAAGCCTTCGTTATAAGTCCATATGGTTGGCAGGTCATGGTGTAGGTACAACAAAAAAACAGCAAACCACGAGCGACGTGTGCAGTGAGTTGATTCAACAGTATCAGCAAGCAAAAGACCTCTTAAAACGGGAAATGCTGCACCATTAGAAGCCTAACATTGACACTAAACATCAAAGAGCAGCGCCCTAAATGGATGCTGCACCTGATACACAGTTACTTTAACTGTTCGCTTATGCGGCACTAAATTTGGTTGTGCCATGGGGCTGTGTGTAGCTTGCACAGTCCTTCTTAACCCCCACGATTAACAGCGCCTATATTTAACCAACCTCCATGGCCTGGGCCACTTCTCGCACTGAATACCATTGGTCCAGACCTCATTGGCTGTCTCGACCTTGAATTCACAGTTAAAGCGGGACCAAGTTGTCAGCGTAAATATATGGGGGCAATTTTGCATTTCCTGTTTTATGACCAAATAACCATGCCACTACACAGAAGCTATGTTTTGCCGTTTACGCTATGGGGTGCAAAGGAAGTCTAAAGAAGTAATAGCAGGTTAATTATGGTCGGGGATGAGGCCATGACGAGGCGTCACTCGTATGGGCCGTGTCTGAGGTTAGCTTTATGAAAAAAGTAACTGAATTCATTAGAATATAACCTGTCAGAACAAGGCCAAACTAATTCACAGAAACAGTGGGCCACCAGGACCCACTGTATAATCAAACAGAACCAACCGTGCTGTTAGCTGAGCTGTCGCACTCAATATTCGATATTAAGAGCCACCAAATCGAGAAGCCAGGTTATTTTTCAGCAACATTCCCAGCACTTTTAGTTTGTCTTTTGTGGTACCAAAAATAGCATTCACCAGCTGCACACTTCCTTGCTCATAAGGTGGTAATATGTGGCTAAAAAGCCCGCGGCTACCAAGTTCCATGATGCCTCTTGGGTTTGAAAACTCCTTAAATCCTTCTGCACCTCTATGCCTGCCCATGCCGCTTTCGCCCACACCGCCAAAACACAGTTGCGCTTGAACCTGCCCGCCCACACAATTAATGGCAACACCGCCCGAGCGGGTGTTTTTAGATATTTTATCAATCGTTTTTTCATCCTTCGAAAAAATGTAAATACCCAGGGGCTTCTCTCCGGCATTCACAAAGTCGATGGCTTCATCCATATTTTTATAAGTAATAATGGGTAGTAAGGGCCCAAAAATTTCCTCTTTCATTATTCTCGAATCTTTTGGTGGATTCACAACCATAGTAAAGGGCATATTTCTTACTTGGCGGTTGGACTCCTCGCCAATTTGAATAATTTTACTGCCAGCATCTCGTGCCCCAGCTAGTAATTGCGACAAACGATCGTAATGCCTTTCGTTGACAATACTACAGACGTCTTTCGAGGCATTGTCAGGTCCCATCCTGGTAAACTCGGCAGACATTAACTCAATAAAGTGTGTCAGTTTTTCTTCGGGTACAAGACAGTAGTCCACATTCACACAGACCTGGCCTCGTTTGGTGGCTTTAAAACCCGCGATATTCCTTGCTGCTTGTGCATCCACTTTTGAGGCATCCAGAAACGCAGGGCTTTTTCCACCCAGCTCCAAGGTAACAGGCACCAAATTTTTAGCACAATTTCCCATCACTTTTCTGGCAATGTGCGCATTACCGGTATAGAGCAAATGATCCCAACGCAGGGTAGAAAAATGCTCAGCTAA
>Ga0209184_1001705_pt1 | contig 13120 bp, 12 predicted proteins | sample EN8Hudsemesocosm_2_FD_184627 | JGI IMG/M metagenome (GOLD analysis project Ga0209184, IMG submission 184627) | Methane-oxidizing microbial communities from mesocosms in the Hudson Canyon - EN8C Hudson Canyon (SPAdes) (version 2) | ecosystem: Environmental > Aquatic > Marine > Cold seeps | place... | reverse complement strand
CATTTTTTTGCCAGGTCAAAGGTGGCGAACTGGCAATCACATCCTCTATGGTAAGGGCTCTGTCTGGTTCTTGCAGATAATAGACATAGGGGGCGAGTTTATAGTGCCCCTCGTCCGACAGGAATAGCGTTTGAGCCTGACTTGGCATCATCAGGCAGTAACAAATTAACAATAATGCAGGGCGAAACATAACGCTTCCTGAGAGGGTTATGCCATAAGACTAGATCAGCCAGGTTGTTAGTCAAAAAACCCTTCCTGCACTAGACTTTTTACATGGACAAATCTCTCACACGACGTACATTTTTAAGTTATGCCCTACAACAAGGGCCGGTATTGGCCGTGGGCGCAAGTTTCATGCAGCTGTCTACCTTGAGCCATGCCAAAGGGTTTACGGTGGCAGGGCCGTTAAAAGCCGCCGATGCCAACGGCATCCGCCTGCCCAAAGGGTTTAAATCGCGGATCGTGGCTATCTCGGGTAAAAAAGTTTCCAACAGCCAATATGAGTGGCACCAGAGCCCTGATGGTGGTGCTTGTTTTGCCCAGGGAGACGGCTGGGTATATGTAAGCAACAGTGAAGAATACTTCCCCGATGGCGGGGTAGGTGCCATTGCCTTTGATGGGCAAGGCAATATAAAGGATGCCTATTCCATACTAGATAACACAGTGGGCAATTGTGCCGGTGGCGCTACGCCCTGGCATACCTGGTTAAGTTGTGAAGAGGTGAATTGTGGAGCGGTATACGAAACCGACCCCTTTGGAAAAAAAGCCGCCATTAAGCGCCCTGCATTGGGATACTTTAAACACGAGGCGGTGGCGGTGGATTCTGTTGGTGGGCAGCTGTATCTCACCGAGGATGAAAAAGACGGTTGCCTGTATCGCTTTACCCCCAGTAAACCGCTACCGGATTTGACGGCGGGTGTGCTGGAAGTGGCCGTGGTAGATGCTCACCAAAGAGTAAGCTGGCAAGCCATCACCGAACCCAATCCCTGGAACACGGCACTGTCTACCCGTACTCGCTATCAGGTAAAACAAGCCACCCAGTTTAGAGGTGGCGAGGGTATCTGGTATCAAAAAGGGTTAATCATATTTTCTACCAAGCGTGATGATCGAATTTGGGTATTGGATATTGCCGCACAAACCATCAAGGTTTTATACGATGCCAAACAACACCACCCTGCCATTTTAAGCGGCGTAGACAATGTAACTGTAAGCCCAAGTGGCGACATATTAGTGGCTGAGGATGGTGGTAATATGCAGCTGGTATTGTTGGATGCCAATGGGTCACCCACGCCCTTGCTGCAAGTGACGGGGCAAGCCGATAGCGAGTTAACTGGGCCAGCCTTTAGCCCGGATGGACAACGTTTGTATTTCAGCTCCCAGCGCGGCCAGGATGCCGAACAACGACTGGGCATTACCTATGAAATCAGTCGCTTATAGCGGTTATTCTTTAACGCCAAAATTTTGTAGGTGATCTTTTAAATCATTTTCACTGCCATGATCAAATGATTCAAACATGCACCCCAATAAAAAACTGTCATCGCCCAGACGACGCAGATAAACCTGCTGACAAATTATATCCACAGGTACGTGAGTGCGTAGGCGGGTGGCTACCGTAAAGTTTAATGAAAATCGAATGGGGTTTTTCATTGTGTGGGGCTCAAGCTTCGACATGAGCGCCTTTACCAGATAATGATCACAACACAGCTGCAAGCCCGACAAGGAAATATTGCTCACATTGGCAGGAAAAATCTCGCCATTGTTGGTGGATACATGAGCGGAAAAATCGGTTTTAAAGCGTGCCGAAATCCGTTTCTCATCCGAGGGCTTAATCAAGTCCACATTAACACTATCCAAAAAAGTGACGGCAATTAAATGAGTATAGACTTTATATGAGGAAGCAGAATTTACCTGCCATTTTCGGTATTGATTGAAATTAACAAGTGGTGAATTTTATATTAAGGGTGGTTATGAATAGAGGCAGAGAATAACCGGAGCAGGGAGTGATAAAATAAAGAAGTTAGCTTGCAGGCTAAGCTGCAAGCTAAAACACTCAATTAAAGAACTACGATGTCTTCAGCTTGAGGGCCTTTTTGACCTTGAGTCACAGTAAACTGTACTTTTTGGCCTTCGGTTAGGGTTTTGAAACCAGAACCTGTGATAGCACGAAAATGAGCGAAAACGTCAGGGCCGTTTTCCTGCTCGATGAAACCAAAACCTTTGGCTTCGTTAAACCATTTTACGGTGCCGGTAGTTGTAGACATAGAGTCAATCCTGTTAAATCATATAATTAAGGCCGCAGGCAATCCATAAAGACACCGTAAGGCCGTTCACGCTTTCGGTTTTCTATTAATTATGATTTACAGGACGAAGACTAACCCAGACAACGAAATGTGCATAAAATTTAGACGTACTTTCAAGCTAATAAAATTATATGCCGCTTTAGACCATTGTCAACGCAATAGCCATTAAATAGCGAGTTAACCCGTAAGGGGAGGCCATTACGGGTAACATTTTGTGAGTCACTGGTACTAAATCACGGTTTAATTTCTCTTTTTAAGCGGTGGTCACATACTTTAATACTTCAATTACCTGTTGTGGCGTTTGCGCCCAGGCCATGGCCGCGCCATCCACTTCTTTAAGAGGGTGGATAATATTTTCATCGTGCAAGGTAATGTAAGGTGTGCCCAATGCAGCACAGTAACCGGCATCAAAAGCGGCGTTCCACTGTTTGTATTTATCACCAAAACGCACCACTGCAATGTCACAATTCTCCAGTAAGCTCTTGGTGCGAATAGCATTTACCTTAGCCGACTTATGATCGCGCCAAAATTGCTGCTCTTCTTCTCCTAAACCATCGCCCGCGGCATCACTTGATTCGTGGTGGGTTACGGCTGAGGTAAAGTTAACGGGCAAACCCAGTGCCTTAGCGCCACTTTCCAATTGTTCACGCCAATCGGTGTGGATTTCGCCAGATAAATAAACGGTCCAGTTTTTCATGTTTCTCTCTCTTAAATTTATAGTTGGCATATTATAACAAGTTAATGGTCAGGCAAGTTCAACTTTGAACCCCTGGTTTTGCATCTGACTTTGAACATTAGTGCATTGGCTGGTATCGGTTTGGCCGCTGCTAACAAAGTTAATTTTATAATTCAAAAATTCTTTAACCGTCTGCAAATTTTTAATTTTCTCTTCTACGTCTTCCATACGTGCCTGTAACAGAGCAACCTGTTCGGCAGTGGAAATATCGCCGGCATAATAAGCTTCAATTTGCTGCGCCACTTCTCCTAACGTAAACCCCATGAACTTGGCCAGGCGAATCATTTCGATGCGCTCCAGGTTCTCTGTGCTGTACTCTTTATAAAGGCGGCTGCCCGCCTGGCGTTGGCTGCTGATCAATAAACCCAGTTCGTCATAGTGACGAATGGTGTCCTTGGTGGTGTTACTCTGCTTGGCCAGTTCTCCTATCAGCATGGGCTCTCCTGGAATAAATAGTTTCAGTGTGTGTGCTTGACTGTTGGGTATACCCCATAGGGTAAGCTAGTAACCCTATAGATGTAAGTATTCTGGCTAATTAGGCATTGAATTCACTGTTGCAGGCTATGTTCTTGGTTACAATGAGCCAATGTAGCGTGCCGGTTTGCAAAGCTATTGAGTGCTCATTAACCTTTAATTACCACAATAATAACTGCCAGAGAGAGCCCTATGATTAGCTTTGAGTTAAACGGTAAAGCCGTTGAAGTGGATGTGAGTCTGGATACACCATTGCTGTGGGTCATGCGTGATCACCTCAAGCTAAAGGGCACTAAGTTTGGTTGTGGCATGGGCTTGTGTGGCGCTTGCAGTATGTTAATAGATGGGGTCTCCACCCGAACTTGTATATTGCCCATCGCCGCGGTGGCCAATCGTCAGGTCACCACCATTGAAGGCTTGGGTAACCCTCAGATGTTATCCACGTTGCAACAGGCTTGGGTGGAAAATAGCGTGCCCCAGTGTGGTTATTGTCAATCGGGGCAACTGGTTAGCGCCAGCGCTTTGTTAAACAGCAATCCAAACCCCACCGATGCCGAAATTGATGACGCCATGAGCGGTAACATATGTCGATGCGGCACCTACCCAAATATTAAAAAAGCCATTAAAGCCGCCGCCGGCCAACAGCTAGGGGTGCAAACCTTTGACCCTAAGGCCACTAAAGGAGTAGAGGTATGAGCATGAATAATTCAAACGCTTCACGTCGTGGCTTTTTAAAAAGCAGCTTGTTTGCCGCCGGTGGTTTGGTGGTGGGTGTGCCATTGTCGGCCTGCGCCACTGCCTCCAATACTAAGTCAGAGGGCAAAAATTTTGTGCCCGATGCTTTCATTCAAATCACGCCAGATAATGCTGTGCATTTTTATATGCCGCGCAGTGAAATGGGCCAGGGCACGTACACGGGTTTAACCACTATCATCGCCGAAGAGCTGGATGTGGACCCCGCCACTATACAAGTTCATCACGTGGGGGCAGGTGACGAATTTGCCAACCCTGAAGCGGGCATTCAAATTACCGGCGGCAGTAACAGCATACGTGTGCATTTTGATCCCTTACGCCAAGCCGCCGCTAATGCCCGTGCTGGAATCTTAAACGCCGCCGCTCAACAAATGGCGCTGGATGTATCTGTGTTAACCACTAACAACGCGCAGGTAATCGCCAAAGGTCAGGCCTTTAATTACAGTGAGTTTGTCACATTAGCCGCCAAGCAAGACTTACCCACACAAGCAAAATTAAAATTACCTAAAGACTATAAATACATGGGCAAAGATCGCCCACGTTTAGATGGGGTGAGCAAGAGTACCGGTACCGCCCAATTTGGTTTGGATGTGGATTTTCCCGGTTTGCAGCGCGCGGTACTGGTGCGTTGCCCAGTGGCGGGTGGCAGCGTGGCCGCGGTAAATGATAGCCAAGCATTAAAAATGCCCGGCGTGAAAAAAATCGTCACCATTTATAACGGCGTGGCGGTGGTGGCCGAGAGCTATTGGCAGGCTAAACAAGCGGCGGCTACTTTGGACGTCACTTGGAATAAACCAGAAAAACTGGCCAGCTTTTCATCCGACACGGGCAAAAAATGGTTTGAAGACGCGCTTAAAGGTGAAGACCTGGAAGACGCCCATGAAGAGGGTGAGGGTGAAGATGGTTTAGCGACAGCCCATAAAGTGGTCAGTGCTCAGTACTGGGCACCGTACTTGGCTCACAGCACCATGGAGCCCCTTAACTGCACGGTAAGAATTGAAAACGGTAAGTGTGACGTGTGGGTAGGTTGCCAATCGCCGGGTGTGGCGCAAGGGTTAGCGGCGCGTATCACGGGGTTATCGAAAGACGATGTCACCGTGCACTCCACCTTTTTAGGGGGCGGTTTTGGTCGCCGTGTGTATTCCGATTATGTGGCCGAAGCCACTGCCATTGCCCGCGAAAGTGGCCTGGCGGTGCAACTAATTTGGAGCCGCGAAGACGATACTAAACATGATTATTATCGCCCGGCCTCGTTAGCCGATTTTAAAGTGGGCCTGGATAAAGACGGCAGCATTGAGAGCTGGAATGTAAAACGTGCAGGCCCCAATACCATGCCGTATTTTTTAGATCAGCTGGTAGATGGCAAGGCACCAGGTTTCATGCCCACCGGTTTGGTGGACTGGTTAAGTAAACGTGGTTACGGCCTGTTTGATGGCCTAAGCGTGGACGAGTCCAGTGTCGAAGGTTTGTTTGAAGATTACGATGCACAACATAAACACGTGCAACATGTGACCGTGGACCCGGGTTTACCCGTGGGGTTCTGGCGCTCGGTGGGGCACTCGTTTAGCGGCTACTTTAAAGAAAGCATGATGGATGAAGTGGCGCACGCTGTGCAACAAGATCCCATGGCCTATCGCCTGGCTCATACTAAAAATAACCCCAACTTAAACGGTGCCCTTAAACTGGTGGCACAAAAAAGTAACTGGGGTAAAAACTTACCCAATAATCATTTTCACGGCGTGGCTGCGCACAACTCGTTTATGAGTTCGGTAGCCCAGGTGGCGCAAGTGTCGGTGGAAAATAATCAAATTAAAATTCACAAGATTACCTGCGTGGTGGATTGTGGATTGGTGGTGAACCCGGACATCGTTAAGGCCCAAATGAAAAGCGGAATTATCTTTGCGTTAACCGCCGCCCTTTATGGTGAAATTACTTTAAAAGATGGCGCCGTTCAGCAAAGCAACTTTCACGACTATGCCATTATGCGCATGAATGAAACCCCAGAGATAGACGTGCACATAGTGCAAAGCGATGCCGCGCCTACCGGTGTGGGTGAGCCGGGTGTACCGCCGGTGGCTGCCGCCGTGGCCAATGCCGTGTTTGCCGCTACCGGTAAACGCTTGCGCAGCTTGCCCTTAAAGTTAAGCTAGCGGAGGGTTGATGCAAAGTTCCCAACTGGAAGTATTACAGGGTTGTCTTGACTGCCTAAAACAAGGCAATAAAGTTACCCTGGTCAGTGTGGCCAAAACCTGGGGAACGTCACCGCGACCTGTGGGTGCGCTGTTGGCGGTGAGTGATGACGGCCGTTTTTTCGGTTCGGTGTCGGGCGGTTGTGTGGAGGAAGATTTAATAGAGCGTTTGCAAAATAGCCCGGTTAATACCGTTACCACGTACATCTACGGCGATACCTCAGAGCAGCGCGCCAAGTTTGGTTTGCCCTGTGGTGGCAGTTTGCAACTGGTGTTAGAGCCGTTCAATGACGTTGCCCACATCGAGCAACTGATCGCCGCCATAGGACAAAGGAAAACCGTTTACCGACGAGTGGCCATGTTGGATGGGGCGATAAATATTGAGCCCATACAACCCGATCATGAAGCCCACTTAAGCGCGTCACACTGGCATAATATTTTTGGGCCTGTGTGGCAAATGTTAATCGTGGGGGCCGGTGAAACCGGTCGTTACTTAAGCGAGATGGCCCTGGCGCTTGGTTACGATGTATTGGTGAGCGACCCTCGCCCGCAATACATTAAAAACTGGCCATTAAATCACGTGCCCCTGTTACCCGGTTTTCCCGATGACATCATTCAAAATATGAAGGTGGATAAACGCACCGTTATTGTCACAGTGGCCCACGACCCTAAAGTGGACGACATGGCCCTGTTACAAGCCCTGCACAGCGATGCGTTTTACGTGGGGGCACTGGGTTCAAAAAGCAATAATCAGAGTCGCCGTGAGCGGCTGGTGGAGCATTTTGGTTTTAGTTGGCAGCAGGTTAATCAATTGCATGGTCCGGTGGGGTTACCCATTGGCAGTAAAACCCCACCGGAAATTGCATTGGCTATTCTGGCGGAAGTTACCGCGTTACGAAATGGCCGCGATATTAGCGCGCAATTAAATTTAGCTCATGCACAACAAGAGCAGTTGGCGTGATTGCGGGCATTGTATTGGCCGCTGGCAAAGGCACTCGCTTTGGCGGGGATAAAATGTTGCATCCTGTTCAGTCCCATAACGGTGATATGCTGCCCATGGGTTTGCTTAGTGCCTTAAATTTAAAACCCTGGGTGGACCAAGTGATCTGTGTGGTGCGAGCACAGGACACCGCTTTAATTACATTATATGAGCAACATGGATTTAAAACTCACATTAGCGAGAATTTTGAATCGGGTTTAAGCGCGAGCCTAGTGGCGGGAATTCAAGCAAGTGCTGTGGCTAGTATGTATGTATTGGCCTTGGGGGATATGCCGTTTATCAATGTTAAAACCTATGAATCCATTCGCGGCGCTATAGATAAAAGCAACAAAGACAAAATTATTCAGCCCAAGTTTGATAACAAACCCGGTCACCCCATGGTATTTCCAAAGCGATTAAAACCTGAACTGCTCTCTTTGCAAGGGGATGTGGGGGCACGCAGCATAGTTAAAAAAGAAGTAGGGAGCTTAATTTCAGTGGAAGTGAATGACCAGGGCATTCATTGGGATTTGGATACCCAAGCGGCCATTAAAAAAGTGAGCCCGGATTAATTCAGGCTCACTAACTGGGTGTTTAAAATTAACTACCAGTTTTCACTCGCGTCCACATGCGGTTAACCGCTCGTTCAAACTTCTGGCTGCGACCTTCATCGGCAAACAAATTCTGATAGGTGGCATCGTTAGGGTAAATACCCGGGTGCGAGGTGATGTCTTTATCCACGTACTGAGTGGCTTTTGAGTTAGCGTTGGCATACCAAACATAATTTGAAATACCGGCAATCACCTTAGGCTCCATCAAGTAATCCAAAAAGGCATAAGCCGCATCCACGTTTTCAGAATCACTGGTGATGTTAAAGGTATCGGCCCAGCCCTGCGCGCCTTCTTTGGGGATCACATAGTCAATATTAATACCACTCTCAGCTTCCAGTGCTCGGTTGGCGGCCATAAATACATCACCGCTCCAGCCCATGGCCAAACAAATGTTGCCGCTGGCCAAATCATTCACGTAACTTGAGCTGTGAAAATAGCTGATGGAGGGGCGAATCTTCATAAGTTGCGCTTCTACCAATTTTAAATCGTCCAAATTTTGTGAATGGGGGTCCTTGCCTAAATATTTCAACATGGCGCTCACCACCTCACTGGGGGCATCTACTAAAGATACGCCGCAGTGCTGAAACTTAGCCACCGTGTCAGGTGAGAACAGCATGTCCCAGCTATTCACTGTGTTACCAGCGAGTATTTTGGCGGCCTTATCTGTGTTGAAACCTATGCCCGTGGTGCCCCACATGTAGGGAATGGCATGTTGGTTGCCGTCATCAAAAGAGTTAACGATTTTTAATATTTTAGAGTCTAGATTGTCATAGTTTTTTAATCGGCTTTTATCCAAAGGCTGAAATACACCCACCTTAATTTGACGCTTTAAAAATGAGCCACTGGAGACCACTAGGTCGTAGCCAGTTTTTCCCATGAGCAATTTTGTTTCGGCCATCTCTTGAGAGTCGTAAACCGTGTAATTCACTTTAATGCCGGTTTTCTTTTCAAAACCTTCTATGGCAGACTCGGTAATATAGTCCGACCAGTTATAAATACTCAGGGTCTTTTGCTGAGACTCGGTGCTGGAAAGTGCGCTGGTAGCTACGCTCATTCCGGCTACCAAGCTTAAGGCCAATTGCCATTTTTTCATCTTGTTACTCCGTTGTTGTTATTTTTTATGGGGGTGAATTTATTGGGCCGGACCTGCGTATTGTGGTTGCGTAATGCAGGCCACGTTGCCGCCACCTAGCAAAATTTCCCGGGCGTTGTTAATGGCAACTACTTTATGGTTAGGAAATGCCTTTTGTAAAACTTCCTGAGCCGGTTTATCCATAGGGTCATCGTAGCTGGGTACCACCACCACACTGTTGCCAATGTAATAGTTGATGTAAGAGGCGCAAATTTTTGTGCCCGCTAAACGTTCATGGGTGCCTTCAACTGCATCAAGACCGGCGGCTTCTTCAACTGTCCATTCAAGAGCAGTGGGCTGAGGCAGCTTATGAATAATAATTTTTCGGCCTTTGGCATCTGTGGTGTTGCTTAAAATTTCGAATGCTTCTTGGTAAATTTCATACTGTGGATCGGTTTCATCGTCAGTCCATTGCAGCAATAATTCACCCGGTGCTACCCAACAGGCCAGGTCATCAATGTGGCCATCGGTTTCATCAAATTTACAACCGCGCGGCAACCAGATAACTTTCTCACCACCCAGGTAATCACACAGTAGCTCCTCTACTTTCTCTTTACCCAAGTGAGCGTTTCGATTTTTGTTTAATAGGCATTGTTCGGTGGTGAGTATGGTGCCCTGGCCATCACATTGAATTCCACCCATTTCGGCAATCAGCGGTGAGCGATAGCGATCAAGGTTTTCTATCTCCAACATTTTTTGTGCAATTTTGTCGTCTTTATCCCAAGGGAAATAAAGGCCACCGTCTAAGCCGCCGTAAGCATTGAAGGTCCAATCGGTACCGCGTACATCGCCACGATCGTTTACTACAAATGCACAACCAGAATCGCGGAACCAGGCATCGTTGGTGCTCATTTCCACCACGCGTATTTGCTCTGGCAACATGGCGCGAGCATTTTCATACTGCTGGGCAGAGGCACACACAGTGACCGGTTCGCTTTGGGCAATGGCGGTGCAGATATCCACCCAAATTTTTTGAGCAGGCTTGGCGCCGTTACGCCATACATCACTGCGTTCTGGCCAACCTAACCAGCAGCCTTTTTTAGCTTCAAATTCACCTGGCATACGAAAGCCGTCTTGGCGGGGAGTGGAGTTAAGAGTACGAGACATAACTAATTACCTTGTAGATTTGTTTAATCAAGGTAACTGGGGGAGGGAGGGGGGTCTACTGACAATAATTGGGTCTATTGTTTAGTATTACTCACCTATATTGGTATTAAATGGTTGTGTTTAGGGTTTATGCGGAGAAATTCTAAAGAGAATTAGCTGTTACTGCATTGTCTATGGGTTTGCCTGAGGCCTGTTTCATTATTCTGGGTCGCGTGAATACTTCCCTGTAAGCTCCCTCTGACATCCATGTCAGACAAGCCCAGAACAATGAAACAGGCCACTGGCTAGCAGGCATCTTTATATCTGCACAAAGATATAAAAAATGCGCTATTGAACAAACTAGACTAGATCTCTAAGTTGTACTTATTGAGGTGTTTGAGGCATGGATGCCGATTCAAGCCCCCATGGATGGGTCTACGGCGGCCTTAAAAAGTACAACTTGGGGGTCTAGGCTGGCAGGTACAAACGGTGTGCCTTTCAACTTCCATCAATCTGTTGCAACAGCCAATCAATAAACGCCCCCAATTTGGCATCACTGGTTTTACGTTTTTCGGCAACCAAATAATAGTTGGCCAGTGAAGGTACCGACTCTTTAAAAGGGCGCACTAATTTTCCTGAGGCTAAATCTTCGCTGGCGGTAAACTTATCCCCCATGGCCACCCCGTAACCTGCGATGGCGGCTTCCAAAGATAATCCTGCATGGGCAAAGTTTAAGTGTTGCGATGACTTAAGCAGTCTTGGCGCATGGGCCCCTAACCAGGTGGCCCAGGTCTTACCGTTTTGATCGTCATGTAGCAGGCGTTGGTTTTGTAAGTCTTGTGGCTTCAATAGTGGGTTCTCTCCACTGACTAAATCAGGGCTACAAACAGGATAAAAATCCAGGCGATCTATGGGGGTCACCCAGTACCTGTCCCAGTCGGCATCTCCTGCTCCATAAATAATACTCAGGTCGGCCTTGGAGTTTATGTTTTGTTCGTCACTGGAATGTAATAACAGGCTCACATCGATCATGGGGTATTGGTTGGCAAAGTCTCCAATTTGTTTAATGAGCCATTTGGATGACAGCTCAGGAGGGGCCGAAATAATTAAACGCCCGCTTAAACCGGGTTCAATGGTTTTTTCACAGGCTTCGCTAATAATATCAAATGCTTGCTGAATCGCGGGTAGCAGGTTTCTTCCCGCTTGGGTGAGCTTGGCGTTACGCCCCTGTTTTTCAAATAACTTAAGGCCAAAGGAATCCTCCAGAGTTTTTATCTGGTGGCTAATGGCACTTACGGTGACGCACAGCTCCTGTGCAGCACGGGCAAAATGCTCATGACGGGCGGCGGCTTCAAAGGCCCTTAATGGATTAAGCGGTGGCAGACGGCGCATAACGGTCTTTCTAGGGGTAAAAACCCATGGTAAATAACCCTTGCTAAATTAACCACTCAATTCTTTATACCCCCTAGGGTATAGGTGCAAAGCCAATACCTTTAATTAGAATGTTAACTCGGTTTACTGTTGAAAAAATAAGCCACAAGTGTAAGCTGTTTTAACATTAGATTTGTGACATTTGAGTATTTCTATGAACAACATGGCCGACAAAATAATTATAAATGGCAAGGTGCATACCATGGCGCAAGGCCATGAAACAGACACCATAGTGGAAGCCATCGCCATTAAAGATGCGCGCATATTGGCCACCGGCAGCAGCCAGGAGATTAAGCGCTACGTTGGCGTTAACACCCAAGTTATCGACGCCAAAGGCAACCTGGTATTGCCCGGCTTACAAGATACTCATATCCATTTTCAACTCTCCAGTGCCGACATTTACCACAATGCCGTGTTGTACGACGCTAAAAATTTAGAGCAAGCGCTGCAAATCATTAAAGAATTTAGTGAACAAAACCCGCAAAAAGAATGGATTCGTGGCGTGGGGTTTGACCCGGTACTGTTTACCGAAAACGAACTCAGCAAAGAAGCCCTAGACAACGTCACAGGTAACCGCCCGGCATTTATTATGGCCAGTGATTATCACAACGGCTGGGCCAACAGCAAAGCCTTTGAATTAGCTGGTGTGAAAGCAGGCAGTAGTGAGCCTGAAAACGGTCGTTATGCTCGTCTTGCAGACGGCAGCCCCAAGGGCTTTATCTATGAGGATGCCATCTGGCATATGAGTCGTCAGGCACCGGGCTATACCGATATCGAACTGCTTGAGGCCATGACTTTTTACAGCAAGGAATTTAACAAACACGGTATTACCGGCGTGTTAGACGCCATGGCACCTCGCAGTTATTTAAAAAACTATAAAGCCTTGAATGAACAGGGTGATCTAACTTTGCGTGTAAGGTGCACCAGCAAAATTTTTGCCCATCAACCGTTACAGCCCCAGTTAGACGAACTAATCTCCATGCGCGAAGAATATAACGACGACATGGTGAGCCTGCACTCGGCCAAGTTTTTCTTAGATGGGGTGATGGAAAATGGCACCGCTAACTTTATTGAACCTCGCAGCGACAACGGTGAAAATGCCGAACTCATGTTCACCTCGCAACAAATTAACGAATACTTTACTGCCTTTGACAAACATCAGTTTCAGCTGCATGTGCATACTATTGGTGATGGCGCGGTGCGTGCAGCCCTTAATGGCATCGAAGCCGCCCAGCTTGCCAACGGTAAGTGGGATAGCCGCCATCAATTGGCCCATTTACAAGTGGTGGACCCACAAGACATTCCACGTTTTAAACAACTGGGCGTGCTGGCCAATTACCAAACCTTGTGGACGCAGCCAGATGAAGAAAATGATATTTTAATTAACGGCATGTTGGGAAAGGAGCGTAGCCAATGGCTTTATCCCATT
>Ga0209184_1001701_pt1 | contig 13171 bp, 14 predicted proteins | sample EN8Hudsemesocosm_2_FD_184627 | JGI IMG/M metagenome (GOLD analysis project Ga0209184, IMG submission 184627) | Methane-oxidizing microbial communities from mesocosms in the Hudson Canyon - EN8C Hudson Canyon (SPAdes) (version 2) | ecosystem: Environmental > Aquatic > Marine > Cold seeps | place... | reverse complement strand
TCATTTACGTAGCTTCTTAGACGAATAAATTCGTTTAAGCAGTAGCATCTTAAATCGGGGCGCATTATAATGCGCCCCGATTCTTATCATCTCTTTCTGATTTGATAATCTCGTCTTCAGGCAAAGATATAAAGTAATGCCTAAGTGTGCCCCCTTAGCTCAGTTGGTTAGAGCACCCGACTCATAATCGGTAGGTCCCCTGTTCAAGTCAGGGAGGGGGCACCATTAAAATCAAAGACTTAGCCTAAAATATTTAAAGCTCACCTTGTAAAATTAAAATTTACTGGCGGTAATGCTGGCGGTAACAAATCTCCTAGACCCTCAATCTTTTGTTGATATTGTTTAATAACAGCTAGCTACTAAGTCAGTGTTTTGATTGGTATGGCTGTATAAAATGCCTCTAATGGGTGAATTACGGAAATCAAACAAGATTATTGATTAGTTGAGGGTGAGAAATGAAGTACCACTCCTTTGCGGGCGTATTAATTGCAATCGTTTCGCTTTCGGTGTTTGCAGGTGGCAACACCACAAATCAATCCGTCTCGAAAGCTAAGAAAATGCTTATGCGAGATGTTTATACACAGTCTTCACAGCGTCGAACGATCTACTGTAATGCTGTCTTTGATAGTAAAAAGAATATCACCTTGCCTACAGGCTTCCATACAAACAAGTATGTGAAGCGTAGCAAGCGTGTTGAGATAGAGCATGTTGTTCCTGCTGAGAACTTTGGTCGTACCTTTTCAGAGTGGCGTGACGGGCACCCACAATGCGTTAACAGTAAGGGTAAATCATTTAAAGGTCGCAGATGTGCAGAGAAAATCAATACTGAGTATCGTTACATGCAATCAGATATGTTTAATCTCTATCCGGCAGTTGGTGCTGTAAATGCTATGCGCTCTAACTATAACTTTGTAATGCTCTCAGGCGGGGTATCTGATTTTGGTAGCTGTAATATGCAGATTGAGAATAGAAAGGCTCAGCCACCCAAAAAATCTAGGGGTATGATTGCTCGTTCTTATCTTTATATGGATATTACCTACAAACGATACAGTATGAGTAAATCGCAAAGAAATCTTATGCTAGCTTGGGATAAGCAATATCCAGTTAATGATTGGGAGTGCGAAAGATCTTCAAAAATAGAACGGCTCCAAGGTAACTTTAATCTTGTGATGACCAAGAGATGCAACAGCATGTAAGCGCAGTCGTTTAAGTGCGCAGTGAGGCAAATTCCATTATTTTTCTTTGTCTCTAAATATTAGATTTGTATGGTTATTCAAAGTGAATAGGAGGGCCTTTTATGCGAGTCACCTTAAATTTAGTACCGATTTCAACTCTATTTTTTAGCGGCATAATCTAATATTATGCGGCACAAATTAATGATTTTATGGGAGTAATTGATGAGGAAGTATTTGGTTCTAGCTTTACTTTTTTTAATTCCGTTTGCGAATGCTGATCTTGATCAGGGCATTAAGTGTTATGAATCTAATGATTTCTCGTGCGCATTGAGAGAGTTTAATGCTGTAGCCAAAGTGGGTGATGAAATTGGACAGGTGCGCTTAGGAGATATGTACTTTGACGGAAAAGGCGTTAAACAGGATTACGCTGAAGCTGTAAGGTGGTATCGATTGGCCGCTAAACAAGGAGATGCTGTAGCTCAGCGCTACTTAGGATTTATGTACTTTGACGGAAAAGGCGTTAAACAGGATTACGCTGAAGCTGTAAGGTGGTATCGATTGGCCGCTAACCAAGGGAATGCTGGAGCTCAGAGCAGATTAGGAGACATGTATAGTACCGGCTTAGGTGTTAAGCAGGATTATGTTGAGGCCGCCAGATGGTATCGACTTGCTGCTGATCAAGGGGATGCTGGAGCTCAGAGCTTGTTAGGACTTATGTATAGTCTCGGTCTAGGTGTTAAGCAGGATTACGCTGAGGCGGTGAAGTGGTGTCTATTGGGAGCCGGTCAGGAGAACGTAAGTGCTCAGGATGAATTAGGAAAAATGTACAGGCACGGCCAAGGCGTTAAACAAGATTATGTTGAGGCCGTGAGGTGGTATCGATTGGCTGCTGGTCAAGGTAGTAGTTATGCTCAGGCTAAATTAGGAGAGATGTACAGCAGCGGCCTAGGTGTTAATAAGGATGACGCTGAAGCCTTGAGGTGGTTTCGATTGGCTGCTAATCAAGGAGATGCTGATTCTCAGAGCTTATTAGGGCTGATGTACAAAAACGGCCTAGACGTTAAGCAGGATTACGCTGAAGCAGTGAAGTGGTATCGATTGGCTGCTGATCAGGGTCGTGTACTGGCTCAATTAATGTTGGGGGATATGCATTACCAAGGTCAAGGCGTTCGACAAAATAAAAAAACTGCTAAAGAGTGGTTTGGCAAAGCTTGCGATAATGGAAATCAAAAAGGTTGTGACGTTTACAAGGCGCTAAACGAAGGCGGTTATTGAGCGGTCCAGTACCTTTTCCAATGTATGGTTTTGTAAGGTTGTACGTTTTGTTTGAGTACGTTATAAATCAGCCATATAGAATTGATTCAAATGCTTTTCAGGCGGGTGTTTTCATTGCCGTAATTCCAGCGTTTAGATATGCCTCGTGCGCTTATTATTGCTGAAGGTCGTTCGGGTTTAACTAGATACATATGAATCTAATCACTATTTTTAGTGGGTATTGGCTTGCCGCATTCTAGTCTTTGATCTCGATATGAAAGCTCCCAATTTTTTGATTTAGTTAGCTTCGCGCAGTTGATCCCAGAAATCATTCTGAGGTCCGCTTCTGTGAGGTCCGCTTCTGTGAGGTCCGCCTCATCGAGATACGCCTCTTGGAGATCCGCCCCTTGTAGATTCGCCCTTTGGAGATCCGTCTCTATGAGATACGCCCCTTGGAGATACGCCCCTTGGAGATCCGCCTCTTCGAGATGCGCCCCTTTGAGGTTTGTTCCTATGAGGATCGCTCCTTGGAGTCTCGCACCTATGAGGTTCGCTTCTTGGAGATACGCCCCTCCGAGATCTGCCTCTCTAAGATTTGCCCTCTTGAGTTTTGCCCCTTGGAGGTACGCCCCTTGGAGATCCGCCGCTTGGAGATCCGCCCTACGGATATTCGCCGCTAGGAGGTTCGCTTCTTGGAGATACGCCCCTCCGAGATTTGCCTCCCTGAGATTCGCACGTACGAGGTTTGCTCCTTGGAGGCTCGCACCCTCGAGGTTCGCTCCTTGGAGTCTCGCATCTTCGAGGTTCGCTTCTTGGAGATACGCCCCTCCGAGATCTGCCTCCCTAAGATTTGCCCCTTTGAGATTTGAATTGCGTAGATTCGCTCGTCCAAAAAATATTTCCTGCAGGAAGTGCTCAGCCAAATTAGCTCTCTCTAAATTGAGGGGAGTGATTGCTGCAAAAATAGAATGCCAACTACTTAGGTTGTCGTCCTTATATGGGATAGCCGCGATACTGGGTAGAATAAGAAGTGAGAGCACAATGCCTGCCTTTTTAAGCTTACCTAAATTAGTTCTCTTGCTGTATATGCGAAAAAGCATAATCGACACAACTAGCCATGGTACGGCCCATAAAAAATAGTTGTGAAATGCCCTTACTTTGAAAAAGAAAAAATATAGTGTGATTGGGGTCAGAGCATAAAATGTAAAGTTGGATATTATTTTTGCTACTTTACTGTCTAGATTAAAAATAAAAGGCAATGTTTTATCACTATCTAGATTTTTTATCGCCAACCACTCTTCTATAAATAGATGTAAGTATATTGTGGTTAGAATAAGTATAGATGGGCCGATGACTAAAAAAGCAAAAGGCGGCATTTCTACGCCAGTGAATGGAACTTTTAGCTTGCCATCAATTGCGATTAGCTTCCAGTCCGGCTGACTTAACGTAAAAATACAAAAAAATGAAAGCGACAATAAAGCGAAAGCAATCCGGCGAATATCTTTAGATAATTCATTGTGGCGTTTTAGCGCGGCATCATTTTCTTTTGCTCTCCCAATGCGCGGCAAAATAATCTTTTGGTTGCGTCGCTTCATCCTTGTTACCAATCCTTTGTCGTAAGGTATGCTTTGTAGCATAGACTAAAGTTTGGGTTTTTATCAATATGGTAACTCTGCTTTATCTATTTATCATAAAGCTTTTCAAGTGTCGTTTTGGCTGTGTGGCTAGTATTAAAGAAGATTTTTCGTAACAACGAGGGAAATACGGGAAAAATACGGCAAAGTAGTGATATAAATTACAAATTTAGTGCTTTCATCTCTTGACCGTAAATGACGGTGGAAAGACGGTTGCGTTGTAATTAAATGGCGAGGTTAGGGCTTTAATTTGCTATTCTTTGCGCCCAATCAATTAAAAGGATTTTGATTATGGAAAATGGACAGCTTATTTTTACTTATGCCCTTTCGAAGAGTTTTTTTCAAATTAAAGCACAAGCGGTATAACAGTACATATCGAGCACTTTTTACAAAAGTGGCAGATGAGCAGATTTATATGTTTATGAAATCGTGCAGGTGTTTTGAGGGGCTTGGAGCGATTAGCGTAGCTTGTGGGGTAAAGTTGGTCGTCATGGAGGTGTGTTTCGTTTTAAAGTAAGCTTACTAAAGCCTCTCTTTACGTATCTACAATGTGTTTGTTACTTCTGGAGGAAGTGGGGTGTTATTTTTGAATGAGAGATCGTCATAATAAAAACGTTTAAATCTTTTAATATCTGCGATGGACACTTCATTTTCTTTTTTGAGTACTGCAACAACGTTCATGTTAGCTTGGCGCATAATTGCAGCATATTCATTAAGAGCTATTTCAACTTTTTCTAGGTCGCCTTCGAACTCTGCTGAAACAAGGCCTAACAAGTTAACGCTATAATTTTCCCCCTTTGGTAATTCTGTATCAGGGTTAATCTCAACATAAATGCCTGATAGCTGCTCGTTTGAACCTTTTGCTTTTTTTCTAAGTTTACTTTTGGGGTCAATAGTAGCAATTCTATTATTAAACTCAGTTGGAAGTGCTGGCCTTGAGTATCGTGAAGCTAACCACGCAACATAGCCTTCTAATTCAGAATCACTAAGTAGGCAGTTTCTATCAGGGGTTAGATGTTTAAAATACCCTTTATTTATAATTAGCTTGTCGAAGGCCTTAAGCTGTATATTTTGTTTGCGAACAATATCAGTGTCTTCTGTATGTATTTGTAAGCTGCTATGGAGAGAGCGAGGGTTTTTATTGTGTGTTAAATTGCCGTTAGATTTGTCTATGCATCGCGCAATCGAAACCTCGATGTAAGGGTCATCTTCAATGTTGTTATTTGCTATGTCACAAGACTGGGAAGCGATAATAAGAATGAGGTCGTCTTCATGAGGAAAGTTCAAAAGCTCTAAAATTTCTTTGTTATCGGTTTGCTGAACAATTGTTCCTTGGCGCCAGCCTCTTTTTTCCAGTTCGTCACCAATCAAGTTGCAGTCTCGCTTTTAAGAAAATGGATTACTAATGGCACTTTTCGTCGGTGACATAATGTTTAAGCGGGAACCTATAAACAAAATAAGCTCCTTATCGACTATTTCTTGGTTTAGAATGTCGAATAGGTTTTGTCCGTCGAGCACTGCTTGGCGCAATTGTTCTCGGTCGCTAGAAAAGCCGGAATGTTTCCATGCTTTTGCCGCTATGAGTAAGTCAAAAATTCGCTTCATTGCAGGTTTGCGTGGATTAGATTCACCGTTTATCCAGTTGTACAGGGTTTTTCTGCTTTGAATGTGAAACACCTGAGTAAGTTCTTCTTTAGTTAATCCGAAAGTGGTGCGAATATAACTAACGGCTGATTCAAGCTTGTTTTGGGCCACCTGCTTTACTTGTGTTTTAGCTCCAGTTATTGAAATGCTGTACATGCTGGTGACAGATCCGCCAGATCCTTGATATAGCAAAAACCTCTGTTCTAGTTCTTCTTTTGTAAGGACTAAATGAATGGCTGCTTGATTTGCTGCTTGATTAAAGGTTCCTCCGCTAAAATGAAGGTCTAAAGGTATATCCGTTGCAATTAAGCCCATTTTTCATTCCTTGCATAATCTGTTGTGACTTTCCAAAAGGCTGCTCTAGAGGTTTCATGCAATGATTCTAGTATATTTAAGATGTGTTTAGTTTCAAATGCAATTGGCTCACCTTTTGACTCCCAGAAATGATCAAAATCAAGTACGATGCGCTCACTAGGTATTTTATCTGTTTCAATGGAAACAGGAAGCACTCCTTGAATGTCAGGAAGGCAAGTCAGGTTATGTTTACCATACAAGGTGCGTATAGATAAACTGCCAAGTTCGGTTGCTAATAAGGTTTCACTTCTTTGGTGTTGCGGTCTTCCGAGTGTGTCGACACAGCTAGGGAAGGTGAAGTGTGGGTTCACTAAGTCAGCAATATTCTCACCCTCTTCAATATTAACAAGATCTCCATATCTCAGTCCAATCCTAAGTATTAGGCTTGGATCGACTATGCTCGCTAACGCGCTCAAAGCATGGTCGCACGCGATAGAAAATCCCTCAAACCTAGGGTAGTCAGCCGTACAGTAAACTAGGCGGTCTTGGTTGATGTCAATTGCGCTTCTTTTATTGGCGGACATGAAAGACCAGCGATCATATGAAGATACTCCGATGCCGCCAGCCTGAACATGTACTGATTGTTCAGTTTTCTTGTCTGGTGTTGGGTATTTCTTTCTAAGGGCTTCTTGTAATTTCGGGATATAGGCCTGAATATCCATAACAGTAGAAAAGCGAAATTCGGCAAGCACAAAGCGAAGTGGTTGCTTGTTTAATTTTGGATAATCACTCACGAATATTTCCTCTGTGTGCTTTAAGCTATAACTTAACTATACACTAAATTACACACTTTTCTCGATATCTGATGCGATACAAGTAATAATTTTAAAAGAGTAGCGAGAATTAAGGTTGTTGTCTGTTCTTTGTGAGGGAGGCTCAGCTTTTTCAAGAGCTATGCATTCTAATGGTTATGCTCTTTGATCTGTTATTTATTGCTAAAAAATGTACTGCTTGAGCGTGTGGGTTGTAGGTATGCTGAAACTAGAGGTTTGATTATTCAATACTCTGCACATTGCTAGAGCTACGGGAAAAATACTATGTCTAGAAGCGAGACGCTTAACTTTTAGCACGGATTTTATGCCTATTAATTTGAGCCGGACTAAAATATTATTCGGTCTAACAAAAAGACTTTCATGGAGTAGGTTAATGGAACGAGTATTGTTTTTAGTTTTGATGTTTAGTGTATCGATGGCTGGTGCGGGTTTCGATAAGGGTCTTGCGTGTTATGAGTCGGGTGATTATTCGTGTGCATTGAAAGAATTTCAGGCTGAGGCTGATCAGGGGTATGCATCGGCTCAGTTTAATTTAGGATTGATGTACGATGGCGGTCAAGGTGTAAAGCAGGATTACTTCAAAGCTGTTGAATATTATAAGCTAGCAGCAGATCAAGGGAGTGCAATTGCTCAGTACAATTTAGGGTTTATGTACTCTAATGGCCAAGGTGTTAAGAAGGATGACTTCAAAGCCGTTGAGTATTTCAAGCTGGCCGCTGATCAAGGGTATGTAGACGCTCAGTACAGTTTAGGATTGATGTACTCTAATGGGCGAGGAGTTAAGAAGAACAAAGCTAAAGCTGTGAAGTGGTATCAGATCGCAGCAGATCAAGGGCATGCAAGCGCACAGATTAATTTAGGGAACTTGTACTTTAATGGTGAAGGGGTTAAGCAGAATGATTTTAAAGCTTTCGAGTATTATAAGCTCGTCGCTGCTCAAGGGGATGCAGAAGCTCAGTATAATTTAGGTCAGGTGTACCGCCAAGGCCGAGGTGTCAGGCAGGATGACTTTAAAGCCGTTGAGTATTATAAGTTTGCGGCTGAACAAGGGCATGCAAGTGCTCAGGTTAATTTAGGGTTGATGTATAAGAAGGGTCGAGGAGTTAAGCAGGATAACCGGAAAGCAAAAGAATGGTTTGGCAAGGCTTGTGACAATCAAGAACGTAATGGTTGTAATAACTATAGAGTATTAAATGAGCAGGGTTATTAATAAGTTCTGACCAGCGAAACTCTATGGAGAATTATGTAGAGCCGATGTTTGAGCTTTTACAGAAAAGCAATTGCTAGGGACCCTGCTTAATTCTATTTGACCACGGGGAAACCAGCCGCGCGGCTTTCGTGAGTTTTTGGCCTGAAAACATTTGGACAGCACCACCAAGAATATTTTTATCGTAACCTTATGACTTTAAAGTTAATTATGTTCTATTCGCTGGTGGGGACACTGGGGGTATGGGGCTGAAACGATCCGCTTTGGTTGGCTAATAACTGAACTTAGAAAATATAGCGTCATCAACTTGGTTTTCAAGACTTATCCATTGATCGTAGAGTCTTTCAAATGTCGCTTGGTGCATCCCTTTGGTTTTACGGTAGGTGTCAGACACAAAAATCCGGCTCTCTATTTTCTGCTTGGCTCTTATCATACGATCTATCTTAGTTTCCACTTGAGATCCATAAGGCAGCTTGTAACAGTGTCGACAAAGGAATAACTTACCGCTACAACACAGAATGCCTACGCGGGTATTGCATCGAGGGCAGCGTAACCATGTGCGGTAGCTTCCATAGTGGCAGTCTGTACGTGCTAATCTAACAGTCTGCGCTACAGGTTCCCAGTCGCCTCCATATTCTCTGAAACGGTAACTAAGGTTTAATTGATACTCTTCTGTGGAAAAACGAATATCGCCTGATGGCTCGCCTCCCAAGTTCCATGATAAAGATCCGCTTATTCCTGCCTTTAGGAAGCCTCTTTTCTTTAGGTATCTAACATCTATACGTTTCGTTTCTTCTATCGTTGTTTGATTGCGTGAACGATAACCACGACCGCTACCAATACCGCCCATAATTAATTCCTGTAGTTTCTAATCGAAATCATTAGGCAAGTTAGCCCTTTAATCGTTGTTTTATCTTTGGTGAATAATTTTCCTTTTTACTTGGTAAACCGTATTGGCATTCATAAGTACAAAAGCCATCTTCTCGCCAATCACATTTTGGAATGACTATAAATGTAAGCTGGCATCTACTGCATTTAGTTATCTTATAAAGCATGTAAACCTTCTATTTATGGCAATAACATTTAAAGGTGGTCCACTTCCGTTACCCTGAGTAATGTCTACAGGGTTGCACTTGCGTTACCTTTAAGTTGTTCTGTAGGGCGATTTTTGAGCTGTTCTTTTGTCTCAAGGTCACACTTGCGTACCTCTTAAGGGTTGCGCTTCTGTACCCCTATTTTTAATTTTTGGATGAATGCCTGATGCTCTCCTTTTAGCTTTAGTTGTTCCATTGATACTAAGCCTTTTGTTTTCACAAACAGGCTTATGACAGAGTGAATATAAATTCGGTTTTCCAAATATTCCATGCTTTTGAAGTTCGATTAATTCAAGTTCCACTAATTGCTGGCGCGCTTTAACTAGCGTTTGCTTACGCCAGCCAAAGCGAAGTGTTCCATCTGCCAAGGCAATGTTTCCGTTGTTGTAATTGTTCTCTATCATTAGTGCTTCGATGAATAAAATAAATGCTTCCTTGCTTAGGTGGTTTATTCGCTCATCATAAAAAAGAGCGTCATCGAGCATGGACCCGACGCGCCTGTTTTGCCCACTCTTTTTTTTGTGGTTTGCCATAGTTACAGTCTCGCTATAGGGCTGCAAAAGGATAGCTGTACATGACAACTGCTTGAGAGGGAAAGAGGGTGCGAAGCCAACAGAAAGCAGTTATGGCTTTATGTTGGTCGTGAATATGGGGCGGGACAGGTTTAATACCACCATAGCCGCTAGTTAGTCTGTAAATTATCCAAGGGTTAGAATCAAACATTAGCTTGTACTCCTTTGTAACTTCCCGCCATAAGAACATAGCGAGCGACTCTGTGAGGGTGGCCTTCGGGTGTATAAGCTGTCGTCCAAATTGTTGCTATGTTGAGGTCATGGTTATGCCTTAGTTCGTGGACTCGTGGTGCGGGGGCAAGGATGTTGAGGTCGTGGCGAATAGCAATGGATGTGCAACCCATGGTGCCAGCCAATTGGAGCTCTTCAAGTAGTCTTGTTCTTTGCGCTGCTGTGCTAGTATTGGATTGTGTTGTTTCTGCACTCTTGGTTTGTTTAAGGCTCTTGCTGGGGGTGTGGTTACCTTTCATCTGATTAACCCTCCATGCTTACTGTTGTTTCTAATTCATCCATCCACTGAGCTATGTGCGACGCTCTCCATGCGATAGCTCTTTTGCCTATCAAATAGGGGGCTGGAAAAGTTTTGTCGGCAACATCCCTGTTAATCGCGCTTTTTGACTTAGAGGTAATGCGCTCTACTTCTGATATTTTTAGGAAAGGGTCGAGGCTTTGATGAGCGGCCTCCAATATTGATTGGTGGTAAGATTTTTCAGGAATAAACTTGGTTGTGATTGGCTTCATTTGAATGTCCATTTGAAATTAAATGGCCCCTTACGAGGTCGCCTGATAATACTCGCAAGGACAAGAAGGAAGTTCTAAACTAAATGGGAGAGGATATTTGGCCGGCCAGTTTTAGGTAAAAAAAATGGCCGTTTTTTGAAGGTGGTTTTTTATTTTCCTCGCCTGAGACTATAATCCAGATTACTAAACTTGAATGGGTTAAATAATGTCTTCAAATGATTACGTGTGTATTTTCTTATCATTTCGGTATCTATGTTTGTATCGTTATTGAAAACGATGCTCGCTACTTGCTTGTGTTTTATATTGACTCCTTTTGCTCTTGCTAAAATATGAAGATCTAACATGGGGATTATTTTGTACCTTGTCAGTTGCTGACGTTTAGTGATTATATTGGGCTTTATATCTTCTTTTTTCTTAGCTCTGTGTTGCTCTATCTTTGTCTTTAATGACTCAAAAATATATTCATCTTTTGCACTTACATCTATTGACACATAAAAGTCGTGAGCAGGGTTTTGTGAGCAAATATTTTTTTTATTGACTGACTCATGTAGCCATTTTGAAGATTCATTTGGTGCTAGGTCCAAATAATAATTGAATGAAACTGGGTTTGTGATTGTGACTTTTTCATCGGAGAGTGCATTAATGCTTATATCGACTGCATCAAAGTAGGTGGTTTCTTCGACAGGAGAGTCGGAAATTCCTCTGTTGCAGCCGTTAAGGTAGTCCCAATCTCTCCAGTTGCCGTCGACTAGAGCAATTGTTCTATCATTGTTTTCTAAAGCTTCAACTATACTCTCAATATACTCTACATTTTTAAAATTCAGGTTTTTATCTATCTCGTCAGTTTCTTGATATGCTGAAATTCGGTCATAAATAATGTCAGAAAATTCAAGATCACTTAGCTCATTTAGCCACTCATAGTCTCGGTTAGTTAGAATATTGAAATCGTAATTTTTATTTTCAGGTTTTAGTCTTCTAGTATCTAGGCGTAGCTCCATTGATCAGAGTTCCTTCATTGCTTCCTTCAAATTAATAACCAACTCAGACCAGTGAAGGTTTCTGGTTTTTCAGGAGCGACCCTAGAGATGGCTAAACTTTTAAACTTCTTTCATTCGCTTGCTTATATGTACAACATTCTTTTTAGGGTGAATAAGTAGTTCTAAATAGCTATCCCATGCATCCATTGCTTCGCGTTTTTCTTTTAAATAATCATATCTATCGTAATGAACAGAAGATACATCGGTTAAAGCGTGGTTTTGTAGTCGATCTCGGATCGCTTTGCTCAAGCCTGCTTTACCCATTTGAGTTTTAACTGTCCGGCGTATATCTCGCGACACAAGTCTGTCGGTTTCCCAATTATCACTTAGGCAATAACGCGATAAAGCGCGATTCAAAGAGTCTGAACGCATCGGTTTATCTGTTTTAAATGCATTGCCTTTGCTGCCAGCAAAAGGAAATTCACAGCGACCTGTAATTGGTTTTAGTTCTTCAAGCACCTCTAAAGCAAGCCTGTTTAGCGGTATAAGGTGAGGCCTTTTGTTCTTGGTGACGTTTGCGGAAAGTGAAAGAACACACTGTTTGAAGTCGTAACCAGACCAAGGGGTGTTAAGTATTTCATTCGGTCTTTGGCCGCCAATTGCTAGGAGGAATTTAATTAATCGTCCAACAACGGGACCAAAGTCATCAACTTTATGATTCCAGATTAGTTTTACTTCGTCGTCAGTTAAGTGTCGTTCACCGACATATTCAAAATCTTTTTGTCGTGGGATAGCTGAAACGGGGTTAAATTCAAGATTGAACATTACGTCAGTATGTAGGAAGTTTCGGGGGTCGTTATCTTGTTTTAACCCATGTTGAAAGGCTGTATGTAGATAGGATCTAACTCTATTGGCTTGTGTGGTAATACCTAATTCGTTAATCATTCGTGCAAGGATGTTTTTTATATCCGTGACCTTAATGTCTGATGCTTTTACTTCTTTTAGCTCAGGGAAGGGTATAAACACATAGCGTTTCAGTTCTGCATCTACATTTGACCAAGTGCGCTTGCCCTCGGCTTTCATGTTGGCGACATAAGATTCAACTAATTGTACAAAGCTACCTTGTATTTTTTTAAGGCGTTTGCTTTCACTTTTCTGTTGTTCTTGCTCGGCTAGATACTCTTTAACATTTTCGTTTTCTTTGTAGATTGCAGAGTAAGTATCTTTTTTATTACGCGCCTCTTTAACACTTAGGCCATTGGTCCTTGGTGTGTCTTTGTATCGGTCAATCAGAATGAGTTTACGTTTACCTTCCAAATAATAGAGAAAGTAAAAATGCTTTGAGTTGTCGGGCTTAACTTCAATCGCTAGTCGCCCAGCGCCTCTCTCTTTGGTTTTCTCAGACAGAAGGTATGCTTTGTTTTTGGGCTTCAATGTTTTTAATTCAAGGTCGGTCCACATGTTTTTTCTCTACTGGCGGTAACACTGGCGGTAAGTATAGCGCACTAGCGGTATCATGTGACATCTTCTGACGTTATGTTTTTATAAGGTATTGAATATGTTGTTATTTATTATAGTGTTAGATTGCTGGTGAGGTTTTGTGAGGTTGTTGTTATGAAGACTCATAATCGGTAGGTCCCCTGTTCGAGTCAGGGAGGGGGCACCATTAAAATCAAGTACTTATCCGTAAAAATAATTTTCTCTTAAGTCTCTGTGCCGCCTATGTGCCGCTTTTCGCAGAAAAAA
>Ga0209184_1001697_pt1 | contig 13200 bp, 11 predicted proteins | sample EN8Hudsemesocosm_2_FD_184627 | JGI IMG/M metagenome (GOLD analysis project Ga0209184, IMG submission 184627) | Methane-oxidizing microbial communities from mesocosms in the Hudson Canyon - EN8C Hudson Canyon (SPAdes) (version 2) | ecosystem: Environmental > Aquatic > Marine > Cold seeps | place... | reverse complement strand
TCTACATTAATAGCCTCATCTAAAGAGTGTTTAGAGCTGCTGTGTCAATAAGTGAGTATTTTTATTGCTTGATTCAACATTACTTGGTATCAAGTATTAATTTAAATTGTAAAAAAATCAAAATCATCCTCAATAATTCCACTCAATTCACTCGTTGTCAGATCTCGAGTATTATTTATATTTGTAAGCCTTAAAGATTGACATTCCAAGGTTTTTTCAAAAAACTTACGCACTTCTCTGCCATTACCAAAATGCTCGTCTTTCGAACTATACATTACTTCAATACAGCTTATCGCTTTTGTCTGGGCAGTTGCTGAAAGCGTTAATCCGCTATCTATCACTAATTTTTCAAATATCTCCATTAACTCATTCACACTATAATCTTCAAACTCAATAGTCCGACTAAAACGGGAACTCAATCCAGGGTTAGACTGTAAAAACTGTTTCATTGGTTCAGTATAGCCAGCAACAACAATGGCAATACGGTCTCGATTATCTTCCATTTCTTTCAAAATAACTTCAATTGCTTCCTGACCAAAATCCTTTTCACTATCTTTAGATAAAGCATAAGCTTCATCAATAAACAAAACACCATCCATTGCTTCTTTTACTTTATCTTTAGTCTGAACAGCGGTATGCCCTATGTACTGCCCAATTAAATGAGTCCTGTCCACTTCAACAACATGACCACTCTTTAACACCCCAAGCGCTTTATATATTTCACCAATTAAACGGGCAACTGTCGTTTTACCCGTCCCAGGATTTCCAGTAAAAACAAGATGCATAGATGCAGGAGTTAATTGCATCCCTTTACTACGCTTAATTTCTTGAATGGTAATAAAACTGGTTATTTTTTCAATTTCCTGTTTTACATTATTCAAACCAATCATTTCATTAAGCTGATTTAAAATAGCTTCAATTTGATTAGACGTTGTGGTATTAGAATTTGAAGAACGCTGAGCAACGCTTTTCTTCAGTACACTCCCCCCCGCGCTCCCTTTGCCATAGACAGGATTAATAACTGTGCCGCTGACTTCTGAATATCCATCATCAATAATTGAAATTGAAGATGAATGGATATGATGAATTTCTCCATTCAACACATTAACTTTACTATCATGGCCTTTGACACAAATAGCATCATTTCTGATTTCCCACATTTCACAATTTTCCACTATAACTTGAGCTTGATCAGTAATCAGAATACCGATGTGGGGAATGTCATGAATTTTACAATCTTTAATCGTTACTTTTGAGTGGCACATAGCTACGATTGCTGGGTATGTATTACCTGTATTGTTTATTTCGCAATTTTCAATGCTCAGTTCACCAGGATAATCAACGATGTTTTGTCCGTTAAACTTAATAGCGTTAAATTTTGTTTCAGATAGAATACACGTATCAATCAATACCTTCACATCGCCAATAATCTCAATTGCCGTTCCATTTGAACTAGACAGTTCTATATTTGAAATACTTGCATCTGACTTTATAACAATACGTCCATCAATATTCACTTGATTTTTATCTTGTTTACCAGGCAAAGCTTTAATATGAAGCTTTTTTGTGATTAGTAAGTCTTCAGAATAAGTTCCATTTCTCAATATAATAATACTGTTCTCTGGTGCCGCATCAACTGCTTCCTGAATAGTGGAAATAGCACCAAAACCCGCTCCAACAATAAATTCTTTGGGTTTCAATGCCTCTTCTTTCTCCCTGTTAACAGCCGCTATTTTACGTTGTTCTCCATCTAACCCTATTGAATCAATCGTATTAAAAATATCGGATAACTCATTCGATTGCAGATCATCTCTATATGAGAAGACTATTTTTCCTATTTCGGTTTTCTTGTTATAAAGCGTTGCTTTAAGAGATATTTCTTTTGCTTTTAATTTAGCAATCCCTCCAAACTTATTAAACAACCCAGAAGTACCATTTTCTTTCGCTTGAAGACTTTCTATTTCGGCTTGCACACTTTCCATTTCAAAAAGTGTTGGGGCAACTATGACATTCCATTCTGTAACAATGTCTTTAGGAAGAGTTGCTTCATTACCCATTGTAGTACCAAGCCACTCACCTAATTGGTTGTAGGCATTGATTTCTAACAAATCGCCCTTTCCATCCATTAATTTATCTTTTGCTACATCAAAAAAAGCCATTACCTCTCCATGAACCAAATATTATAAAAACAGTATACAAGAGGGATATTCTAACAAGAGCATCATAAAAATAACAATGATTCCAAATTGCCTAGATAAACAATATTTTTACTGATTCAACACCAACCTAGCTAACGCACACAAGGGGTGGCTTTTAAAGAAGGATATGGTCCCTCAGTATTTTACTGGGTTGAAATGCTCTAATTGCAATGGAAAACAATGTATTTTATTAATTAACGGGTTCTTACTGGTGGTCCTTTAGTTGTCACCACGATACTTAGAATATCTGTTCAGCTATTATTTTATTTTTATATAGGTGTCGTAGAGACGTAGCATGCTACGTCTCTACCCTTTTTGGTTTATTTTATAACCGCAGCTACCACAGAAATCTCAACTAACAACTCTGGACGAGCCATGCTAGCTGCTACACATGCACGTGCAGGTGAATAGCCTTCGATAACCCAGGCATCCCATACCTCATTCATTTCTGCAAAATAGGTCATATCTTTGACATAGATTGTTGCTGATAAAATATGCTTACGATCACTGCCAGCCTGCAATAACAAATCATCCACTTTATCCAGCATGGTTTGAGTTTGCTCTTTGATGCCAGCATCAGAATCTTTGGCAACCTGACCACATAAATAAATCGTATCATTATGAATAACTATTTTACTCATGCGACGACGATCAGTTCCTATACGGCTAATAGACATTATTTCTCCTTATTTATTAAATCGACTGATATGGAAAGAATCCAAAGGTATACTTGACTTCCCATCTATAATTAATTCAGACATAACCTTTCCAACAACAGGTGATAACTGAAAGCCATGCGCTGAAAACCCAAAGGCATGATAAGCATTACTATAAGTTTGAGAAGCACTGAGTACGGGGATATTGTCTGGCATAAAAGATTCAATTCCTCCCCAGGCCCTGACTATACGTACATCTTTTAATTGTGGAAAAAAACTGACCACAGTATTGGCACTTTTAGCCATTTGTAACCAGTCTATTTCGGTCTTTTCTTTTTCAAAATCCAGCTTGGCAATCAAGGCCCCGCCAATAATTAGTGAGCCATTTTGCATTTGTTTAAACGACAGTTTTCGACTTGCAGCCCCCATAACAGGGTCAACAAAATGCGGTAAACGCTCAGTCACCATTAAGGCCAACGCTTTTGGGGTTAATGGTACAGGCTCATCAAGCATGGTTGAGACTTGATTTGCCCAGGCCCCTGCACAATTAACCAGAATAGAACTGCTAAACATGCCTTGTGAAGTACGCAATTGCCAGTCATCACCATCTTTACGAATAGAATAGACTTCTGTACCGGTCTGGTATTTAACCCCTAAAGACTCAGCTTTTCGACGAAATGCCGTCACCGTATGATAAGGCCGCCCGTACCCATCTTCTCGACAAATCAAGCCACCCACACAACCAGGCCCTAAAGCAGGTACCAATTGATAGAGTTCTTTCTTATCAATAATTTCTTCATGATGATAGCCTAGTGACCGAACCAGTGCAGCACGTTGCTCCAGCTTTTCCATATCGGCTTTATTTTCCGCAACACGCAACTGCCCAGGAAAACGGGCATCACAGTCAGAATCGAGTAAAGATTCAATATCACGCCACATTTTAGCAGATTCAACCGTCAGCGGAATTTCAGCTGGGTCACGATTTAACTGTCGCAAGCCACCAGCACTAACACCTGAAGAATGCCGCCCTGGACTGGCCTTTTCAATAATGGTACATTGATACCCCCGCATGGCCAGTTGCAACGCGGTAGATGAACCCATCAGACCACCACCAATAATCAAAACATCAGTTGTCATACTGACTCCTCCTTATCTAATGCTGCTAATTGCCCTAAGGTTAAAGGTGAAACTGGAGGCCGTCCTCTGAAATGCCCCATATCAGCCACTGCTTCACCACTTTCATCAGCAACAATATGTGCAACCGCATTGCTACATTGTCGGCCCTGACAAGGCCCCATACCACAACGGGTAAAAAATTTAACCTGATTACTATTATCATGTCCGTGCTGTACAGCCTCACGAATCTGTCCTGCGGTCACTTCTTCACAGCGACAAATAACCGTGTCATTATCCGTCGTTGCCAGCAAGCTTTTTGGTATTTGAAAATAAGCTTCCAGAAAGGGACGAATATGACGTTCATCACGCTTCCATTTGATATCTTTGGCAGCCAGTTTATCTCGCTCTTCCTGAGTTAAAAGACCTAATGCAAACAGCGACTCAAACCCCGCCAGGCGTCCAGCATGTTCCGCTGATCGTCCACCATTGATTCCAGCACCGTCTCCGGCAACCATAATACCGGGTATATTAGTATTTCCCCATTCATCATGTTCTGGTCGCCAGCATTGCTGACTATTATCCCATTTATGCTTGCAACCCGCCGCTTGACTCAGCCAGGTATGAGGAATAACACCAAAGTGGGTTAACAATAATTCAGACTCTATGGTTTTCTGTTTTCCAGAATGTTTAAAACAAACAGTTTGCAACTGTTCATCACCTTCCGCCCGTAAATCGCTAACACCAAATAGCATGGGTATACCCGCACGCTTTAATTCTATTTGATAGCCAATCCCTTTGGTTAAATAATGATGGGCCAGTATTGCACGCGGGAATTTAGGCATTGCAGAAAGGTGATTACTCAAAGGCGTCACATCTAACAAGGCTTTAACCTCCACCCCCGCATGCAGGTATTGCCAGGCGAGTAATAAAAGTAAAGGACCTGAACCTGCGAGTACCACACCATTATCAGGCACAACCCCCGCCGTTTTAAACAGGATTTGTCCCGCACCCGCCTGCATCACTCCTGGTTTAGTCCAGCCAGGAAAAGGAACGGGCCTTTCCATCGCACCATTGGCAATAATGATCTGATCAGCCGTAATCATACTGGCCTCATCATTTCGTATGATGCCAATTTCAAGTTCTTTATTTAGCGACCATACCCTTGTTTCAGGATAGTATTCTGCATCACACTCTCTAAAAGCTGCAGCCAGTTTTTTACCCCTTAAGTATTCCGAACCTAGTTTCTGTGCTCGTTGATCAGGTACTGATTCTATCGAGCGATAGATTTGACCACCCGGTTCGGGCTGTTCATCCAGTAAAGCACAGGAAATACCCTGTGCAGAGGCAGTTGCCGCAGCCGCCAGGCCTGCTGGTCCGCCACCAATAATAACTAATTGATAATGATTATTCACTCTTTCCTACCCTCCATCGCGGGACCAACTCCCTGCTGTGTTTCAATCCGCATACCCTCTTGCACCATGGTAGAACAGGCGCGCTGATTTGCCCTCCCATTAATAACCATTAAGCAGTCATAGCAAACCCCCATCATACAGAACGGCGCTCGTTTACTAGCAGATACAGGGGTTGTTCGGGTAAAACCCAAATTCTGGCTCAGTGCAACAGCAGCAACACTGATTCCCTTCGTTACTTGTAGGGACTGGCCATTCAGAATAATATTAATTGTTTCTGTTTGATTAGCAGGAAGTTGTTTAAACATGTTATATCCTTATTTTGCTAAGAATATTGTGGTGTTCAAAAACCATTGTTTCTTGTAAATTTAGTTCTTGACCGACATGAGCAGATTTCGCCCGTTTATACATCGCTTCAGCAAGTGCAATATCGACATAAGCCAGCCCCACTGCATTAAAATAGATACGCTCGTCACCTGTTTCACGACCTACTTTATGCTCTGAAACCAATTCATGTAAATCAGCATGAATATCATTATTAGACAGTAAACCTTCTTTATACATACGGCTTAATGTTTGAGTGCGGTGGGTGACTGTTTCCCAGTCATCACAGACAATTTTGTCACATTGCTGTGCAACCTCATATTCATCTTCCCAGCCACCAATATGGCTATAAAACGCACCAGGTTTCATCCACGCTGCTTTCAATAAAGGCGCTTGTGCGCTGGTTGCAGTCACCAGAATGTCAGCCCCTTCCATCGCATCTTTCGCCACCGTATTGGCTCGAATAAAAGTCATATCCGGCAATAATGGTGATAACTGATCAATAAACTGCTCTTCTTCTATCGCAGATTTAGCAGCAACTCTACATTCTTTCAAACCGGGACGAACAACTTTCATCGCCAACAAATGCATCTTGGCTTGTTCTCCTGCACCAATAAATCCAATGCTTTCACTGTCTTTACGGGCCAGATGCTTAGCAGCAACAGCACCAATCGCCGCGACACGCATATTAGATGCCAACGTACCTTCCATTACGGCAATAGGGAAACCTTTTTCAATTTCCGATAAGATAAAAATAGCGGATAAATTTTGTACGTCAAAACGTTTCGGGTTACGAGGAAATACCGATACCCATTTAGCACCACAAATTTTCTCATCCAGCAAAGTAGCAGGCAGACAATTAATTCGATCTTGAGCTACCTGGTCAAAGATTTGTACGATTTTCTCAGGAAACATGATGCGATGATCTTCAAAAGCAATCATCGCTTTTTCTGCGACCTCAATTGCCATTCGTAAATCAAAACACCCTGCATCTAATAAATCTTCTTGAGACAGGTAAGTAAAATTAAGACCATGCTGATCCATTGTTTCTCCTTGGTTTACAATATTAAAATTAAGATTAAATTATTACAATTATAGTCCTAATTACCTCAAAGAACGAGCCTTGATAAGGTTAAATATTACTGAATCACCTATAAGCTCCAGCCAATTTATGATGAGCGGAGACTATTGCTTTAAACCTTAGCCAAAGGAATAGGATTGGGGCAACTGCATGGATGCCGAAGGTAGAGCAATGCAGGATCAATGTAGCGGGTGTTCTGAGAGGGGAAAATCAAAAACCATCCTGATTCCCCACAAGCGAATTAGGCCGCTTACGGCCACCAATCAGAGAATAACAAAATCAATGACTTACGATTTTGTTATTCAAGAGCTTCAGCCAATTTCCATAGACAGTCTTGATTGGTAGTAACTAACAAGACTGGAATGAATTCCATGACAACTATGATGTAGGAGCGTCCGCCCTCGGGGCGCGAATATAACAGGATCTTGCTTTAGATCAAGAACTCTATTTAAAATCGCGCCGAGTGCGGACGCTCCTATCTGTTCCTCATTCAAATTAAAGGCCTACACAGCCCCGGTACTATGAAGCCCTCAGACTTCCAATACAGCCTGATTCAATTTCACTCTTCGCTTATATGAATCCGTTAGTGCTGCAAACACCACCGTATTGGATCTCCCGTCCTGCACAATCAGTCTTCCGCTACATGCCACTCTTATAACCCCGAAGAATTTACCTGTTCCACTCATTGTTTCATAAACAGGTAATAGCAGTTTTCCCCTTCAAGTCAGAGGGTCAACATTCTTGATAAGTTAACGAGGCTAATACAGATTCACTTACGTTGCGGCCTGTAGCTTTGCCTTCGCGGAACTTACAGTACATAATTGCTCATACACTGCTCCGCAGTACTACTGGGGTGAATGAGTAATTCCCCAGACGGGACTTTAACCCGCTAGATTGATTGCCGATGACGGCGTGCGACCTGACCCCCTTCGCCCTATTGCACTAAATTTGATAAAGAATGAAAAAACATCAAAGGTAGGTATCAAAACCAAACGATTAAAAGCAGGCTGGAGTAATGATTATCTATTTAAAATCATTGGGGGAATTTAAGCCCGATTGCCCTGATAATGCCCCTCATTCAATTGTTATAACAGAACCTTATACAGATGATATACCAGATGAATTAACAGGTGAGTTTACTGTTTTACACAGGGCTTATACTGATTTAGTCTATGCTAATAAAAGTGCTGAAATTTAAAGCCAAAGCTGGGGATTACTGGATATTCTGTAGTGTTAAAGGTCACGGTATTAATGGGATGTCGAGCAAATTTAAAGCAGATAAAAATATTAGCACACCCTTTATTACAATCCAGCAGACTGGCAAAGAGATTCCTCGCTAAGGAACGTTCACTAAATAACTTAAACGAGTTTCATCAGCCTGCATTTTAAAAGTAGAGTAAACGACTTCATTCAGTTAAGGCAAAATAAGAATTTATGCCAGGTTAACTATATAAGGAAGTGAGGCTTTAGCCTCGCCTAAACATACGAGACAAAGCCTCATTCCCTAAGTCAACGACATTGCCCCAAAAGCTGACTGTCCTAAATTAACTTTGAGGGGAGCCTTTGATTTATGAGTATTGATAACCTTGTTTATCCTATTTTTGCGGAATTTTAACAGGCTCACCTCATAAACCAAAAATCAGACTTCAATATCAATTTTTTTCTTCTGATTTAGACCCGTTAAGCCTATAAGTCCAGTAGCAAATAACCATACAGCTGCTGGCACAGGTACCGAAGAAGCTGTGGAAACGCTCTCTCTTAAATAAAGGGACATGTGAGACAGGTTGGGGATTTTGTTGCCTTTGTTTGAAAAGGCTATTTCAAAATTACCCACTGTATTCCCTTCAACAGTAAAAGTTTCTTCGGTAAAGAGATAGCCAGCCCACGAGCTAGAGCCCTTTAATACGGCAAGCAGATCAATCGTTACAGGGAGATCACTTGGATCTGGGTCAGTAATTGATACAGTCCAAGATCCCGTTTTTCCAGCAGTAGCACTAAGAGACCAATTAATACCTAAGAAGGAACTAGTTCCTGAACCAGGGTTTCCAAGAGAATCATCTTTGATTTCATTACCCCAGTTTGAACCATTAAAAGTGAACTCAGCAGATTGGATAGTATTGATATCTATATTTGAATTATTATTAGTGGTTCCCATGCCACAATTAATGGCATTTGAGCCATCAAACGTCACGTCAGTTGTGTCTAAGTTTCCAGTTAATCCACAAGAACTAGCTTGAGCGTTTGAAAAGGGGCCAAAAGGCAGCAAGAATAAAATAAGGCTGAAAGACTTGATTGTCCTTTTAAATTTCAAAATATTGTCCTATTAATTAGAAACAACTCATACTAAAGCAATATACATGCCATATATAAGACACTGGTAAATAAGCATTTTCTTATGTATATTTATTTAAACTATGTTATATAACGCATTTAAGGGTGAAATAGCACAGTAAAAATGGTTTATAGCTATTTTATTACTGTTATTACTCGACTCTTATTCAAAGCATAACCACAAGAGACTTTAGGTCTTCCATGCAACACAAACTACTCGCCAACCTTAACTATTCTACTGATTGCCAAATAATGCTTACCAAAGCTTGCTTCTTTATATTTTTTACAAAAATAAGCGTTTACACACAGTCGATAAGACCCAGTGTTTTGAAGCTAGCTGGATGGTAACGCACCTCATTCCATTGTTATTTCAGAACCTTACACGGGTAAATTTGCATTTTAAGTGGATAGAAACATTAGCTGCCAATTCGTTAAAATTCTGCAGACTGGCAAAGAGATTCGCCGCTAAATACATGGGATTAAGCGCTAATATGCTGAGCAATTAATTTAGCCGTTGCTTCTGTAGCGCCCTGATTTTTATTAACAAACTGCTTGGCTTTTGCTGCAATATCAATTCTATAATCTGCATCGCTATACAAATGGGTAATTGCCTCTATCAAAGCCTGTTTATCTTCACACTGAATCGCTGCATTTAAATCCAATACGTTTTTAGCAATTTCTTTAAAATTAACCATATAGGGGCCAAACATAATAGGGGTACCCATTGCTGCTGGTTCCAGAATATTATGCCCTCCCACAGGCACCATGCTACCGCCTACAAAACAAACATCAACAGCGCCATAGAGTAACTTTAACTCTCCCATGGTATCAGCTATATAGACATCCGTTGCTTCAGTACATTGCTGTTGCAAACTACGCTGACTGGTTTTAAGCTGCATTTTATTAGCTAACTGATTAACCAATTCAAAACGCTCGGGATGCCGGGGCGCAACCATTATCAACAACTCAGGGATGCTCTTTTTTAACTGCGGATAAAGCTCAAAGAATATCTCTTCTTCCCTTTCGTGAGTACTTGCTATAAGCCAGACAAAGCGGTTAGAAAACAGGCTGTTTTTGATCTTTTTTGCTTGTTGAATGATGTCATCCTCAAGTAACAGATCAAATTTTAAATTGCCTGTCACCCGGGTGCTATCAGCCTTACTGCCAATTTCAATAAAACGTTGCCTATCTTCTGCTGTTTGAGTGGCTATCCATGTCACAGCAGCTAATGCAGGTTTTACCAGCGCTGGTATTTTTTTATAGCCTTTGGCTGAATTTGCCGACAACCTGGCATTGATAATCATTAATGGAATGTTATTTTTTGCAAGGCCAGCATAAAGGTTTGGCCAGATTTCCTTTTCCATAACAATCGCAACTTTAGGCTTAAAAGTGGCTAAAAAACGATTAATCACATTAGGTAAATCATAGGGCAGATAAACATGTGCAACAGTATCTGCTAAAACAGCCTGCACTCTTGCAGAACCCGTTGGGGTCGTCGTGGTAATCAGGAATTTATCGGTAGGAAATTGTTGTTGCAAGCGTTTGACTAAAGGAAAAACAGCTTCAGCTTCACCAACAGAAACAGCATGAATCCAGATAACATCGCGGGTAAAGTTTGTATTGTAAATAGCTAGACGTTCTAACCAGCGTTTTCTGTATTCGGGGGCTTTGAAGCCTCGCCAAAACAGGCGAAAGAGAATCAGGGGGGTGAGCAGATAAAACAGTAGCGTATAAACGGATCGCATAAAACACCTTTTGTTTAATACACTTAAAGAATTGTAAAGAATATATTGCGGACTGAAGTCCGCCCTACAGGTCCTCTTACTTATTTAACCATTCCATATATAAACGCACACCTTCTTCAACTGATTTGAATTGATGATCGCATCCTGCGGCACGTAAATTTTCCAGGTTTGCTTCAGTAAAACTTTGATAGCAGCCTTTTAGATGCTCTGGAAAGGGAATATAGTCTAGCTGACCTTTTTGATGATAAGCCAACACGGCATTAGCAACATCATTAAAGGTCTGGCTACGTCCTGTCCCTGTATTATAAATACCTGAGACCTGAGGGTTATCCAGAAACCATAAATTTATATCAACAACATCTTGTATATAAATAAAGTCACGTCGCTGCTCGCCATTTTCATAGCCATCACAGCCTTCAAAAAGCCGAATACTATCAGACTCTTTTATTTGATTATTCAGATGAAAAGCCACACTTGCCATACTGCCTTTATGTTCTTCATGAGGGCCGTAGACATTGAAATATCGTAAACCAACCACTTGAGCCGTTAATTTATCTTGCTGTTTACGTAAATATTGATCAAACTGAAACTTTGAGTAGCCATAGACATTCAATGGCCCTTCATATTCCAACTGTTCTTTGAAATTATTGTCATCACCATACACCGCAGCACTGGAAGCAAAAATCAGAGGGATTTTATGCGCCTGACAATAATGAAATAAGATTTTTGTATATTCGTAATTATTTTCCATCATATACTTGCCATCCCACTCTGTCGTGGTAGAGCATGCACCTTGATGAAAAATTGCTTCTATGCTTTCAGCAGCAAAAAAGCCTTGTTGTAACTTTTGCAAAAAATCCTTTTTATCCAGATAATCTGCAATCTGACAATCAACCAGGTTCTTATATTTAACCCCGTTAGTCAGATTATCAACAACAATGATATCATCGTAACCTCGCTGGTTTAAACCCAGCACCAGGTTACTACCTATAAAGCCTGCACCCCCGGTTACGATGATCATATAGTCTTATGCCTCAGCAGAAATCTCAATTGACATTGTTTTAACAACATCAGAATGTAGATTTATATCGATATCATAAGTACCTAGATGACGAATCACACCATCAGGCATTCTTACTTCATGTTTCTCAACTTTAGCGCCTGCTTCAGTAATTGCATCAGCAATATTTTGCGTACCTACTGAACCGAACAATTTACCTTCATCACCCGCTTTATGAGCAATAACAACAGTCAATTTATCTAAAGCTGTAGCACGAACATTAGCCGCAGCTAATTTTTCTGCTGCTGCTTTTTCAAGTTCAGCACGACGCGCTTCAAATTCTTTAATTTTGTCAGCTGTAGCTGGTACGGCTTTACCTTGTGGAACAAGATAATTTCTACCATAACCCGCTTTAATAGCAACTTTATCACCTAGATTACCTAAGTTTGCTACTTTTTCAAGAAGAATAACTTCCATCTTTTATACCCCTTACATCGATTTATCATCGAATTATAAGAACATTACATGTTCTTTTTATTTAAAATTTTACTTCGTAAGTCCAACCAGGCATCCAACACACCTACAATAACAACCAGTGCAATAGCATGAGGAACCAGTACTAATGTTACATACAAAAAAGGGACTGCAAACCGCTTTATTTTAGTTTCTAAAAAAGCAGAATGTACTATTGCCGTGCCCACAAATGTATATAAAACAACTAGCAGTATCGAGATATTCCAGCAGACCTCTGAAACAATACCTGAACTAAACCAGGCTATTGCAACAATTAAAAGACTTGCTATAGCCACTTGAGGGTGAACCCTAAGTGATAAATACTCTTCTCTAAAACCACCTGGGTTAAAAAGAACCGACTGCCACCATCTGGCCAAAAACAAGCCAAATAGTAATCCGTACACTGTTCCTGCTGCTATAGCCCCTGTCATAAATTGAGAAAAAACTTGTATCGACTGTTTAATCTCATCAATCGGTGCATCAGGCGGACTGTTCTCCAGCATGGGCTGAACCATCACACTTAATACCGACTGCCACAAGGCGGTAGCATCATTGACATAAAGATAAAAGCCAACAACGCCCACCATACCTAGCAATACAGCAATCTGTATTGCAATGGATAGATGTTTCCCTTCCCGCAGTACAATTGAGATTAGCCAAACAGGTAGCCATAAAACCAACCCATAAAGTAATGCAAATTGCAAATTGCCAAAAAGAAAATAGCCTAATAGTGCAGCTGAAAGACATGAAAAAATAAGAACATATAGCCCTTCATTTCCACCTCGCCTTAAAGTAACTAATGCAACTGCAGCTGAACTTACAATGCT
>Ga0209184_1001696_pt1 | contig 13205 bp, 11 predicted proteins | sample EN8Hudsemesocosm_2_FD_184627 | JGI IMG/M metagenome (GOLD analysis project Ga0209184, IMG submission 184627) | Methane-oxidizing microbial communities from mesocosms in the Hudson Canyon - EN8C Hudson Canyon (SPAdes) (version 2) | ecosystem: Environmental > Aquatic > Marine > Cold seeps | place... | reverse complement strand
AGGAAAACTACAGCCAGCTGGAAAAGCTACACAACGCCATAGATGAGTGTAATGCTTCTATGGCCACCTATCTGAGTGAGTTAAAAAATAAGAATACCCACACTAATTTTGCCATTGGTATAAACAAGGTCAATGAACTGCTGGCCATTCGCCAGATTCCCCACTCCCCAGCCGAGCTAACAAAAATGGCGCGGGACTTTATGGGAGAAACCAAAATCTTGCTTAGCTCATTAACCGTGAAACTGTGTGAAAAATATCAGTTATCAGCCAACACAAGTGAAAGTGAATTACACGAGTTTTTAAATGACCGTTTTGCCGCCACCCTAACCGATGGAAAACTAACGTCAGTTTTGGATTATTACTACCAACAAATTGATTCCATCCATCAATTTGTAAAGGATAAAAACCTGTTTGCCTTGCCTGAACAGCAAGACATGAAAATAATGCAAACCCCAGGATTTTTAGAGCCCGTAATTCCCGCCGGGGCTATGTGGCCACCGTTAGCATTACGTGAAGGTAAAAAAACCAGCCTGGTATACCTTACCCTTAAAGAAGACCAGTTAGCCGAGCACACCGAACTAGGCATTCCGGTGATGATGATTCACGAAGGCATTCCTGGCCACCATCTGCAGTTTTCCACCGCCGCCCAACACCCGTCGTTTATACGCCGTATTTTTAGCGCCAATGAACACGCCGAAGGCTGGACTACCATGCTAGAGGATTACATGCTGGATGTGGGTTATATAGCAGAAGACCTGGTAGATGAGGTGCGCTTCATCGCCAAACGTGAAATGTCACGACTGGTAGCACGGGTGGGCATCGACTTGTATTTCATGACCAGTGACAAAGGTTATTTAAACGTGGGGCTGGATCTTAGTTTTGACAGCGATGATGTGTTTGTGAATGCCGCAAAACTGTTGAAGACTGCCACCGGCTTTACCGATGGCCGAGTGCAAGCAGAGCTCAACTGGTACAGCACCGAGCAAAGCTATCCGTTAAGTTATCTCACCGGCAATAGAATGGTGTGGCAGCTTAAAAAAGACATTCAATCTGCCAACAAAAAAGGCTTGAGCCCGCTGGCACTAGACCAAGCGTTCCATGAGGTGTATCTCACTTCTGGTTGCATGCCGGTAGAAAGTTTACGCAGCGTATTTACCGACCTTGGGTATCTATAACAATAAACCAGCCGGGGTGCCGATATGGAATGATCTGAACCCCGTACCACAATTAAATTGATAGTGCGCCGCTTCAAAACTAACACACTAGGATGCCCCCAAGACCATGGCCGATACTACCTCCAATCACACCAACCAAACGTTAACCAATATTGAAGGTGCCTACCTGGGATTAAGAAAGTTGATGGAGCACATGTGCAATATTGATGACAATGATTGGCAACAGCTTGTGGCCAACTCGTCATTTAAAACCGTCAAAAAACACGAGTCACTGCTAAAGGCCAATGAGAAAAGTGGACATCTATGGTTTATCTTTCAAGGGCTGGTTCGCAATTTTTACACCACCCAGGAAGGCAAAGAATATAATAAGAGTTTTATTTCAGCGCCCTCTTTGTGTGGGTCTATGACTGAAATTGTCACGGGAAAACCTAGCCGCTTCTCTATTGATGCATTAGAAGATAGCACCGCCATTGCCATCTCAATGGATTGGTTTAAAAAAATGAGGAATACCAACCAAGCCTTTAAAACTTTGGCCTTAGTGCTGGCAGAGCAGCTGGCGCTAAAAAAAGAACAAAGGGAAGCCGAGTTATTGCTGGATGATGCCACCACCCGTTATCAGAATTTTCTTAGCCAGCACCCACATCTTACCGGGCGAGTTCCCGCCTATCATGTGGCCTCTTATTTGGGCATTACCGAAGTAGCCTTATCACGTATTAAGCGCAGCCTTAAACCCTAAGCTACACGGTGTGCCAGCCAACCCTTGTTCCCTATTACGGGAAATCTTAACCTAGGTTAATGAGAGCAACGTCCCTCATGGAGGATGATTACTACATCATCCACCACCACTGGGAGTACCTGATGCCATTAGCCCACAGCGCCATTATTAACCCACTCAGTTCGCCCACCTTACTATGGCTTATTATTTTATTGGCCGTTAATCCGCCAGTATCAGCCAACGACACAACACCCTGGGTGATCGGTGTGGAACTGGGAGAACTGCCCTTAAAGGGGGCATTTAAACCCGGGGTTAACCTAGGGTATCGCTTTACCCAACAGCATGAATTATTCATCTCGTATCAACAGCCCGATAAAATATCACGGGGCAGTGACTCATTTAATGCTCAAAGCTCTGGTTTAAAAGGGCTTACGTCTTCCACCGAAACCGTTTCTAAACGAGCACAAGTATTGGGCATTTGGCGCTGGCAGACCCTGCCGCTTTATTTGAGTTACGGCCTGGTTTACAACGGGCAAGATAGCGAACACATGTCATTTAGGGAAATGCCTAGACAGATCAACAACCAATCATTACAAGGGCCCCTGTCTTTAACCCTAACCCGCCCAGCTGGTTACTCACCAGCACTGGGGCTGGGTATCCGCTGGCCAATGGCAGACGGCTATGAAATCTTTGCCCAGTGGAGCGGCAATGTATTTCAAAAAGCCGTAACTCCCGACATTCAAATTTACTCAAACGAAATTAATTCAGCTGCCAGGGAAACCCTAACAACACACATCAAACATAAATTTAGAAAAAAGATCACCAACGTATACCACGTATTCTCAATGGGAATGCGTTATTAAAACCACTCAAACTGTTACCGGAGATACAAGTATGAAACTCATATTGGCTTTTTTAGGCGGGATTTTTCTCACAGGCTGCGGCATGCTGCCGCAAAAGAAAATTTATACCGAAATAGACATTCAAACCCCCAAGGAGGTGGTATGGCAAATCCTCATGGAGAATAAGGCTTACCCTACTTGGAACCCCTACCATGTAAAAGTGGAAGGAAAATTGGAACTGGGTGAAACATTGCAGTTAGAAATTCACAAACCAAACAAATCTGAAATTCATATTGAACCCGTGGTAATGGATGTTATTCCGTTGGAGCTATTAACCTGGGGCGGCGGCATCAAAGGCATTTTTCATGGAAAACATGTTTTTGAATTAAAAAGCCTGGACGAATTTAACACTCGCCTTATACATCGCGAGACCTTTGCGGGCATTGTTATTCCATTTGCAGAGCTGGATACCATAGAAGAAGGTTACAATCTCATGAACCAAGCGCTAAAACACCGAGCCGAGGCTCGTTACCGTTCTCACTAAATGCCAATAAATGTAGCACCGTGACATCACGCTAATTGTGTAGCGGTGCTTTGTGATCCTTCAATGAATAATACTCCATGGCCAGTGCCGTCATTGTGGCACTCACCATGAATACCTGCCAGCCTTCTACCTGCACAGAAAAGGTATAACGCAATAGAGCCAACAAACCAAAATAACTCAACACAGAATACTGTAGCCACAATCCTAGTTTCATACTGCTTTTAGCTACCCTAGTGCAGGTTAATAAATACTTGGCGATAAACAACGCCAATAGTGCACAACTGGCCACCACCAAACCCACCAATAAAAATGATAACCACACCCAGACTTCCGGCCAGCCCACTACTTGGGCCGATTTGGCCGGGCCAGACCACAATGCATCCCAGCTTATGGCCAAGATTAATGTGCAGGAAATAATTAATTGGCGCGCTGATGTGTTGGAAAAATTGGTCGTAGACGCGAGCCCAGGTAGTTCTTGCCACAAAAAATAAGCGATACAAGCAAAGGCCAATAATCCAATTACGGGGGTTAACAGCGGCAAGGACTGAATACTAAAATAAGTAAGTAGGTAACCCACCATGGGAAACAGGGTATGAGTTATGGTTACACCCGCCACCCAAAAAAACGCCGCTTTAAAAGAGGACAACTGTTGTGAATGCAATACAGTGGCGATGGCCACATCGGCGCCAATGCCCAACCCCATCATGAAGCAAGGCAAGATAAATTCGGTTGTAGTCATAATAAAGACCTCTTAGCCGAAGAGATCAACACTATAAGGCCCAAACCCACAGCAATATAAAGCAAGATAATTTTGGATGCCGTCATGATCATTAAATCTTGGCCGCAGGCAGTGGCGTCTTTATGCCGGTGGCTTTCCCCACCGGAATCTGTTTATGCACACTGGTGATGGGCAATATATGAGCATCGCGCCCCAGGGTATAACTCTGTTCATCCACAATAACTTTATAAGCCTTGTTTAATGCCCTTGCTCTGGCGGCAGAAGGAACCAACAGGGTTGAAACATCATTGACTAATTTATCTAACATCCTTGCGAGCGGTTTGCCATCCTTAAAGAATTTATTCGTCACCTCCAAGTTATTCCGGTATTCATTGCCAGAGTGGTTATTGGCCAGATAAAAACTGTATTCATGTTTACCATCTTGGCGCTTAGGGTCAGCTACCATATTTAAACCCTGCTGTGACCAATGGTAATAAGCTTGCTGAAAACTGTCGTGTTTGAATTTACGTGGAAATGAGAAGCTGCTGTCTACGGTCGCGCCCACACCCGTGTGGCAGCCCATGCAAGACAATGTTTCCTCATAATTCTGTGGTCGTAATTGCCCCTGAACGTCTTCAATGAAACCCTGGTAACGCCAGCCCCGGCCGTTGTACAAACCTTTTTCTATGCCCGCCTGACGACTGGCATGGTATTGACTCAAACGGTTAGGGTAATCATGGCGCTCTTTAATTTCTGCCGAAACTGACTTACTTAGTTGTGAATAATTATTCCAAGTGACTTTTTTGGCGTAACGCAATTCTTTCATGCGCTTGGACATAACCACCTCTTCACCATTCACCGCTAAATAACGCACGCTGTGTAAAAACTCGGTACCCTTAGGATACAAACCAGCCGATATTTGTTGGCCCTTGGCGGCGTATTCAACACCTGCCTGTCCCACATAATGCATAAACTCATTTTTTAACGGCGCCCAGCGATACACCACTTTATTGGCCACATCCAGCTTGCCATTTTTATTTAAATCCACCCCATATTGGCGCTCATCCAGCGCGGTGATGACCATGTCGCGTTCGCGAATTAACGCCTCTACTATGGCTAAATTGGTTTTATACACCTGGCGATTAAAGTGTCCATGCACGTCGTTTCTAAATGCTGGAGGCAATCGAATCATCACGTCATCAGTGGAGCCATTGGTGGGCATAAAAGTCCCAGGAAAAGGATAATAAGCAAAGGCCAGCCAACCGCTCTCTACACCACTAGGGGCTATATCAAACCCTTGACGGTCAAAGTTAAAATAAATATCCGGCATATAACCATTCCAGGTGCCATCTTTATTGGCGTCCCATTCGAGCGGTAATTGGGAAAGTTTTTTGGCTAATATAAGTGATCCATCTTTGGCCTGGTAATTACTGGTATTAATATATTGGTCAATTGACTGGTCTGAAATTTTGGATACCGCCTGACTGCGATCTTTAAATAAATTTTCATAGCGGTTGTGTGCGCTGTAATCACTGAAGTCATAACTTAATTGCAAGTCACCATCATCGTGTAAAAAATTGGGCCGTGTACCGTTCACATGGCAAGCGTAACAAGGGTTATGAATCTTACCCTGCTCATCCTGTGTTTTGGTGTAACACTGGGGCGGGATATAGGCGCTGTGATTGTTCACAACGCCCTTGTCCATTGTATTAGTTGGTGAGATTTCAGCCTCACTTAGGGCTGTGAATAACAATAAAATCACAGCAATATTAAATCGTGACATACAAAACCTGTAAAATAACAAGGGAGGGTACCTTAGGTAAATGGCCTTTAAGGAGCCTCACAACAATGAGACTCCAAATCATTAAACCAATCCTAAACGTCTATTTTTGCAGTTGTGTGAAATTAAAAGGCCCTAACACCCCCACCTTATTTTGTTTGTCGGCATCACTAGCCCCTTCCACATCGTCCATGGGGTGTTGCGACACGACCGTCATGTAACCAAAACCGTTTACATCTTTATGCCAAAAAGGCGAAGTGGTTTCTGCATCCAATGGGGTGGTTAAAATACGCGTTAACTCTTTGCTCACCACGTTGTAAGCCCACACCATATTGTTTTCATGTTTACTGGTATCTTCCCCTATTACCAACAGATCAGAGCCTTGCAGGTAGGTGACATTATCTGGGTTGGATATGCCATTTACATCACACACATTGCCAGCCACGCTATCGTCCGGGGTGCCAGTTAATATGCCGTTCATATTGCCCACCACAAAGCGACTATTAATGATTTGGTTATTGGTGTCGCTGCCGTTAAGTGGCAAAATATCCAGCGCATAAACGGCGCCACAAATATTGTGAGGCAAACGGATGTGGTTGCTGCCGCCCAGGTCGTAATAATTTTTACTGGTATCACCATACTTAGCATGATCTTCCATGCCCCGCGCCACCTCAGACATGGCCACGTATAAGGTATTGTGATCGGCATCAAAGGTAATGCCCTCTTCCTTACGGAATTCGGCAGTGGCTCCTTTCATAATGGCGTAACGGCGAGTTTCCAAGCGAGACGCTAGGGCTTCATCAATAGCGGTAACACCATCAACGCCATCTATGTCCTTAACCTTCAAACATTCATCGTTATAAGCAACATACGAGTAAGTTGCCGGACAGGTGTTATCGGTGGCTTCAACACTGTCGAACACATCGCTAAATTTTAAGTCTTTATTAATTTGAGCCTTAACCATGGCATCGTTTGCATAGCCCAGGTTAACCCAGTCGATCATGGCGCGACCGCCTTTAACGTTTGAGGTTTGAACCCATTTAGCCGCGTATAAAGTACCGGCGGTTAAATCTTCTTCCTGGTCGGCCACAAACATAAACAGACCCACATTGGTGCCATCATCCGACATGTACACGGTACGTTTATCGGGCATGACATAGGATAATTCGTGAGAGAAACGCCCCATTGAAAAGTGTTTTGTGTATTGGCTGGCACCACTTGCATCACTAATATTTACCTCTGGGGTCCAGCCATAAAAATACGGGCTCATACGCTGAATGCCCGCCTCTTTGGCTGCAGCGAAACCGGTGGCACGCTCGGCAACGGTGGAATGATAAAGCGCGGTCTCATCGTAATACTTGTTACCGGTTAGGGTATCTGTGGCCAGATCTTCTTCTACGCTGGCGGCATCCGGTTCATATTCTTCGGAGCCTAAGTGCGACTGCCAAGGAGTGGTTTGCCCTGCACAATGAACAAAGCCACCAAAGTCACTGGACTGATCCACAAACTGCAGGCTGTCTGCCTTAACCGATAAAATGCCGTCTACGGTTTGCTCTAATTCTGCGCTGTAGATTGAACCTACCTGGCATTCGAATTGCGCCACCATAAATAGTTTGTCGTGTTTTTGCAGTATGGATACATAATCCAAACCCGAACCCACCCCATCGTTGGTGCCGTTACAGATATAATTTGAGGCGTCTTCAAATTGAATAGCGGCGCCACTTATGTCTTTTGATAAACCAAATACTTCTCCGTTGTTTTGATCCCCCGTGGCCATCAACTGAGTGAAGTTCACATTTTGAGCAACGCCATCTATGGTCACTGTGGTGGTGGATTGAATAGCGTGTTTTTCGGCGTCGGATGCCGGTACAGGAATAGAACTGAATTCGACACGGGGCAGGTAAGCGTCGCTGCCATCTCGACCATCGCTACCGGCGGTGCCATCTGTGCCGGGTACTCCTTGATTGCCAGTGGCACCATCGTTACCTGCCGTGCCGTTGGCGCCATCTTCGGAAAGGCCACCGCAGGCTGCTAATACACTGGCCATGGCGGTCAATATAATCGCCTTAGTTAAATTATTTTTTTGGAAAAAAGTCATCATTATTTTGCTCTCTCGGTTTTTGTTTTTGATACGAGGCAGCAGCTTAGATAGTGAATGTGACATTAGGGATAAAGTTTGATGACGGTAATGTGACAGGGGGTGGTGTGCTGGTTCGGGGTTGGGGGTAATGAAGCTAAAGAGAGTTTGCTTTCTGCTTTTTTAAAATCATGAAGGAGAGGCCTGTTGATCCTGAACAATGCCGCTCTTTGCCATCCTCGGTAATTGCTTACATGGATGTAAGTACTTAGGATTTGCCGGGAGCAAAATCCTGACCGTTCATCCTTGGACATATACGCTCCTTGGCATCCATGCCACCGCGTTATACCGTTCATCCTGAACATAAAAAAGGCCACGCTGGAATCCAGGGTGGCCAAACAAGTGATTAGCTTGATGAGAGAGAGTGTGCCGTGTGAGCTACTTGCTGCGGTTCACATGACAACGACAAGAATAATAATCATTCTCATTAATACAGTCAAGAAACATTCTCATTTAATTTTAGGCAATTCGCGCCGTTTGTCTGATCACTTGCTCGTTAAGGGATTTGATACGGCGCGACATATTATCCAGCAAGGTAATGGCGGTTTCTGGCTGGGCACGAATTAGGTCTACAAACTGGTTTTTGGGAATCGCCAGCAACTGGCAATCCTGGCGGGCGGTCACCGTGGCATTACGCTCTTCACCGGTAAATACCGCCATGGCCCCAAATATTTCACCGTTTAACACTTCACCCACAGTGACGTTATTCACCGTCACGTCGGCACTGCCCGACATAAGCTGATAAACCGTGTCGGCAATATCCCCTTCGCGGATGATCACATCCCCTTCACGAATCTGCTGGAATCCCTTGGGGGTTTGTACCTGAACCTGCACATGAAAATGGGCTAATACTTCCTGGTACAAGGCTGCTAGGGTTAGCAAGTAATTACTCCAACGATGCTGGCGCATGGGGTCGCTATTCACAAATTGCACGAAGTCATCTCGCTGAATAAGGTCAATCTCTACCGGTTCTTCCACTTTTAGGTCGGAGTACGGCAGACCAAATACTCGGCTCACCCCTACCAGATCGCCCGTTTCGAAGCAGGCTACTTCCACCCCCTTGCTAACAATGGTCACCACGCCACTGCGAATACAACCCAGCTGTTCGGTGGCAAACAAGTCCAGTATTTGTGACTCGTTGCTAAAGGTCTGGGGTACAGACTCGGCTGAAAAGCCTTCCATTAACCTTTCACTTAAGGTTTGCAGGCGATCCAGCAGCTTCTCAACGGATTGAGGAATTTTTCCTAGAAAAAACATAATTGGTCACATTGCTCTGTTAACGTCTTTTTACCATATCAAACATGGTTATATTGCGAACCTGTAGAAAGTATTAGAAATGACCCGCATAGTCTAATACTTTTATCCGATACTCTAGTCTGGTGCGGGCTGAGGTTGGCGCAATCGGGTACCCTGTTCCAAAGACATGAGTATTTCCTGGGCGGGCAGGTTGTCGGGAAAGAAACAGCCACTAATTTTGGCATCGGCCAAGCTGGCTCCGGCAAGCCGAGTACCCCTGAAATCAATGCTTCTAAGGTCGGCTCCACGGAAATAGGCGTTGCTGAAATCCAGCCCCCGTACGTCGATTTCACGCAGATCCAAGCCACGAAAATCACAACCGGTTAAATCACAGGTTTTTCCCTGAGCCTTAAGCTTGTTAAACTCAGTGATATTTTCATCGCGCAACAATTGGTACATGGGGTCCTGAGATATACGCGGGCTCATGGACATGAGTATGCCTCCTTGCAACTGGACGGATACTTTTAGCTAAGCTCATATGAGTAAAAGGTCAACACCATCACAACCTCTCCCCTTCAGGGTTTTATTCTCAGCCGGCACTGGCGTGACATTCAATCCAGGTTAGCGCTTGAATACTGGATAAGCACAGACAGTGGGCCGCGCTGCCTGCGGTTTGAGCACCAGGAGGCCGTGGCCTTTTGCCCCAGTGAACAAGCCCAGTACCTGCCCAGCTGGCCTGAGTTGCGTACCGCCCAGGTGACCCTTAAGCACTTCAATCAAGAGCCTGCCGTGGCTGTGTATGTGCGCTCTTACAAAACCCTGCAACGACTAAAGGATTATTGCCAGGGCCAAGACATCACACTGTGGGAAGCGGATATTAAACCCACCGAGCGCTTTACCATGGAGCGCTTCATATTTGGCTCTCTGGCGCTACGCGACGACGCCCAGCAACCCTTACTGCTCAACCCTAAAATAAAACCCGCCAACTACGAACCCAACCTAAAACTATTGTCGGTGGACATTGAAACTTCTATGCCCACCGCCAGCCAACCAGAGCAACTGTATAGCATAGGCTTTGTGGGGCAGTTTAACGGCGTCAGTGAAAAGCGGGTATTTATGCTAGGCGACGCTAGCCTACCTCGTCCCATTTGGTTGACATTATTTACCGAGGTAAAAGATCTATTACTGGCCACCAATAAATGGCTGCAAAGTTATGACCCGGACGTACTCATTGGCTGGAATGTGGTGGGTTTTGACTTTCGCGTATTAGAGCGGGTATACCGCGAACAAGGGGTGCCGTTCGCGTGGGGCCGTGGGCAACAAAATGTACGTTTGCGAGACGGGCAAAATAATAAAATTTTTACAGACATTAGCGGCCGAGTCATCGTGGATGGCATAGACGCCCTGAGAGCCGCCACCTATCAATTTGAAAGTTTTTCGCTTGAATTTGTAAGCCGCACGTTACTGGGCCAAGGTAAAAAAATAGACGCCGATAAAATCGAGAGTCGCGGGCAAGCCATCGGAGAAATGTTTCAACAGGACAAAGTGGCCTTAGCCAAATACAACCTGCAAGACTGCCAACTGGTGTTGGATATTTTTGAACACACCCAAATATTAAATTACCTAATACAACGCAGCCGCCTCACCGGCCACACTCTGGATAGAATTGGCGGTTCGGTGGCCGCCTTTGAATACCTGTATTTGCCCAAGTTACACCGCGCAGGATATATATCCCCCAATCTAGGTGAAGGGTTTGATGACTTTAAGGCCCCTGGGGGCTTTGTTATGGACAGCCAACCGGGTATTTATAAAGATGTTTTGGTATTGGATTTTAAGAGCCTGTACCCCAGTATTATTCGTACCTTTAAAATTGACCCAATGGGCTTAATTGAGGGTTTAAAAGTCGAAACTGAGCACAGCATAGACGGGTTTCACGGGGCGAAATTTCATCGCGACCAGCATTTTTTACCAGACATAATCACCCAGCTTTGGTCGGAGCGGGAAACCGCTAAAAAGAATAAAGACGCCGCCGTATCCCAGGCCATTAAAATTATAATGAACAGCTTTTACGGCATTTTAGGCAGCAAAGGTTGCCGCTTTTTTGATGCGCGCTTGGCCAGCTCCATCACCGAGCGCGGCCACCAGATTATTCAGGACACCGCCAAGTGGATCGAACAACAGGGTTACCAGGTTATTTACGGGGATACCGATTCGGTATTTGTCTACCTTAAAAAAGACCACTCCCTTGACCAGGCAAAACAAGTGGGCAAGTCTTTGCAAGACAAGCTTAATAATTACTGGCAGCATCGTTTACAGCAAGAGTTTAATTTAAGTTGCGATTTGGAAATTGAATTTGAACGCCACTACCGGCACTTTCTCATGCCTACCATTCGTGGCAGTGAACTGGGCAGTAAAAAGCGTTACGCCGGCATCACCAGTGACGATGAGTTAATTTTTAAAGGCCTAGAGGCGGTGCGCAGCGACTGGACCGCTTTATCCAAAGAAATTCAAACCACCCTGTACCTAATGATCTTTCATAAAAAACCCTATGAAGATTACCTGTTAAACATGGTCCAGGAACTAAAGCAGGGCAAGCGCGATCACCAACTGGTGTATAAAAAACGCATCCGGCGCAAACTGGATGAATACGTAAAAAATGTACCGCCGCAAATTCAGGCGGCACGCAAGGCCGAAGCGTTTTATAAACAACATAATCAAACCAGCCAGTACCGCCATGGTGGCTGGATAGAGTATGTTATGACGTTGGCTGGCCCGGAGCCGGTTGAGAATATTCAGAATCCGCTGGATTATCAGCACTATATCGACAAGCAAATTGGCCCGGTGGCCGATGGCATTTTGTATTTTTTACAAAAGCGTTTTCAAACCCTTATTGATCCACAGCAGGATATTTTTTCCAGGTGAGCCCCATTAAATCAAAAAATCCTTCGCAACCAGATACAAACAGCGAGTTAGACACGCTAATTAAAACCATGCTGAACGATGCCTTCGTGAGCGTGCAATCCATGCCGCAGTGCCCACAAATCCCTTTGTACCTAGTAGACCCCAGTACCATGGATCGTCCCTTCAGTTTGGATGAGGTGCGCCGCATCTGGGATCACACCGCGTACTGGGCATTTTGCTGGGCCAGTGGCCAGGTACTGGCACGCTTCATCTTGGATAATCCGCAGTGGGTAAAGGGCAAGAAGGTACTGGATTTTGGCGCAGGCTCAGGGGTGGTGGCCATTGCCGCCATGAAGGCTGGTGCCAGGGAAGTGATTGCCTGTGACATCGACCCGGATGCGTTAATTAGCTGCCGCGAAAATGCCAAACTCAATAAGGTGGCCCTCACCCTCAGCGATGACTTGTTTGCCATTGAGGATAACGACATCGACCTGCTTATCGCCGCTGATGTCTTATATGACCGCGCCAACCTAAGCTTTTTGGATACCTTTTTCGAATATGCTCCCAAAGTGTTATTGGCCGACTCGCGCATCAAGAACTTTCAACACGATCAATACCAGCCCCTGGATAAAATTGAATCCTTTACCGTGCCCGATCTAGACGAGTTTGATGAATTTCGCCTGGTAAGTTTATATGAAGGCATACAGGCCTAGCGCCTGCGCGCCTAATTGACTGCATTAACCTCCTAACAGTTTCCAGACAAGCCACTATTAATGTCTATACTCAATATTCAAAGGGCCATTTAATTGCAGGAGGGGCGGTGCTTAAGACATTATTATTAGGCCACTCCCGATTTACCCTGCTCGCCATTCTGGCCAGTATCTGGCTACTACTGGTGGGCCTGCTGCTGTTTAATGACTTTGAACGGGAGTATCAAGAGGCCTATTCAAGACTGGCTTTCAAAACCCAAGCCAGTGCCGATCAATTTGAACGCCAGTGGCAAAACCTGCAACTTGAACAGCGCCTGGACAAAAACCAATACCTGCAACAGTTTAGCCAGGGTTTTGCCCCCCAGCTTCACTTCAGTGTCATTAATAGCAGTGGCCGCGTGGAGGGCTCCACCCTCAAAAACCTCACGCAACTCTCCTACGGGCCGG